>VOFK01002619.1_pt1 | contig 50123 bp, 52 predicted proteins | sample 5384121 | NCBI WGS metagenome assembly VOFK01 (sample SAMN12384730, study PRJNA508395) | human gut metagenome | isolation source: healthy gut J | host: Homo sapiens | reverse complement strand
ATCAGGAGCAGTTTAAGCAGTTGATCCGGGAAGAAAAGCCTGTTTTGGTTGATTTCTGGGCACCCTGGTGCGGCTATTGCCGGAGGATCGGCCCTGCGTATGAGAAGATTGGAGAGGAATACGCGGACAGCCTTGCCGTCGGCAAGATCAATATTGACGAGGAGCCGCAGTTGGCGGGGGCCGAGGGGATCAAGGTCATCCCAACTCTGGTGCTGTTCCGGAACGGAAAGGCCGTGGGTTCCATCACCGCGCCCGGCTCAAAGGCAGAGATCGACCGTTTCATTCAGGAAGCCTTGGCGAAATAACGGAGGGTTCAGATATGAACAACAATCATGTTTATGCTATGATTGTGGTGGGCGGTGGACCGGGCGGCTACACCGCCGCCCTGTACGCGGCACGGGCGGGGCTGGACACCATCGTGCTGGAAAAACTGTCCGCCGGTGGGCAGATGGCCCTGACCGAGCAGATCGACAACTATCCCGGCTTTGAGGACGGGATCGACGGCTTCTCTCTGGCGGAGAAGATGCAAAAGCAGGCGGAGCGCTTCGGGGTACGCAGCGAATACGCAGAAGTCCTCCGCATGGATCTGACGGCGGTTCCCAAGCTCTTGGAAACCAGTGAGGGGATCTTCCGCGGGGAAAACCGTGGTGCTGGCCACCGGCGCAGACCCCAGAACGCTGGGCGTAGCCGGAGAGGCGGAGCTGTTGGGCCGGGGCGTGGCCTACTGCGCCGCCTGCGACGGGATGTTTTACAAGGGCAAAACGGTGGTCGTGGTGGGCGGCGGCAATTCCGCCGCGGCAGATGCCCTCCTTCTCAGCCGCGTGGCAAAAAAGGTGATCCTCGTCCACCGCAGAGACACCCTGCGGGCCACCAAGATCTATCACGAGCCGCTGACACAGGCCGAAAACGTGGAATTCCGTTGGAACAGCGTCGTTTCCGCACTGCTTTCCGGGGACAGGCTGACCGGCGTCCGCCTGCGGGACACCGTCACCGGTGAGGAAAGCGTGGTGGACTGCGACGGCGTATTTGTCAGCGTGGGCCGACAGCCCGCCACGGCGCTGGCGGCGGGTCAACTGGCGCTGGACGGCGGCGGCTATATCGTGGCCGGAGAGACCACGGAAACCAGTATTCCCGGCGTTTACGCCGTGGGCGACGTGCGGACGAAGCCCCTCCGTCAGGTGGTCACCGCCGTGGCGGACGGCGCAGTGGCAGTTCACATGGCGGAAAAATATATCGCGGAAAACCGATAAGGGAGGTAGATTGAAAAAGGCCATGTTTAAGGTCAGGCCGGATACGACCACAGTGGGGATGCCGACATATCTGCAAGGCAAACTGCCAGAGTGATGGCAGATAAGATAACCCATGTAAGATCGGGAGATATGTTGTCTCTCCATATCCAGTCCACGCAACAGTGAGCAACTGAACACAAAACACAGCCACAGATGTACTCTGCGGCTGTGTTTTATGCGTAGTATACCGCGTGACAAGCGGTTTTACTGTGATGGCGTCGCATAATTTGAGAAAATCGGCGCGGCGCTGCTCCTATTGTACGATTAGGCTCCTTGAGCTCTGCAAAGCTTTTGGAGTTCAAACAGAAAATACCAACAGCCAAAGCGGCTGTGGGTATGATCAAATCAGATTGTACGAGCTGACGCTGTCCTGCCGATCTCTACAGACTGTAGCTGCTTCTTCCATCTGCAAAACCCCGCGCTCCGTGGCTGACGGGGTTATCCGAACTTGCTAATACGCCCAAAGGGGGCTCCTTAACGCGCAGAAGGAAAGGGACGGTCAGCTCCGGCGTTTTGAGAAGGAAATGGCTTTTGTGAAAGTCGAGCAGGCCCTCATCCCGCATTTTTCCAAGCTCCACGGACAGCCCGCTGCGCTCCACACCGAGGTAATCCGCAAGCTGCTGCCTTGAAAACGGAATGTCGAACTCATAGCCCCCGCGCCGCAGTGCCTCGGCGGAAAAATAGGACATCAGCTTTGCACGCGTCGTGCGCTGGCCCATGTGGGTGAGCTTTTCGTTGAGCCGCAGGTTCTTCTCCGCTAACTCGCCCAGCAGATTGCGGATGAACCGGCTATGGTAGGAGCAGGCGGAGGGGCACACGCTCAAAACGCGCCTTATGTGTAGAAACATCACCGTCATCGTGCTCTCCGCCTCCACGCTCACGTTCAGCACCGCTCCCGGCGCGCAGGCAAACACATCCGCGAAGGTCTGCCCCGGCCCGGTCTTGGAGAGGATGTTGCGGTTTCCCCAGATATCCTCCTGCATAATGAGGGCGCTGCCCGCCAATACAAGGCCCACCTCCTCCACCGCCTCTCCGGCGCGGAGCAGGCGGGAGCCTTTTGGAAAGGTGTCGATCCTCGCCCCAAGGCAGGAGAGCATGACGGCAAGCTCGTCGTCGGAAATACCGGAGAAAAGCGCCGCGGCGTGGAGCGTCTGGAAAAATTCTTTCATAAAAGGTTCTCTTTCGTTGAAAATTCAACTGACTTGTTGCTTTTAGTATAGTACAATGAACGCACAAAAAAGCAACAGGAGCTTCGAAGAGGCGTGAGCTTTCTGCAAGAGAGGCAAATACTATGAGTTATGAAAACTGGAAGGACAAAATCTGCACATTTGAAGTGATGGATGTGCGGGGCAAAAAGATGGACTTCTTCCCCGCATTGAAGGCAAAGGCTGCCGCACTGAAAAACGGCGAAGGACTGCATATCATCCAGACCTTCGAGCCTTTCCCCCTGTACCCGGTGCTGGCCCTTATGGGCTTTGAGCATCACACGGAGAAGCTGAGCGGCAGCGAATATCACATCTGGTTTTATCGAGTGAAGAAAGGAGAATAACCGCATGAGCTACGAAAACTGGAAGAATAAGGCGCAGGGGTTTCAGACCGTGGATGTGCGCCATATACAGGGCAGCTTCTTTGAAGGGCTGAAGAAAAGAGCCGAGGCGTTGGAGGTGGGCGAAGGATTACACATCATCCAGACCTTTGAGCCGCATCCACTGTACGCTGTCATGGAGGGCTTGGGCTACGAGCACCACCACACCGAGCAGCGGAGTGAGGCGGAGTTCCATGTCTGGTTCTGCCGTGTGGAGAAGAAGGAAGGCGACAGCTCCGCTCCCTTCAAGCCGCTGGCTCTTTTGAACTATCCCATGATCGATGAAAAGCTGGGGCAGATCGCCGTGGATTTTTGGGAGACCACATGGCAGAGCGCGAAGCGCGTACTGCCCTACGAAACGCGGCTGCTGCTGTCCCTGACCAACGCTGTCGGCGCGGGCCGGATGAGGCAGGCGGCGCGGGAGCTGGTAAAGGCATATATCCACGGTGTGGAGAGCGCCGCGTTGGACGACGTGTTCGAGCTGCTGGCATGGAATCAGGGCATCGGCTTTTTCAGCAGCGAGATCGGCCCCTCGGCGCTGTTTCAGGCGTACAAGCTCATTAAAAACGGTGAGAAGCAGGGCAAGTCCCGGGAGGATATCTGCAGTGCGCTGCGCGAGAAATTCGGGGAGAAGAACCCGGAGATGCAGGTCCTGAACAGATGATAAGGAGTTGTTTTGTATTATGACCATTCAAACGGTAACAGATGCCATCCGCTATGTAGGGGTGGATGATAACACATTGGCACTCTTTGAAAACCAGTACCCCGTTCAGCCTATGGGAGTGAGCTACAACTCCTATGTCATTCTGGATGAGAAGATCGCCGTGATGGACAGCGTGGACGCACGGGCGGCGGAAGAATGGCTTTCCAATGTGGCGCGGGTGTTGGAGGGGCGCAGCCCCGACTATCTTGTGGTCACACACATGGAGCCGGATCATTCCGGCAGCCTCATGCGGCTGGCACAAAAGTACCCGGAGATGAAGATCGTGGGAAACGCGAAAACATTCACCCTGATCAAGCAGTTCTTCGGCACAGGTGCATTTTCGGAAGACCGTATGCTGGAGGTTGGCGAAAGAGATACGCTTTCCTTGGGTTTGCACCGGCTGCGCTTTCTGCTGGCACCGATGGTACACTGGCCGGAGGTGATGGCAGCGTATGAAGAGGAGGAAAAGATTCTGTTCTCGGCGGATGCCTTCGGCCGCTTCGGTTCACTGGAACGGACTGCCCATGCCCCCCTGGGCGCCGCAGGCCCGACGGTATTATTACAACATCGTCGGAAAGTATGGCGCACAGGTGCAGGCGCTGCTGAAAAAAATCTCCGCGCTGGAGATCAAAACGATCTGCCCGCTCCATGGCCCCATGCTCACAGAAGACTTGGGGGAGTATCTGCGGCTCTATGATCTCTGGTCACAATGGAAACCGGAAGAACCGGAGGGCATCCTGATCGCCCACGCGTCCATCCATGGAAATACCGCATATGCATCGGAGGCCCTCAAGAGCAAGCTGGAGGGAAAAGGTGCGCAAGTCACCATGTGCGATCTGACGGCAACAGACCTTTCCTATGCCGTGACCAGCGCATTCTACTGCGGGAAACTGGTGTTGGCCTGCTCCACCTATGACGGAGGACTGTTCCCGCCCATGAAGGCCTTTTTGGAACATTTACAGACAAAGGGATTCCGAAACCGTCGGATCGGCCTCATGGAAAACGGCTCATGGGCCCCTGCTGCCGCGCGGCTGATGCGCGCCGAGTTGGAAAAGATGAAGGAACTCCGACTGTGTGAAACAGATGTATCGCTGCGCGGCGCACTGAACCAAACTAGCGAAGCGCAGATGGACGCTCTGGTGGCGGAGCTCTGCGCGGAGTAGGCGGCGAGTCTGGCTTCGTCTGTCCACCCGATGCCTCAAAATCAAAACATCGTCGCTGATTTATTTAGACAACAATATGGCGTTGAGTGATGCCGAAGCTTTGAAAATGGATCGAAGCGCAGCCGCAGATGTTCTCTGCGGCTGCGCTTTTTGCATTTTGACCACGGTGCAAACGGATGGCTTTGACCGTTGCCCTCGGTTTCTACAAGCGCATAGTATCGCCAACTCTATTATAAATCCTCGCTTGTCCGATAATTTGTACTTTGAACTTTCAGCAAGAATTTGTACAAGTCAGGTATTCATTCAACCAAATCCGATCGGATTTCAGCAAGAGTTTTGCCGTTCCTGACGGACTTTCTGTTCCTGCAAATTTACGTCTCGTAATTGTTCCACTAATTCATCCATCCGATGCCCCATTTCTTGTGCGAGGACATTTACCTTATCAATCTCTACCGATTGGTCGATGCCCTCTTTTTCGAGGTATGCTGCTGCATTGCGGTATGCTTGAAGTTCCGTACTATGTTGATTGAAATATTCCATCTTTTGATTTAAGGGTTTTGCTGCATACTTCATCCATACAGGCTTATAAGTCTTGCATATCTGCAAATGTTTTGCAGCAGCTGCGTAGGTAGTTCGCATCTGCTTCACCTCTGCTAGTTCATTTGTAAGTCCAATCTGCGTTTTTCCAAGATTATGTATAACTTTATCGTAATCGCCGGTGGTGTAGATTCGACTATCGGTCATGCCTTGCAGGATTTTTGCCGAGGAACTTCGCATTTTCAATTCCTGCGCGCCGTTCTACCGCAGCAATTTTACGCTTTAGTCCAGTGCTTTCCGTTATAGGATTAATTGAACTTCCCAGAAATTCGGAGAGACGGTCGCCTTGTATTTTCAGCCTTTTCTTTGAATCTCCGATGGGGACATAACTATATTGCAGGTTGGGATATAAAAGCACTGTACACTGCCCGGCATCCAAATCACGAAGCACATATTTTTCAGGTATGAATAGTCGTTCAATGCCATTCTGCGGTAGATGGAGCGTCACGCCTCGAATAGACATAGCTTTTATCTGATTTTCCGAAAGGATGACTTGCACAGGCTCTACATGCTTTTCCTCGTCAATCTGCTGGATCAGCTTTGCGACTCGGATCGTGCCGTGGGTTTCGTCCCCATAAACCAAGTCATAAGAGAAGTCGTTTCCGACGTTGAAAATGATTTCGCCATCCGGCGAAGTTGTTACTTCACTTTTGTTGACCATTAGTTTGGCGGAGTTTCCATTGTCATCGTGAACCTGAAGAACCAAGCTGTTTTTACCCGCCGACAGAATTTGGCGGCCACTTAGCTTTACTGCTGCCGTGCAGACTTTTGGATACCGAATCGTCAATTCCTGATAGCGGTCAAGTAGCGTGCTCTCCGCGTCTTCTGTAATCTGCATTTTCCCATTCTTTAGCGCATACTCAATTCCTTCACTGGCGAATTCCGAACCGAGTGCATCTTCGGGAACCCATGCACCATCCAGCACCGTGGCTCGGTACAGTACCTGCCCAGTCGCTTTTTTCACTTTGGTTTCGATGCCTGCAGTTTTCAGTTTATCTGTAAAGTCCGCCATACCAGTTGCCGAACGGAGGATACCAGTAATTGTCTTTCTCAGGTATTTCTGCTCTTGTGCATTGTCGGACAGTCTGGCGCAAATACCGGCATAAGTAAATGTATCGGTATCGGACAAGCTATTGTCCCGGACAGCTCGACCCGCGCCCTCCAGCAAATAGCTTATATGCTTGCCTCGAATTGTAGGTATGATTTCCAGTTCCTTTGCCATAGAAAGAAACTGACTATAATCCGCTGCTCGCTCCAAGCAAAAATCCAGCCTCTTTCGGATTTCCGTCCGGTTGGATACAGATTTCTTTTTTCCTGCGTTTTCAAGGTATAGTTGCCCAATTTTCTGCGGGTCATCAATTACGGATAAATGAGCTTCCATGCACAAGCGGTCAGAAATATCCCGTATCTGACGTGCCGTTCGGTAGGGGGACGGTTCTCAATTTCTTATAGTCGTAAAAGGAAACTACATTGATCATAATGTGGTTATGGATATGACCTTTATCAATGTGAGTTGCTACCACATACTCGTACTTGCCGCCTGTGTATTCAAATGCCAGTTTCTTCCCCAGCTCATGGGCCTGCTCAGGGGTCACAGCGTCCTCCGGCGAAAAGAACTGTATCAGGTGAGAGGCAAGATTTGTCGAGCGCTTCCTTTTCAGGTTCCGCGCTTTGTGCGCAAGCACCGCAGTTATTTCAAAGTCGATAGAAGCTGTTTGAGGCTCGCAATTATAGCCTGACACCAGCATCTGACCATCGGTCTTGTCTGGGTTTTCGATATAGGCCAGTGCCTTGCCAAGAGTAGATTTTATCGCATGAATTTTTGTGATAGCCATAAGAAGCTCCCTAAAAAAGAAAGATGCCCTATGTGAAATGAGTCTCACATAGGGCATCTGCCTGTAATTATTGTTTTGTTGATTCCGCCTCCATCATAAGGCGGTCAAAATCGCTTTGGTATTGCCGGTCCTGTATAACGCGGTACTTTTCAAATTCACTTTCTGCGAAAGCCTTTGCGATTGCTGCTGTAACCTTTCCTTTATCTTTTAGAATTTCGGCATCGTTGAATTGCAGGAAAGCGTCCAGTTTCTCTGCCCAGTCCTGCATCGTCATAGGAATATGCCGCCGTGCTTGGCGCGTTGCATAGTCAAGGTACATTGTTACAATCTCATTCAGTTCTTGTAACTCATCTTGCTGCAAATAGTTCTTTGCAACAGAAACATCGGCTTTGACGATTTTCCCGTTTGGGGCATTCTTCCATGAGGTCAACCCCATGTGGTCTTTTTTGTGTGGTCTGCCCGTTGCACAATGACCTCTGCGGCAGTACTGCCGTGAACAGCGTAGTGCATTTTATTCTGAACGGTTGCAAAAAAGTCTTTGGTCGTTTTGCTGTCTACCGAGTAATCTACGGCAGTAGCATAAATATCTGTAATTTTCTGGTAAAAGCGGCGCTCGCTGGCGCGGATTTCCTGTATTTCGAAACCAAATGGTCGAAGTAATCTTCATCAAAGATTTGCCCATTGATAAGCCGATCCTTATCCAGAACATATCCCTGCCGGGTAAATGTATCCAGCACTTTGGTTGCCCAATGGCGGAATTGTGTGGCACGGGTGGAATTGGTGCGGTAGCCAACAGCAATAATGGCGGGCAGGGAGTAGAATTTGTAGTGATAGGTCTTGCCATTATCTGCAACTTGTGCAAATTTTGCACAAGTTGTACTTTCGGATAATTCATTTTCCGCAAAAATATTCCGCAGATGTTTGGCAACAACACTGCGGTCAACATCAAACAGTTGTCCGATGCCTTTTTGCGTCAGCCAGACCTCGTGATCCTGAACGCGAACTTCTATGCCATCTGGCTCTGAATCTTTCGTGAACACAAGAAAATCTGCTGTGCTGTTACGAACATACCGTTCTGTGCCTGCCATCGCTGCTCTCCTTACATCAGTACAATGTAAGAATAGTATATCATGCTTTTCAATAAGAGCAAAGCCCATTTTCACGATTTTCCATACAAATGGACTTATCTCTCATCACGTTCATTTTCTTGTGTATCATGCTGATGTTCCTCTCCCATACATTTGGCATACAATTCTGGCGTGCATTTGAGAGTAATCGGCTTCGGATATAGCTCAAGGAAAATCAGGGGTGAGTGATATTTTTTCTCATATTTTGTAATTTGACTATCCGTCAAACTTATCAGATCTTCGCCACCGTCTCCGCATATCAGGAACGGACCTGCGAAGAAATCCGTTGGACCATATAAGCGGTTCGGTGGTATCACCTCATTGCTTCCGCGCAGAAATGCACAACTACATAAACAAAAAAGCAGAGTCATCCGTAAGAGGATAACTCTCTGCTTTCTTGTAAAGCCTTTTCTGCACAAGTTTGGTGTCAATGTGGTGTCAAATCAGCCAAACCGGGTTGATAAAAAGGCGTGGAATCAATGCTTTTTAGTCGATGGGCTTCATCGTGGGGAACAAAATCACATCGCGGATGGAGTCGGAGTTGGTCAGCATCATGACACAGCGGTCGATGCCGATGCCCATGCCGCCTGTGGGAGGCATGCCATACCCATGGCGGTCAGAAAATCCTCATCAATCATCTCGGCCTCGTCATCGCCGCGGTCGCGCTGCTCGGCCTGCTTCACAAAGCGCTCGCGCTGATCCAGAGGGTCATTCAGCTCGCTGTAGGCGTTGCCCATCTCGGCGTGGTTGATGAAGAACTCAAAGCGCTCGGTCAAGCGCGGGTCCTCGGGGCTGCGCTTGGTCAGCGGGCTGACCTCGACCGGGTACATCGTGATGAAGGTGGGCTGAATCAGGTGCTCTTCCACCTTCTGGTCAAAGCAGGCGTACAGCGCGTTGCCCCAGGTCGGCTCGGCGGCGGGGTTCAACTCCACGCCCTTCGCCTTGGCGGCGGCAACAGCCTCGGCGTCATCGCTGATGGCGTCAAAGTCAATGCCCACGTACTCACGCACAGCCTCAATCATCGTCATGCGCTTCCAGCCGGGGGTCAGGTCAATCTTGTTGCCCAGCCACTCAATCTCATAGGTGCCCAGAATCTCCTTGGCGGCGCTGGAAAGCAGACCCTCGGCAATGTCCATCATGCCGTGGAAATCGGTGTAGGCTTGGTACAGCTCAACAGTGGTGAACTCGGGATTGTGCTTGGGATCCATGCCCTCGTTGCGGAAGATACGGCCCACCTCGTACACGCGGTCAATGCCGCCGATAATCAGTCGCTTCAGGGGCAGCTCGGTGGCAATGCGCAGATACATATCAATGTCCAGCGTGTTGTGGTGGGTGATGAACGGGCGGGCTGCGGCGCCGCCGGCAATCGTGTTCAGCACGGGGGTCTCGACCTCCATGTAGCCCATGTTGTCGAGGTAGTTGCGCAGGTGCTTGATGAACTGGCTGCGCACTTCAAAGGCGCGGCGGACGCCGGGGTTCATAATCAAGTCAACATAGCGCTGACGGTAGCGGGCCTCACGGTCGGTCAGGCCGTGGAACTTCTCCGGCAGGGGCAGCAGGCTCTTGGAGAGCAGCGTCAGCTCGGTGATGCGCACCGAAATCTCGCCCATCTTGGTGCGGAAAACCTCGCCCTTGACGCCGATAATGTCACCGATGTCCAGCTTCTTGAAGGCGGCATAGGCCTCATCGCCCAGCAGGTCACGCTTGACGAAGATCTGGATGTCACCCTTCTGGTCGCGCAGGTGGGCAAAGCTGGCCTTGCCCATGACGCGCTTGGACATCATACGGCCGGCCAGAGAGACGATCTTGCCGGTCTCGGCTTCGGCAGGCAGCTCGGCAAATTCCTGTTTGAGGTCGGCCGAGTACGCGTCCTGCGCATATTTGGTGATGACAAAGGGGTTATGACCGGCTTCGCACAGGTCTGCCAGCTTCTGGCGGCGCACAGCGGCCTGCTGGGTCAGCTCCTGCTCGGTCTGGGGCTTATTCTGCTCCATGTGAGATCGTCCTTTCGTGATTTTTTGATTCTACAGCGTGTTTTTCTTACTTGGAACGGGAGACTTCCAGCAGCTTGTAGGTGATGATATTGCCGTTGGGCAGGGTGACGTCAAAGTGTCGCCCACCTTGCAGCCAATCAGGGCAGCGCCGACAGGGCTCTCGTCGCTGATGCGGTTCAGATCCATATCGGCCTCGGTGGAGCCGGTCAGGTCGTACTCCTCGGCATCCTCCAGTCATCGCCCTCGGCCAGAATCTTGACGTGCATACCGATGGAAGCAGTGTCATTGGACAGTTCGCTCTCGTCCATGATGCGGGCCAACTTGAGGGTGGCCTCCAAGTCGGCAATGCGGGCCTCGACAGAAGCCTGCTCCTCCTTGGCAGCATCGTACTCGGCGTTCTCGCTCAGGTCGCCGTAGCCACGGGCTACCTTGATCTTGTCGGCAACTTCCTTACGCTTGACGGTGCGCAGATTTTCGAGCTCCTGCTCGAGTTTATTATAGCCCTCGCGGGTAACGACAACTTCTTTAGCCATAGCAGTGTCTCCTAACGTAAAAATTTGGATAGTAAAAGTTGTGCGGCACCAACTGGGGAGCCGCACTAACTTAAATATTATATAGGTTTATCCGGGATTTGTCAAGTCACAACGTCATTTATCCAGCTGCAGCAGGCCAACCTTGCGGTACACCTTGCTGACGGTGCGGTTGGCAATGCGCGCAGCGCGCTCAGCGCCGCTCTTGAGGACCTCGTCCACATAGGCCTTGTCGGCCAGAATCTTGCCGTACTCTGCCTGCACGGGGGCCAGCGCATCGGCAGTGACCTCGGCAACAGCCATCTTGAAGTCGCCGTAGCCCTTGCCCTCAAACTCGGCGGCGATCTCATCGTTGGACTTGCCGGTGAAGGTGCTGTAAATGCACATCAGGTTGGATACGCCGGGCTTGGCCTCGCGGTCAAAGCGCACCACACCATCGGAGTCCGTCACGGCGCGCTTGAACTTGCGCACGATGGTGTCCTTGTCATCGGTCATCAGGATAAAGCTGTTGACATTTGTGTCAGATTTGCTCATCTTTTGGTCGGCTCGGCCAAAGACATGATCTTGGCGCCGGAAGCAGGCACATAGCCTTCGGCAGGGTGAAAGTGTCGCCGTAGATGCCGTTGAAGCGGCCTGCGATGTCACGGGCAATTTCAAGATGCTGGGTCTGATCCTGGCCGACGGGGACGAGGTCGGCGTTGTAGATCAGGATGTCGGCTGCCATCAGCACAGGGTAGGTGAACAGGCCGCCGTTGACATTGTCGGGGTGCTTAGCGCTCTTGTCCTTGAACTGGGTCATGCGGGACAGCTCGCCGAACTGGGTGTTGCAGGCCAGCACCCAGGAAAGCTCGGTGTGGGCGGGCACGTGGCTCTGCACAAACAGCACATGGTTTTTGGGGTCAATGCCGACTGCCAGCAGCAGGGCGGCCAGCTCGCGGGTGCGGCGGCGCAGCTCCGCGGGAACCTGACGCACGGTCAGGCTGTGCAGGTCGGCAACCATATACAGGCAGTCATAGTCAGACTGCAGCAATGCCCAGTTGCGCACGGCACCGATATAATTGCCCAGCGTCGGCGTGCCGGTGGGCTGGATGCCGGAAAGAATCCGCTTGCGTTTTTCTTCCATACTTATTCACCTACAACTCTATCATTCTATAGTGCTTTTCACTATAGCACAAAACGTGGGAAAAGTAAAGCGATAGGAGCGCGGGAAAGCGGGAGATGAGACGCCCGGCAGTTGCCCGGTAAATGGCGCTTGTGGGGAGACTGCCGGGCCGGGCGTGCCCGCCCCTACAGGGCAAAGGATGGGGGAGAGGAATCTATTGGAGAACGGCGGAGGGGTCAAGACCCCTCCCCTACAACTCGAGCGAAAACAGCGCTGCAATGATTGGCGGTACGTAGGGCGGGGTGACCTCACCCGCCGGAACCGTGCGGTAAAATGCCGCTTGCGGGCAACAACGGCAGCTGAACTTTTCTCTTTGGAAAAAAATATTGACAGCGCAAAATGTTTGTGTTATACTTCTTCACGATTTTGAAAGACGAATCGTGTTTGTAAGAGTTTTTCCAAAAGCAATTTACCTACGGACCGCCCGCCAGGGCTAAGGCCATACGGACAGCCGGGTCCACTGCCGATCATGGCAACTTAGGTTGCCTTATTGATTGAGTTAAAAGCTCAAATTTTATAAGTTGGTTCCTTTACATACAACCATGAAATTGCACGTTTTGACGTGCAGACTTGTGAAACGGTCAATAAGAGTAGTAAAAGTGTAATTGCTATATAGACTCTGACACGCTCAGCCTTTTTGAATCATACGGTAAAAATGCTCTCTCGGTGCAAGACCGGGGGTATTTCTGCCTGTGCAAAAAATGCTGAATTTAAGCGCAAGCCTGTACATCTGTGCATGGCTTGCGCTTTTTTGTTTGCAAGGGAACCGCGAACGGAGGAAAAAATGAACGGAGAGGGAAAACGCCCCCGCCTCGACCAGCGGCGTGCACCGATTCATGAAGCGCTGGAGACGTTCCGCAAAATGCGCGTGGTGCCGTTTGATGTGCCGGGCCACAAGCGCGGGCGCGGCAACCCGGAGCTGACGGCTTTTCTGGGGGAACAGTGCGTCGGCGTGGACGTCAACAGCATGAAGCCGCTGGACAATCTCTGCCACCCGGTTTCGGTCATCCGCGAGGCAGAGGAGCTGGCAGCTGACGCCTTTGGCGCGGCACACGCGTTTCTGATGGTGGGCGGCACAACCAGCTCGGTGCAGAGCATGGTGCTGACGGCCTGCAAGCGCGGGGATGAGATCATCCTGCCGCGCAACGTCCACCGCAGTGTGCTGAACGCACTGGTGCTCTGCGGCGCGGTGCCGGTCTACGTCAACCCGGAGGTCGATAACCGGCTGGGTATCAGCCTGGGCATGAAGCGTGAGCAGGTGGCCAAGGCGATTGCTGAGCACCCTAACGCGGTGGCCGTGCTGGTGAACAACCCCACTTACTACGGTATCTGCAGTGACCTGCGCGCCATTGTGCGGATGGCCCATGACGCCGGTATGCTCTGCCTGGCGGACGAAGCCCACGGCACGCACTTCTACTTCGGCGGCGGGCTGCCGGTTTCCGCCATGGCGGCGGGGGCGGATATGGCCTCAGTTTCGATGCACAAAAGCGGCGGCAGCCTGACGCAGTCGAGCCTGCTGCTGACCGGCCCCAACGTCCACGCCGGATATGTGCGGCAGATTATCAACCTGACGCAGACCACCTCCGGCAGCTATTTGCTTATGTCCAGTCTGGACATTTCCCGCCGCAATCTGGCGCTGCGCGGGCGGCAGGTGTTCCATCAGGTGGCCGATATGGCCGAGTACGCCCGCGAGGAAATCAACGCGGTGGGCGGCTACTACGCCTTCGGCAAGGAGCTCTGCAACGGCAACTCCGTCTTTGACTTTGACACAACCAAGCTCAGTGTTCACACGCTGGACATCGGCCTTGCGGGCATCGAGGTCTATGACATCCTGCGCGATGAATACGACATTCAGATTGAATTTGGCGATATCGGCAACATTCTGGCGTACCTCTCCATCGGCGACCGCCCACAGGAGGTCGAGCGCCTTGTCAGCGCGCTTGCCGAAATCAAGCGCCGCTACCACACCGATGGCGCAGGCCTTTTGAGCCAAGAGTACATTGACCCCGAGGTGGCCGCCAGCCCGCAGGAGGCGTTCTACGCGCCCAAGAAGAGCCTGCCCCTGCGCGAGACCGAGGGGATGGTCTGCAGCGAATTTGTGATGTGCTACCCGCCGGGCATCCCGATTCTGGCCCCGGGTGAGCGTATCACCGCTGAAATTATGGATTATATTGAGTACGCCAAGGCGAAGGGCTGCAGCATGACGGGACCCGAGGACCCCGACATTCTGCGCCTGAACGTGCTGGCCTGACAGGGAGGTTTGCAGAATGGAAATGTGGTTTTCTGAATTTCACACGCCCGATGTCAAGCACAGCATCCGGGTCAACCGCCAGCTTTACTCCAAACAGAGCGATTACCAGCGCATTGACATTTTTGACACGCCGGAGTTTGGCCGTGTGCTGACGCTGGACGGCAATGTTATGCTGACCGAGCGCGACGAGTTCATCTACGATGAGATGATTACCCATGTGCCGATGGCCGTGCACCGCACCGCCAAGGATATTCTGGTCATCGGTGCCGGGGACGGCGGCGTTGTGCGGGAGCTGACCCGCTATGACCGTGTGGAGCGCATCGACCTTGTGGAGATGGACCCGCAGGTGATCGAGGCCTGCCGCGCCTATCTGCCCGGTAACGCCTGCCGGATGGATGACCGCCGCGTGCATATCTACTACGAGAACGCGCTCAAATTCATCCGCCGGTGCGAGGATGAGTACGACCTCATCATCGTGGATTCCTCCGACCCGTTCGGCCCGTCGGAGGGACTCTTCACCCGCGAGTTTTACGGCAACTGCTACAATGCCCTGCGCGACGATGGCATTATGGTGAACCAGCAGGGGAGCCCCTTCTATGCCGAGGACGCCACCGCCATGCAGCGCAGCCACAAGCGCATTGCCAGCACTTTTCCCATCAGCAAGGTGTATCAGGCGCACATCCCCACCTTTGCGGCGGGGTATTGGCTGTTCGGCTTTGCCAGCAAAAAATATCATCCCATCAACGATATGGACAGCGCTGCGTGGGAGGTGCTGAATATGCGCACCCGCTATTATACGACCCGGCTGCACGTCGGGGCATTCTATCTGCCGGCGTTTCTGGAAGAAATGCTGCGCGAAGTGGAGGACCGCTGATGTTGCACCGCAACGTAGAAAATTTCATCGGCTGCGACAGCAGCTACCGAACGGCAAGCATTGTTCTGTATGGTGCGCCGTTTGATTCCACCACCAGCTACCGCCCCGGCGCGCGGTTCGGCCCCGCTGCCATGCGGCACGAAAGCTATGGTCTGGAGACCTACAGCCCCTATCAGGACAAGGACCTGACCGACGGCAATGTGTTTGACAGCGGAGACTTGGAGCTGTGCTTCGGCTCCAGCGAGAGCGCGCTGGTGGATATTGAATCCCGCGCTGCGGAAATCCTGCGGGACGGCAAGCTGCCGCTGCTGCTCGGCGGCGAGCACCTTGTAACCTTGGGCGCGGTGCGGGCGGCCGTGCGCAACTGCCCGGATTTGCACATCGTTCACTTTGACGCCCATGCCGATTTGCGCGATGACTACCTTGGTGCACAGCTGAGCCATGCCTGCGTGCTGCGCCGCTGCCATGACCTGATTGGGGATGGGCGGATTCACCAGTTCTGCATCCGCAGCGGCGAGCGCGAGGAGTTCCAGTTTGCCGCCCGCCACACCGATATGCACAAATTTGACTTTACCGGCCTTGAGGAGTTGACCGATTGGCTGTGCAAGACAAACGTGCCGGTCTATCTGACGATCGACCTTGACTGCCTTGACCCCTCGGCGTTCCCCGGCACCGGCACGCCGGAGGCAGGCGGCGTGAGCTTTTTGCAGCTGCTGGGAGCCATCCGCACCGTGACAAAGGCCAATATTATCGGTGCAGATGTCAACGAGCTGGCCCCGATGCTGGACCAGAGCGGCGTTTCCACGGCTACGGCCTGCAAAGTCCTGCGTGAGCTGCTGCTGGCGCTGGAAAAGTGAACGACGTCCCCGACGCCCCGGGAGGTCAAACCGGGAACGAACGGTACATTTTACGTTGCGGGCCGGGCGTGCCCGGCCCCTACAGCACAACTTTTCCGAGAAATCTACCGGCCTGCCGGAAGCAACGCGGTAGGGGCGGGGCTCTGCTCCGCCCGCGGGCGGGCAATGATAGAAAAACATAATAGAATCAATAAAAAAGGAGTATTTACTATGAGCAAGGTTCTTGTTATCGGCTGCGGCGGCGTAGCCGGTGTCGCCATTTCCAAATGCTGCCAGGTCAGCGAAGTTTTCACCGAGCTGTGCATCGCAAGCCGCACCAAGTCCAAGTGCGATGCACTGGCCGCCAAGCTGGCTCCCAACACCAAGACGGTCATCACCACTGCACAGGTGGACGCGGATGACGTGCAGCAGCTGTGCGACCTTATCAACAGTTATAAGCCTGATCTGGTTATGAACATCGCCCTGCCGTATCAGGATCTGACCATTATGGACGCCTGCCTTGCCTGTGGCGTCAACTACATGGACACCGCCAACTATGAACCGGAAAACACCGATGACCCCGCGTGGCGTGCTATCTATGAAAAGCGCTGCAAGGAGGCCGGCTTCTCCGCCTACTTTGACTACAGCTGGCAGTGGGCCTACAAGAAAAAGTTTGAGGATGCCGGTCTGACCGCCCTGCTGGGCTGCGGTTTTGACCCGGGTGTGACGCAGGCCTACTGCGCCTACGCGGCCAAGCATGAGTTTGACACCATCGACACGATTGACATTCTGGACTGCAACGGCGGCGACCACGGCTATGCGTTCGCTACCAACTTCAACCCCGAAATCAATCTGCGCGAGGTTTCCGCTCCCGGCAGCTATATGGAAAACGGCAAGTGGGTCGAAATCCCGCCCATGAGCATCAAGCGCGAGTATGACTTTGACAAGGTCGGCCATAAGGATATGTATCTGCTCCACCACGAGGAAATTGAGTCTCTGGGCAAAAACCTGCCCGACGTCAAGCGGATTCGCTTCTTTATGACCTTCGGCCAGAGCTACCTTGACCATATGCGTTGCTTAGAGGATGTGGGTATGCTCTCGACCACGCCCATCAACTATAATGGGCAGGAAATTGTCCCCATCCAGTTCCTGAAGGCACTGCTGCCCGACCCCGCCAGCCTCGGCCCCCGCACCAAGGGCAAGACCAACATTGGCTGCATCTTCACCGGTACCAAGGACGGCAAGCCCAAGAGCTACTATATTTATAATGTCTGCGACCATCAGGAATGCTACCGCGAGGTCGGCAGTCAGGCGATCAGCTACACCACCGGCGTGCCGGCCATGTGCGGCGCGCTGATGATGCTTACGGGAGAGTGGACCAAGCCCGGCGTCTACACGGTCGAGGAGTTCAACCCGGATCCGTTCCTGGACGCGCTGGACAAATATGGCCTGCCCCGCAGCGAGAACCACAGCCCTGTGCTGGTGGACTGATGGCGCAGCGCGATACGCGGCCGCCGTTTGCGGCACTCGGTGGGTATGCCGGGCCGGAGCTTGCCGCCCTGCCGACCCCCTGTTACCTGATAGACGAGGGCGCGCTGACGCAGAATGCCGAAATTCGCCCCGCACTGGCGGCGCGCACCGGCTGCAGGTGCTGCTGGCGCAGAAGGCGTTCAGCAACTATGATTTTTACCCGCTGTTGGCAAAGCATCTGGCGGGCACCGAGGCCAGCGGCTTGTTTGAGGCGCGGCTGGGCGCGGAGGAAATGCCCGGCGGGGAGGTGCACGTGTTTTGCGCCGCCTACCGTGCGGACGAGATGGATGAGCTGCTGCGGTATGCCGACCATATTGTGTTCAACTCCCCGGCACAGCTTGCAAAATTCGGCCCCGCGGCCAAAGCGGCGGGGAAAAGCGTAGGGCTGCGCATCAACCCGGAATGTTCGACGCAGGACGGCCACGCCATCTATGACCCCTGCGCGCCGGGCAGCCGCCTTGGCACCACCCGCGCCCAGTGGGAGGCCGCGCTGGTGCAGAATCCGGCACTGCTGGATTTGTTGGATGGGCTGCATTTCCATACCCTGTGTGAGCAGGACGCGGATGCGCTGGCTGTCACGCTGGACGCTGTCGCGGAAAAATTCGGGGATATTCTGCCCCGGATGCGGTGGCTGAACTTCGGCGGCGGGCACCACATCACCCGCCCGGGCTACGATATGCAGACGCTGGAACGCTGCATCCGCCGCGCCCGGAATGACTGGGGCGTGACGGTGTATCTCGAGCCCGGCGAGGCGTGCGCCCTGAACGCAGGGTATCTGCTGACCCGCGTGCTGGATGTTGTGCAGAACGGCGATACAACGGTAGCCATTCTGGACGCAAGCGCCGCCTGCCATATGCCCGATGTGATTGAAATGCCCTACCGCCCGCCGCTGCTGGCGGCAGGGGAGAAGGGCGAGCGCCCCTGCACCGTGCGGCTGGCCGGGCCGACCTGTCTTGCTGGGGATGTCATCGGCGATTACAGCTTTGACGCCGTCCCGGCGGTGGGGGATTTACTGGTATTTGGCGATATGGCCATCTACACCACCTGTAAAAACAACACCTTCAACGGTATGCCGCTGCCGGCCATCTTTGCCCGCCGTGCGGACGGTACGATTTACAAAACGGTTTCCTTCGGCTATGAGGATTTCAAGCGCCGACTGGGAAGCCCGCAATAAATAAGCGCCCGGAGGCACCTTGTACGGATGCCTCCGGGCATTTTTATTTGTCCCGCGGCGGGGTCAGCCAGCCGTTGTATTTGAGGATGGAGGTGCTGCGTCCGGTGCCGACACTGCGCCGCCACTCGGAGGGGGAGCAGCCCATCGCCTCGGCAAAGTGGCGGTTGAAGCTCGACATCGACCGGAAGCCCACCTGTTCGCCGAGGTCAGGATGGATTCATCGGTCATACGCAGCAGGCTGCACGCCTTTGTGATGCGAGTGCGGTTTAGGTGCTCCAGCGGGCCAATGCCCATCAGCTCATGAAAGACCCGGCGGAAGTGGGACTGGCTCATATTGCAGACATCGGCCAGATCGCAGATGGTGAAATTGTCCATATAGTGGTTGTTAATGTAGGTCAGCGCCGGGGCAATGACCATGCTGCCCATCGGCGTGCCGGTGCTGCCCTGGGCTGGCTGGCGCATCAGTTCTGTTATAAAGGAAACAAACAGCCCGCGGACGCTGATTTCATAATTCAGCTTGCGGTCGGCCATCTCCTGCATCATCTGGCGCACGCAGTAGGCGAGGTTGGGGTTGTCTGCGGCGGTGGGAAGATGCCGTACCAGCCGTTCAGCAGACCGCTCAGCAGCAGGGTGTTGGGCAGCTTGTCAATCGCAAAAAGAAGGGGCGCAGCAGCTCCTCGGCGTCGGTAAAAAAGGTACCGCCATTTGCTCGAACAGCCCGGGTCGGACCAGGTGGTGTGCAGCATCGCCCGCCACCACGGTGACATCGCCGCTTTTTTGAAGGGCAGCACCGTGCCCGCAAAGTCCATCTTGCCGCTGTCACTCTCACACAGGCCGATTTCCAGGCAGTTGTGAAAGTGCAGCACGCCGGAGGGTACATCGGAAATATGCCAGTCATCGCCTGCAATCAGGCGGATGGGAAAGATGCGGCGGCAGGTCATAACTGCGGTATTCAATGACATTGGCGGCGTGTCGACCCATAAATAATCCCCCTGGCAGGCAATCTTTTTGACATATATACCATTAAATGTTAAAATATGACTGCCCATATTGGCTTGTTACCCTTATTGTAGCACAAATGGCGCAAAATGCCAGTGCAAACGCGCAAAAATGACCATCATTGTGCAGTCTGCATAAGAAAGTGGCGGCTAGCTTGTGAAAATGCACCAACAAAACGCCCTGTAATATGGATAAATGATACCGAAACAGCACTAAATGTTCCTTTCCACAAAAAGTTACAGAAAAATTACTGAGCGTTTTTGCATAATAATGATGAAAAAAAATTCGATAGAAATTGCAGTTGGCAAAGTGCATAATAGAATCAGCAAATGAGAAGAAAAACTGGTACAAACGGCAACGTTGCCGCTGCGCACGCAAGCTAAAGGAGGAAATACGCACTATGGCAAAACAAAAAAGTACGGCGGTGCAGCCTTCAGCCAATACGCTGAAGAAAAAAGGCCCGATGTACTACCTCAAGCGCGACTGGCAGCTTTACGCTCTGATGCTGCTGCCCATGCTGTTTATCATCGTTTTCAAGTATCTTGCCTACACCGGCCTGTCGGTTGCCTTTCTGGATTACAAAATCGGCAAGGGCTACGCCGGCAGCAAGTTTGTAGGGCTGGAAATCTTCAAGAAGGTTTTCAAACACCGCGACTTCACCAAGGCCGTTGTCAACACCCTGCTGCTCAATGTGCTGGATTTGCTGTTCAGCTTCCCGATGCCGATTATTCTGGCGCTGCTGCTCAATGAAATCCGCGTCAAGTGGTTCAAGCGCGTCACCCAGACGCTGCTTTATCTGCCGCACTTCCTGTCATGGGTTGTCATCGGCGCCACGGCCTACGCGATGTTCGCCACCAACACCGGCGTTGTCAACACGCTGATTGCCAACGCGGGCCACAGCCCGATTCCCTTCCTGCAGGAGGACGCATGGTGGCTGTTCAGCTACGTGCTGATTGGTATCTGGCAGACAATGGGCTGGGGGCACCATCATCTATCTGGCCGCCATCACCAACGTCAATGCTGAGCTCTACGAGGCCGCCAAGGTCGACGGTGCCAACCGCTGGCAGCAATGCCTGCACGTCACGCTGCCCTGCATCCGTTCCACCATCGTGGTTATGTTGATTATGCAGCTGGGCAAGCTCATGGGCGGCAGCTTCGAGCGTATCGTGGCTTTGTCCAACGCCAAAGGCGACCGAGTTCACCACCACGATTCCCGTGCTGGTCTACAAATGGTTCCAGGGCAACAAATTCAGCGAGTCCACCGCGCTTGGCCTGTTCCAGTCCGTTATCGGTGTCATTCTCGTCATTCTCTCTGACAAAATCGCCAAGAAGCTCGGCGAGGATGGTCTGCTGTAAGGAGGGCACACAGATATGACTACTACCGCAGCAACTGTTGTTGAAAAACACAAAAAGCCGTGGACGAAGGCCCGCGTCATTGATTTGCTCATTGATATCCTCTGCATTGTGGTTGTCGGTGTGGCGTCCCTGACCTGCATCCTGCCCTTCATTCACATTCTGGCAAAATCCCTTTCCGATAATGCCTACGTTGTGGCCAACAAGGTTATCCTTCTGCCGCTGAGCGACACCGGCATCAATCTGGAGGCCTACAACAAAGGTTTTCCATGATCCCAGCATTATGCAGTCCCTGTGGGTCACGGTGCTGGTCACGGTGGTGTTCACCGCCATCGGTATGTTCCTGACGGTCTGCGCCGCCTACGCGCTGACCCGCCCGGAATTCCACGGCCGCAAGGTTATGACCTTTATGATTATGTTCACGATGTACTTCACCGCCGGTACGATTCCAGACTATCTGCTGATGAACCAGCTGCATATGCTGGACACCATCTGGTGCCTGATTCTGCCGCTGTGCTTTGCACCGTACAATCTGCTGATTATGAAGAACAACTTCCAGGGCTCCATCCCAGAAAGCCTGATTGAGTCCGCCCGTCTGGACGGTGCCTCCCACTTTACGATTCTGGGCAAGATTGTGGTGCCGCTGTCCAAGCCCATTATGGCAACCATCGCCCTGTTCTACGCCGTCGGCCGCTGGAACGCTTACTCCGATGCGCTGTACTACATCAAGCAGAATGTGGCCCTGCGCCCGCTGCAGCTCAAGCTCTACTACCTGATTGTCGCCGCAAGCGAGAGCTTCCAGACCGAGGGTGTGGCCACCGTCTCGATGACCAACCCCGAGGTGCTGAAGGCCGCCTGTATCATCTTCGCCGCCGTGCCCATCATCTGCGTGTACCCCTTCATCCAGAAGTACTTCGTGCAGGGCACCATGGTCGGTGCTGTCAAGGGCTGATAACGCCCCCAGCCGTAGTTAAACAATTTGTTTTTCAATAAGGAGGAAAACAATGAAAAAGACACTTGCACTGGGCATGGCCGCTGCCATGACCGCCACTCTGCTCGCCGGTTGCGGCGGGTCTGCCAGCTCCGCTGCCACCTCTACGGCAGAGAACGCCGCTTCTTCCACCGAGGCTGCCGCCCCTGCCGAGAGCACCGGCAGCTACACCGATTATTCTGCGGGCTTCCCGGAGAATGTCACCATCCAGATTCCTGTGTATGACCGCGGCTTTGAGGGCTGGAACCCCACCGACAACTACTACACCAAGTGGGTGCAGTCCGAGTTCGGCGATAAGTACAACGTCACCGTCAAGTACGTTGCCATTGCCCGCTCCAACGAGGTGCAGGACTTCAACCAGATGATTGCTGGCAACGCTCCCAGCATCATCTTCCACTATGATATGCCGCAGGCCGTCAACTACTGGTCCGAGGGTGCTATGCAGCCCATCGACCTTGACGAGGGGGCCTACTACGCCCCTACCTACTGGGACAAGATGAAGTCCACCATCGAGACCTATGGCAAGCTGGACGGCGAGAACGCCTTCATCTTTGCAGAGCGCGACCCCATCTACTACAACTGGGTTACGCTGATTCGCAAGGACTGGCTGGATCAGGTCGGTCTGGATGTGCCCACCACCAACGAGGAGCTGATTGCCGCCCTGCAGGCCTTCAAGGATGCCGGTCTGGGCGTTGAGAATGACCCGCTGATTACCAAGAGCTTTACCTACTTCTACAACTGGATTCCCGAGGGCACCAGCGAGGAGGATCTGGCCAAGTATCTGGACCTGAACGTTGCACCCTTCACCTGGGAGGCCACCAAGAACTTCCTGCAGGATGCCAACACCAAGTACAACGCCGGTCTGATGGACCCCGAGTTCTACCTGACCACCGATGACTCTCTGGCCAAGGGCAAGTTCGTCTCCGGCCAGTGCGCTACCTACAGCTTCTATATGTCCAACGGTACCGATGTGTTCGACAGTCTGAAGGCCAACGACACCAACGCCGAGGTTGCTGTTCTGGGCTCCACCGTTTCCAACACCGTTGCGGACGGCTTCAGCGCACACTACTATGAGTACCCCAGCTACGGTATGATTATGGGTATCAACGCCAACGCTACCGATGAGGAGCGCGCCGCTACCTATATGTTCCTTGACTGGATGAGCCAGCCCGAGAACCTGACCTATCTGCAGCACGGCATTGAGGGCGAGACCTACACGGTTGACGCCGACGGCATTGCCACCCAGATTTCCGACTATGACGGTGAGGCCAAGCTGAGCCAGAACAACAACAAGGACTACTGGTGCCTCGTTCAGGGAGGTTATGGGCTACGGCGACAAGGGAGACCAACCTCAAGGCCAACAAGAGCCTGCTGGCGCCCGAGGGCTATGACTGGATTATCGACCAGGCTTATGACATCTGCGAGAAGGGCTCCAACTGCGGTCTGATTACCCCCATCTTCACCAAGGCAGTCGAGTCCACCGCTGAGTACAGCACCGACCTGAACAGTCTGTGGCAGGAAGCCTACGTAGACTGCATCACCTGCAGCCCCGATGAGTTTGAGGCCAAGTACGAGGAGTACTGCCAGGAGTATCTGGACGCCGGTTATCAGGAAATCCTTGACGAGAAGCAGAGCCTGATTGACGAGGGTGCCGTTCTGGTTGTCGAGTAATCACTACAATTTGAATCGCGTATAGTCTATGCGCTGTTGGGGCCGCTGCCGGGCAGCGGCCCCAATTTTTGTCTACAGGGGGAGAGTGTAGAGCAATGCAATTCCGATGGACAAGCGCCGGGGGCGCTGCACCGTATGACCCAAAAACCGGGTACGGCTTTGTGACCGGGGAGGTCTACAACGCTATGCCGGCGCTGCGGATTCCGGAGACGAACAGCGGCTTTTTGCCGCTGTGGTGGTATGTGGGCACGCCGATGCTGATGGTGGCCTGCACGCCATACGGCGCCGAGGCCCGCGCCACAGCCGCCGTGCGCGGAAGCGATCTGGCCGGGCGCAGCCTGCCGGTGTGGTTCCGGGCGGACACCCCTGCCGAGGGTGTTTACCGCGCCGAAATCACCGTCACCGGCACACAGGGCGGCGCGGTGCTGGTCTTTGCGGGCCGCCGCCGTCTTGTCTGGCGCGGCACGCTGGCCGCAGGCGAACGGCGGACGGTAACGGCCCTCTGCGATGTGTTCCCCATTGTGCCGCGTGGGCAGGGGGATGCCGTGCCCGGTACCGCAGTAAGCATTGCAGTGGTGGGCGGCGCGCTGACGGCGCTCACCTTGACCGAAGCCCCCGAAGCCCGCCGCGTCTGGGTCTGCGGGGACTCCACCGTGACGGACCAGACCGCTGAGCTGCCCTATGCGCCGGGCACCAGCTATTCCGGCTGGGGGCAGATGCTGCCCGTTTATCTGCCGGCGGAGTGCATTACGAACCACGCCCACAGCGGCCTTACCACCGAGAGCTTTTTGAGCGAGGGCCATTGGGCCATCGTCCGTCCGCGGCTGCGGGCAGGGGATATCTGCCTTTTCCAGTTCGGCCACAATGACCAGAAGCTGGCGCATCTGCAGGCGCAGGGCGGCTACACCGACCGGCTGCGTACCTATTTAAAAGAGACCCGCACAGCGGGGGCTGTGCCGGTGCTCGTCACCCCCTTGGCCCGTAACAGCTGGCGCGACCCCGCGCACTACAATGACCTGCTGACCGACTTTGCCGCCGCCGTCAAGACGCTGGGCGCGGAGGAGGCCGTGCCGGTGCTGGATTTGCACGGCTATGCCATGGAGCTGGTGCGGCGCGATGGGCTGGAAACCGCCAAGCGGTGGTTCTACCCCGGGGATTTCACCCACACGAATGACTATGGCGCGTACAAGATGGCGGGCTTTGTGGCCCACGCGCTGGGCGAGGCCCTGCACCTTGCGGTGAACGATGCGCCCGACTGGATGCCCGCGCCGCCCAACCGGCCGCTGACGCCCCCGGCGGACTGCAGTATCCCGGCACCGGAGGGGGATCCCTTTGCCGACTATGACGTCACCCGCCCCGAGGAGACGCTGACCCGCGCCGAGGCGCTGGAGCTGGCCATCAAGGCGCTGAAGCTCTTTCCCATCAACGTCTACAACGATTTGTATGCGGATGTTGTCGGCCATGAAACCTACGCCGGAACGGTGCAGTGCGCCGCGCAGAACCACCTGATTCCGCCGGAATGGGTGGCGGACGGCTGCCTGTACCCGGCCAAGGCTGTGACCTGTGCCGACTTTCTGGCGGTGCTGATGCCCGGTGCGGCGGGCCGCCGCCCGCTGGCAGAGCCTGTGCCTGTGCCCGATGCCGTACCGCCCTACGCAAGGCGCGCCGCCGGGCAGGCCGTGGCGGAGCAGCTTACCGCCGCCGAAGCCCTGAACGAGCCCTTGCGCCGCAGCGCTGCAGCAACCATCTGCCGCGGCCTGCATATTTAAAGGAGGGAGTATTCATGAAATTCCAACACACAAGCGGCGGCTTCACGCTGCCGGGTGAAGCCGGGCAGGAGAAGCTGACGCTGGAGCTGGCCGAAAAATGGGGCGCGGATGTCATCCGCGACAGTGACGGCACCCAGCTTTCGGAGGAGATTCTTGACACCGGGTATGATATCTACTCCACCATCTGCATCATCCGCGACCACAACGCGTGGGCCAAACAGCACCCGGACTGCCTGCAGCAGACCTTTTTGAGCACCGACCCGGTTATTGCCACCGAGGGCCCGCTGACCGTGGCCCCAATGGCTGGCTTTTTTGCCGAGCAGTTTGCCGTCAATGACCGCCCCGCAGCACTGCGCTATTGGCAGGTCTGGGACCGCACGGCGGATAAGCCACTGCCCGCCGGAGCATGGACGTGGGATGCCGCGTCCGGCACGGTTACGCTGGCGCAGCCGGTGCCCTTCCACGCCTACACGGTCAGTTTTTCTGGCATGGCGGCTCTGGGAAGAAATCAATATGTACAACCACGTGACCAATAGTTGGACCAGTGAGCATCTGCTGCCGGTCGACCCGCGCACGCCGCAGGCGCAGGAATATCTGTACGATTGGCTCAAAAAGTGGTGCGAGGCTCACCCGCAGACTAACGTGGTGCGGTTCACCAGTATGTTCTATAACTTTGTCTGGATCTGGGGCAGCGACAAGCGCAACCAGAACCTCTTCACCGACTGGGGCAGCTATGACTTTACCGTGTCCGAAAAGGCGCTGGACGATTTTGCCGCGCAGTACGGCTACGCCCTGACGGCGGAGGACTTCATCAACAAGGGCAATTTGCAGGTGACGCATATGCCGCCCACGGCCCACAAGCGGGATTATATGGCCTTTACCCAGCGGTTTGTGGCCGGGTACGGCAAACGGCTGGTGGATTTGGTACACAGCTACGGCAAGCGCGCCTATGTGTTCTATGATGACAGCTGGGTGGGCGTCGAGCCCTACGGCCCGCACTTCCAGGAATTTGGCTTTGACGGCATTATCAAGTGCGTGTTCTCCGGCTATGAGGCGCGGATGTGCGCCGGGGTTGAAGCCTCCGTGCATGAGCTGCGGTTCCATCCGTATCTGTTTCCGGTGGGGCTGGGCGGTGCGCCCACCTTTGCGCCGGGCGGCAACCCAACCCGCGATGCAGCCGAGTACTGGAACCACGTGCGTCGTGCTCTGCTGCGGGCCAAGATTGACCGCATCGGTCTGGGCGGGTATCTGCATCTTTTGAACGATTTCCCGGATTTTGTGGAATACATTGCCGATGTGGCCGATGAGTTCCGCGCCATCAAGGCCTTGCACACCCATGGCCCGGTGGCCATCCTGCCGCTGACGGTGGCGGTGCTGCACAGCTGGGGCGGCCTGCGCCCCTGGACGCTGTCTGGCCACTTCCATGAAACCTATATGCACACCCTCATTCACATCAACGAGGCACTGGCGGGCCTGCCGGTACAGGTGAAATTCCTGAGCTTTGACGATGTGAAAAACGGCGTGCCCGCGGACGTGGATGTTATCATCAACGCGGGCCGCGCCGGAACTGCATGGAGCGGCGGTGACGTGTGGCGGGACGAAAATCTGGTTGCCGCCCTGAACAAATGGGTGTACAATGGCGGTGTACTGCTGGGCGTCGAGGAACCGTCCGCCGTGAACGGCTGCGGCGATACCTTCCGCATGGCGCGGGTGCTGGGCGTGGACGAGGATATGGGCGCACGCGTCTGCCACGGCCGCTGGCCGGTGGAAGTGCAGCCCGTGGAGGGGGGCTGATACCCGACGGCGCCACGCTCAAAGCACATGACCACCTCTACCTGACCGACGGCGATACCCGCGTGCTGGCTGCCGTGAACGGTACGCCCGCCCTTGCGGCGCACAGCTTCGGCAAAGGGCGCGGCGTCTATATGGCCGGGTTCAGTTACAGCCCGGTGAACGCCCGGATGCTGCTGAACTTGCTGCTCTGGGCCAAGGGCCTGCCGCTGGACAGCGACTGGCTGACCGACAACCCGCACACCGAGGCCGCGTGGTTCCCGGCGGATAAGACGCTTGTGGTCATCAACAACAGCGAGGCCCCCTGCACCACCACCGTAAAAACCCCCGAGGGCGTTGTTGCCGTGGAGCTGGAAGGGCTGGAAACCAAAATCCTGCCGCAGGAATAAAAAGGAGGGCGCACCTATGCCGCATATCTTTATCAACACCAACCGTTCGGTCGGCACCATCAACCCGAATATCTACGGCCAATTCTCCGAGCATCTGGGCCGCTGCATCTATCAGGGACTTTACGTTGGCGAGGATTCCGATATTCCCAACGTCAACGGTATGCGCAGTGACGTGGTCAACGCGCTGAAGAAAATCCATATCCCGGTGCTGCGCTGGCCGGGCGGCTGCTTTGCCGATACCTACCACTGGCGGGACGGCATCGGCCCGCAATCCCAGCGCAAGACGATTGTGAACACCAACTGGGGCGGCGTCAGCGAGGATAACTCCTTCGGCACGCATGAGTTTATGGAGCTGGCCCGGCAGCTCGGGTGCGAGGCGTACTTCTCCGGCAACGTGGGCAGCGGCACCGTGCAGGAGTTTTCCGACTGGGTGGAATACTGCAATATGGGCGGCGTCTCGCCGATGGCCTCGCTGCGCCGGGAAAACGGCAGGGAAGAGCCCTACAACGTCAAATACTGGGGCATCGGCAACGAGGCGTGGGGCTGCGGCGGCAATATGCGCGCCGAATACTACGCTGACCTGTGCCGCCAATATTCCACGTATCTGCGCAATTACTCGCCGGAGCATAAGATTTTTAAGATTGCATCGGGCGCCAATGTCGATGACTACCACTGGACCCGCACCGTGCTGGAGCGCGCATGCCACGTGATTGACGCAGTTTCGCTGCACTACTACACACTGCCCCATCAGGACTGGCAGCACAAGGGCTCGGCCACCGACTTCACAGGTGAAGAATACTACACCACCCTGCACAAGACCCTGCGGATGGAAGAGCTGGTGGAAAACCACAGCCGCATCATCAAACAGTTTGCGGGCGGGCGCAGCATCGGGCTGGCTGTGGACGAGTGGGGTACCTGGTACGATGTGGAACCGGGCACCAATCCGGGCTTCCTCTACCAGCAGAACACGATGCGTGACGCGCTTGTGGCGGCCATCAACCTGAACATCTTCAACAACCACTGCGACACCGTCTGCATGGCCAACATCGCCCAGATGGTCAATGTCCTGCAGGCGATGATTCTGACCGAGGGCAGCCGTATGGTACTGACCCCGACCTACCACGTCTTTGCGCTGTACGCGGCGCATCAGGGCGCACAGCAGCTGGAAAGCTACGCCGAGACGTCGATTCTGAACCATGACGAGCAGGCTGTGCCCACGCTGCACGTCAGCGCCAGCCGCGCCGCCGACGGCAAAATCCATGTCACGGTGGCCAACCTTGACAGCGCCCGCGCCGCGGAAGCCAAAGTTATGCTGGGCGGCGTGAAGGCGTCCGGCGTGACCGGCACGGTGCTCACCGGCCCGGCTGCCGCCCACAACACCTTTGCTGCGCCAGACACCGTGACCCCGCAGCCGCTGCAGGCAACCCTGACCGCAGACGGCTTTACCGCCACTCTGCCCGCCTGCAGCGTGGCCGCCTTCACGGTGACGCCGCAGTGAGCGAGGCAAAAATCTGCCGCCGCTGCCTTTTGCAGGAGATGGCGGACGAAAACGATTACTACCAGAGTGTTGTGCGTTACCGCGCCACGCTGCCCGCCCAAAAGCGCACGCCGGACGATGCCTACGCTGCCCGGCTGGCCCGCTGCAAGGCCTGTGACCAGCTGAACGCCGGGACCTGTATGCAGTGCGGCTGCTATGTGGAAATGCGTGCGGCGCGGCTGGATATGCACTGCCCCAGGGAGGGGCAATGGTAAGCCTATGAGCATTACCGGAAGAATTTTGCGCTCCAATGTGGATATGACCCAGGGCAAGCCGCTGACGGTCATATTCTCCTTTGCATTGCCGCTGCTGGTTGGCAACCTGTTCAACCAACTGTACAACGTGGTGGATACCGCCATTGTGGGGCGCGCCCTTGGGGCGGACGCGCTGGCGGCGGTGGGCAGCACCGGCAACATCAACGCCTGCCTGTTCCTGCTGCTGGGCGGGCTTTCCACCGGCGTGGGGGTCATTGTGGCGCAGTATTGGGGTGCACAGCGCTATGAGGCGCTGCGCCGCCTGCTGGGTACGTTTTTCACCCTGCTGCTGGCGGGGGCTGCGCTGCTCTCGGTGTTGGGGGTGGCGCTGGCCGCGCCGATACTGCGCCTTCTGCAGATACCCGCCGACCTGCTGGGTATGGGCGTGACCTATCTGAGCATCACGGCCGGGCTGCTGCTGGGCAATGCGCTGTACAACGCGGCCAGTGCCGTGCTGCGCAGCACCGGCGATTCCCGCACGCCGCTGGCGGCCATGGCGGCGTCCAGCCTGTGCAACATTGTGCTGGATTTGTGGTACATTCTGGGGCTGCGTATGGGCGTGGCCGGAGCCGCGCTGGCCACGGTCGCCGCGCAGTTCCTCTCGGCGCTCATCTGCCTGTGGGTGCTCTGGCGGCGGAAAGAGCCGTTTGCGTTTGCCTCGGTGCGGCTCTGCTTCAACAGCGAGGATGCCGCGCTGATTCTGCGCTTCGGCCTGCCCACAGCGCTGCAAAGCTGTATGATTACGCTGGGCGGTATGACCGTGCAGGGCATTGTCAACAGCTTTGGCAGCGTGACGATGGCCGCCTACACCGCCGTGCAGCGTATCGACTCGCTGACGATTCAAGTCGTGGTGTCGGTCTCCAACGCGCTGGCCGTCTATACCGGGCAGAATATGGGCCGCCGCGATATTGACCGCGTGCGGCAGGGGCAGCGCGCCACGCTGAAGGCCCTCTGTGTAATTTGTCTGGGGCTGGCGCTGGCCGTGTTTGCCTCCCGCAGGCTGCTGCTTTCCATCTTTCTGGACCCTGCCACCGATGCCGCCAGCATCGCGCAGGGCGCGGATTTTTTGAGCGTGATGGGCTTTGCCTATATCATCGCCGCCGTGATGAACAGCTACCTCAACGTGCTGCGCGGCGCGGGCGATGTGAACGTCAGCCTGATTGCGGGCCTGTTTGAGATGGGCGCGCGGCTGGCCTTTGCGGGCCTGCTGGCCCCGCGCCTCGGCGTATGGGGCATCTGGCTGGCCACGCCTTTAAGCTGGGCGTCCGGCTGCATCATCCCGGTGGCGCGGTATTACAGCAAGGAGTGGATGAAAAAGGCGCTGTTGTGAAAAATGAGCCTCCCCATCGTGGGGAGGCTCACAAATCAGCTTACTTTATACCAGCTTTTCCAGCTCTACGGCGGCGCGGCGGCAGTTTTCCAGCTCGGTCACGCGGCCGTCCCAGGCTTCGTTATCGCCGACAAAGCGTACTGTACTGTCCGTCACGGTCAGCCCATTCACGCACCGCGCATACAGTGCGGGAATCGCGTGCGGGTAGATGTGCCGGGCCGAGGGCTGCTCATCAAAGATGCCGCCTGGCTGCGTGCCCCTGATGCTGTAAGGTCAAGTGCAGGTCGCGGATGCGCACATCCTCAAGAAACTCGCTGTCCGGCTCCACCGGCGGCAAAAGCGCAGCTCTCGCTCGTCAGGTAGAGGTGGTCAAAGCTGACATCCCGGATGATACCCGCTGGCCCGGTCTTACCAGCGCGGGGCGTGGCGCTGATGAAAATCGGCTCGCCCTTGCCCCACCAGCCCGGCGCGCCGGGCAGCTGGTAGGCGTCCGCATAGCGGCGGGTGTTGCCGGTCAGGTGATGCACATGGATGTGCTCCACCGTGCCGCCGTCCCGCACCCAAACGCCGACTGCGCGGGAACAATCGTCCACCACGCAGTCGCTCAGCGTGATATTGCGGATGGTGCCGTGGGTCTCGGTGCCGATTTTCAGCGCAGAATCGCGGGAGTGAAGCACACAGCCTGTGATGACCACATTCTCGCTGGGGCCATAGCGGCGGGACATCGGCCCGGTGGATTTGACCACAATCGCGTCATCCCCGGTGCGCACAATGCTGTTGGAAATGACCACATCCCGGCAGCAGTCGGGGTCAATGCCGTCATTGTTGGCACCGCGGTCATCGTTCAGAATCATGATGTTCTGGATGCGTACGCGGCGGCAGCCCGCCATATGCAGCGTCCAGAAGGCCGCATCCTGCAGCGTCACGTCCCGCACGGTGAAATTCTCCACCGCCTCAAAGAGCATCATGCGCGGGCGGAACGCCTCGCAGGATTTCGGGCACTCATAGAAGCCGCTGTCCACATCCTTGTCCAGAAAGACCTTGTCGCCCTGCCCATAAATCGTGCCCATGCCGCTGATTGTGACATTGCGCACATGGGTGGCCCCCAGAAAAAAGCCGCCCTGCCAGCCGTCCGCGGTATCGTCCGGGTCGGCACCGTCCCCGCCCTGCGGGAAGGGCAGAATCTCCGCGGGGTTCAGGCTGCTGATGAGCACGGCACCGCTTTCCAGATGCAGCTCCACATTGCTTTTCAGCAACACCGAGCCGCTGAGGAACCGCCCCGCAGGCACTACCACGCGCCCGCCGCCCGCGGCGCTGGCCGTGTCCACGGCCTGTTGGATGGCCGCCGCGCAGTTGGTCACACCGTCTGCCACGGCACCGTAGTCTAAAAATGCTGTAATCCATAGTGCATCTCCTTTGCTACTACAATATATTTATGGTTAATATCCCTTACCAGCCAGTAAGGAATTATCCATCTTGTTGCTTAAGCTGTTAGAATGTAGGTAGCAATTGGATATCTTCTCCTTTCTTGGACTTCGCGTCCGTAACACAGACTGATAACCAGCTCCTCATTCGCAGCGTTCGTTTTATGCAGGTTGAATCACCTCAGGTGCATTCGTGTCACACCACAGTAGATTGAATAGGCAATGAGTAAAACTGGTACTTATCCATTGCAATAATCTTAAGGAGTGACAAATTTATGAACGCAGTAGGTATCGATGTTTCAAAAGGTAAAAGTATGGTTGCTATTATGCGGCCTTTTGGCGAAATTGTTTCCACACCCTTTGAAATTAAACACACATCCAGTGACATCAATTCGCTTGTAAAACTTATCAAGTCTATCGAAGGTGAGTCCCGAATTGTAATGGAGCATACCGGACGCTATTACGAAGTCCTTGCCCATCAACTTTCCGAAGCAAATCTTTTCGTTAGTGCCATTAACCCAAAGCTTATCAAGGATTTTGATAACGATTCCCTTCGTAAAGTCAAAACAGATAAAGCTGACTCTGTTAAAATTGCCCGATATGCACTTGACAAGTGGCAAAATCTGAAACAGTATAGCGTTATGGATGAATTACGCAATCAACTCAAAACCATGAACCGTCAGTTTGGCTTTTACATGAAGCACAAGACGGCTATGAAGAATAACCTTATCGGCATCCTTGACCAAACCTATCCTGGTGTTAATACTTATTTTGACAGTCCTGCACGTAGTGACGGCAGCCAGAAATGGGTCGATTTTGCATCTACATACTGGCATGTAGACTGTGTCCGTAAAATGTCCATAAACGCTTTTTTATTGATCACTATGAAAACTGGTGCAAACGCAAGAAGTACAACTTCAGCAAGTCAAAAGCTGAAGAAATCTATGGAAAAAGCAAAGGAGCTTGTTCCTGTACTTCCTAAGGATGACATTACAAAGCTTATTATCAAGCAGGCAGTTGACCAACTTAAACAGTGCTTCTATTACTGTTGAGTCGCTACGCACTCTCATGAACGAAACTGCATCCAAGCTTCCGGAGTATCCCGTTGTTATGGCAATGAAAGGGGTTGGAACGTCACTCGGTCCTCAACTGATGGCTGAGATTGGTGATGTTTCCCGTTTCACTCACAAGGGTGCCATTACTGCTTTTGCCGGTGTAGACCCTGGTGTTAACGAATCCGGCTCTTATGAACAGAAAAGTGTTCCAACTTCAAAACGAGGTTCTTCTGACCTCAGGAAAACACTATTTCAGGTAATGGATGTCTTAATCAAAACACATCCACAAGATGATCCTGTGTATCAGTTCTTAGACAAAAAACGGGCTCAAAAGAAACCGTATTATGTCTATATGACTGCCGGTGCTAACAAGTTTCTACGCATCTACTATGGACGAGTGAAAGAATATCTTGCATCTCTTCCAGAATCTTAATTATCTACTATACCTTTCAGACCAGCACTGGTGTGGTGGTCTTGTTTTGATGTCTAATTTTCAACCTGTATAAAATTTTCAAAGTTCTTTCATTTTAGCCTTGACTTTTTATTTGCAGGCTGTGTTGGCTGTTTTCAGCTTAGCACAGCGGGCAGGGTGTGTAAAGTGCAATTTCGCCAGAAAAATGTGCAATAACGCGCAGAAAAGAGGTCCTTTGTATGTCCTATACACTACCCGCCGCGCTGGCGGGGGCAAGGGTTTGCCGCGGGTCCTGCCATGCGGTGGCTGCGGGGCAGCCCGGCGCGGATACGCTGGCAGCGTTCTCCGCCGCGCTGGATGCCGCCCGGGCGGCGGGGCGGATTCTCACCGCCAGCCTTTACCGCTATGAAAACCAGCTCTTTTTCTATGTCGAGGGACTGGACGCACCCTTCACCCCGGAGGGGCTCTGCCCGGCGCTGGATGCACAGCTGATACCATGGCCGCCTGCGCTGGGCGGCACCACGCCGCGCCCCTGGGCGGCCATGCAGCCCTATTATTTTTTTACCACGCAGTGCCCACCACCGCCGCGGACTGGCAGCGGAACCGCCACCCGGCCATGCGCCGGGGCCGCATTGCGCTGCTGCCGCCGGACAAATGGTGCAGCTATATGGAGCACCACCTGCGCCTTACCAGCGAGGGGCTGCTGGCGGGCGACCGCTGGCATTTGATCAGCGTGCACGAAAATCTGCTGTTTTCGTATCTCGAGGAACCACGCACCAACGTCAATCTGCGCGGCGTTTCCGGCGCGGAAAGCCCCGAGCTGGCCGCGTGGCTGGCGGCAGACCCCGAAAGCCACTTCGCCCGCTTCACGCCCGAGCAGCAGGCCCACCCGGATGCCGACCACAACTTTGTTTTTTTGCCCCGCGTTGCCGGGACCACAGAGGAATAGGAGGAACACAAGATGATACGTATTGGCTGCCGCGCCCACGATTACGGCAGGCACACCCCCGCCGCGCTGGCCGACACGCTGCACGCGCACGGCTACACCGCCGCCCAGCTGGCCATGCCCCGGGGCATCCTTGGCATTGACAGCTTTGCAGATATAACGCAGGCACAGCTGGAGGACATCCGCACTGCCTTTGATGCGGCAGGGGTGGAAATCACCGTGCTGAGCTGTTATCAGGATCTGACGGCCCCCGATGCGGACGCCCGCCGCGCTGCGGTGGAAAACGTCAAGCGCACACTGGGCTACGCCAAGCAGCTGGGCGCAAGGATGGTGGGCAGCGAAACCGCATGGGGCGCACTGCCAGAGGAAGAAAAATCGGCCCGCCGCCCGCTGATGCTGGATAGCATCGCCCGCATTTCGGAGGAGGCCGCCCGGCTGGACGCTGTCTTTGCGGTGGAGCCGGTGGCGGTGCATCCCCTCTGCACGCCGGAGCTGCTGCAGCAGCTGCTGGACACCGCGGACGCAGAGCATTTCCGGGTGATTTTTGACCCGGTGAACCTGTTTACCGCGCAGGACGGCCGCGATAAGGCCGCGCAGGCCGCCCACTGGCGGGTGTGGCTGACAGTCATCGGCGGCCAGCTGGGGGCTGTCCATGTAAAGGACTGCCGCACAGAGCCGGATGGTACCAAGACGATGACCACGCTCGGGGCAGGGGAGATGGACTACACAACCCTCATCGACTGGCTGCGTACCCATGCACCGGAAACCCCGCTGCTGCGGGATGAGGTGCTGCTGCCCTATGACACAGCCGATGTTGCATTTTTGAACAGGATGGCGGCAAAAATCGAAAACCGCTGAATAAAACACAGACAGTACAGGAGGTACAGTATGGCAAACCTGATTTATGACAGGGCACAGATTGAGACTGTGATTGATAAGATTGTGGACCGCACCATGCGGATGGATATGACGTGGGACTGGCCCTGCGGCGTGGCCTACTACGGCATCTGCGAGGCCTACGAGGTCACGAAAAACGAGCGCTATCTGCAGCTGGTCAAGGACCGTGTGGACGAGTACATCGAGTTGGGCCTGCCCAGCTGGACGGTCAACACCTGCTCAATGGGGCACTGCCTGATTACACTCTACCAGCACACCGGGGATGAAAAGTATCTGGACATCGCCAAAAGCAAGGTGGAATATCTGGAAAAGCACGCGCTGCGCTTCGGCGATAACGTACTGCAGCACACGGTCTCGGTCAACAACGATTTCCCCGAGCAGGCGTGGGCCGACACGCTTTTTATGGCGGGCTTCTTCCTGCTGCGCATGGGTGTGCTGCTCAAAGACGAGCAGCTGATTGACGATGCCCTGAACCAGTATTACTGGCACATCAAGTATCTGCAGGACCCCGAAAGCGGCCTGTACTACCACGGCTATAACAATATCACCGGCGACCATATGTCGGGCATCAAGTGGGGCCGCGCCAACGCATGGGCCGCCTACACCATGTCCCAGGTGGGCGTGCGCCTGCCCCAGTGCTACCTCTACCCCAAATTCCTGGATGTGGTGGGCAGCCTGAATGACCAGCTGGCCGCGCTCAAGCTCTACCAGACCGAAAACGGCCTGTGGCGCACGATTGTGGACGATGAAACGTCCTATGAGGAGGTCAGCGCCAGCGCGGGCATTGCCGCCGCCATGATTACCAAGGGCAATCCCCTGCACATTAAGTACATCAACAAGTCGATTCCGGGTATGCTGGCAAACGTCAGCCCCGACGGCCGCGTGCTGAACGTCTCCGGCGGCACGGCAGTGATGAACAACGCCGACGGCTACCGCGGCATCAGCCGTGACTGGATTCAGGGCTGGGGGCAGGGCCTTGCGCTTGCCTTCTTTGCCGGTGTGCTGAACTATGACAACGTCCGTTCCGATGGCGCGCTGTAAGAAAAACCGCGCACGGTAGGTGCCCAACCGTATGATTTTGTGATAAGCCTGTACAGACGTAGAGAGCCCCTCTCCGCCGGAGAGGGGCTCTGCTGCATTTGTTTGGGACTATTTTGCAATAACTCCATTTTTATGCTTATATCATTGTGATGAAAGGAGAACTTGGATATATGAACACTTATGGATATGTCCGTGTCAGTCGTCGGGAACAGAATGAGAACCGTCAACTAATCGCATTAAAAGAAGTTGGATTAACTGGGAATGTGATTTTTCTGGACAAACAATCTGGCAAGGATTTTAACAGACCACAGTATAAGAAACTGCTGAGAAAACTAAAAAAAGGCGATTCACTCTATGTCAAGAGTATTGATCGATTGGGCAGAAATTATGAAGAAATTCAGCAACAATGGCGCCTTCTGACGAAAGAAAAAGGGGTCGATATAGTGGTGTTAGATATGCCGTTGCTGGATACCCGACGAGGTAAAGACCTTATGGGAACTTTCTTAAGCGATATTGTTTTGCAGATCCTGTCTTTTGTTGCAGAAAACGAGCGCACCAACATTCGCCAACGACAAGCGGAAGGAATTGCCGCAGCAAAAGCAAAAGGCGTAAAATTTGGAAGACCGCCAAAACCATTGCCGCACAATTTTCACGAAGTCCATAGGGCATGGCGTGCGAAGAAAATGACGCTGAAACAAGCGGCAGAATCTTGTAATATGCCTGTTGGAACATTCTATGACAAAGCTCGGAAATTTGAAAGCACCGTTTAAATGAAACGAATCAATAATTTGGGAAAGTGTACCATTACAAATTATTGTGAAGATTCAACTTGTAATGATACACATTCAATTATACACCAAAATTTGGGATTTACAAGGGGAAACACGATTATTCTAAGGGAAAATTTCACTTCTTTTCGACCTTTGCAAAGGTACACTTTATCAAAATTCAATAAGGAGGGAATAGGTAAAGCTCTTATGACGGATTGGGAGCTTGTGCCTGAAATGCAATGAAAAGAAACCCGAAAATGAGAGGAGTTCTCTCGTGTTTGTTGGCGTTGGTGTTGGCGCTTTCAATCACACCGTGCGTATTTGCGGAGGAGCCTGTTGCTGGCACTGGCAAAACAATCTACGTGGATGCGACAAATGGTAATGATGCGCAGGACGGAGTCGGCACAACCAGTGCTACAGCTTATAAGACGGTAGCTGCGGCTGTGGCTGCTGCAAACAGTGGCGATACCATCCAACTGGGTGAAGGCAACTACACACTGTACGGTGTTTCCAGCGAGGGACACACCAAGGGAAAAGACCTGACATTTGTAGGTCAGGGGAACGGATACAACCAGTTGGAATATTGGCCCAAAAACTCCTGACCCAAATAAAATCGGGACAGAGTACAACGGTGATTACAGTTTTGACGGTGCAGGAACAATTACATTTAAAAATATGACGCTCAATTCGGGCAGTGTAGATTACCTTGGCTTTATCCGCGCCAACAATACTATTGTTGAAGGCTGCGTAATCAACGGCAAGACTTTCTACTGGGGTTATCAGACTGCAACATTCAGAAATACCACATTCAACTGCCCAAATAGAGATTACGCCATCTGGACATACAGCTCTCCCGAGATGACTTTCGATAACTGCACGTTTAATTCCTCTGGTAAAGTCATCAATGTCTACACCGATTATAGTGCAGGACATTATGACATCACAGTAAATTTCAACGGTTGTACAGTCAATAATTCCGGTTTGTCTCTGAAGCCGGTGCTGAACATCAATGACAGCAATATGGGGAATTTTAAGTATGTCATCAAGATTTCCGGCAACAATACTGTAAACAACGTAAATACAGATGGAACAACCTGCTCTCGTTTGTTTGGCTATGGCGGTAAACCCGGCAATAATACAAAAAAGAACCAATGTATACTTCGGTGACACTGCCGTTTGGCAGGAAGGCAAAATGGTTAATGAAGCGGAATACCACAACAGCGGTGTGACGGCAGATGGCGTTACCTACACCAACGATGTTGAGGGTTCCAAGGATAGTGTGTATGCCGAAGGCTATAAGGATAATGTGGTTGTAACTACCTACGGTGAGTGGATTGCAAACGAAGATGGCACGACAACCCGCGATGTAACAAAAAAATGCACATATTGTGGATATGAGGAAAAAGTTACGGAACATCAGGGCAAGTTAACTTATGATGCAAATGGCGGCGAAGGAACGATAGATTCAGCAACCGGTGCGGCAGGAGAAAGTGTGACCGTTGCAGAAAATGGTTTTACCCGTGACAACTACACCTTTACCGGCTGGAATACACAGGCAGATGGCAGCGGTACTGCTTACCAACCGGGCGCTAGTTTTACGTTGACTGATGAAGATACCGTACTTTATGCTCAGTGGAGCAAGAATGCGCCAGCACAGGTCAACGTTTCTTATGACGCCAACGGTGGTGTCGGCACAATGGAGTCTGTAACCGGCGATGTAGGAAGCGAAATCGTTATTCAGCAGAGTGGTTTTACTCGGAGCGAATATACCTTTACCGGCTGGAATACACAGGCAGATGGCAAAGGTACTGCGTATAAAGCAGGCGATAGTTTTACATTGACTGACAAAGATACCGTACTTTATGCGCAGTGGAGCAAGAATGCGCCAGCAACAGGTCAAAGTTTCTTATAACGCCAACGGTGGTGTCGGCACAATGGAGTCTGTAACCGGCGATGTAGGAAGCAAAATTGTTATTCGGCAGAGCGGTTTTACTCGGAGCGAATATACCTTTACCGGCTGGAATACACAGGCAGATGGCAAAGGTACTGCGTATAAAGCAGGCGATAGTTTTACATTGACTGACAAAGATACCGTACTTTATGCTCAATGGAGCAAGAACAGTGGTAGTGCTGGCACTGGTACAAACGGAACAGCCAAACCAACGGATATTCCGAAAACCGGTGATAATAGCAACCTTACCTTATGGTTTGCTCTGCTGATTGTCAGCGGTGGTGCAGTAATCGCAACAGCCGTTATCAGCAGTAAGAAAAACCGCAGTGAAAAATAAAGTCAAATAATCAAGCAAAAAGTCGGCTGCCGGAAACGGCAGCCGACTTTCCTGTAACAGTTGCTATACGCTACCAGCTGTTCCTGTGGCAGGATGCTTGCCCGCAAGCGCAAAGCGTTATTTTTCGTACTGTTTACCGTCATATTTATCGGCAATGGGGCCCTGCAGCAGGAAGTCTGCATACACGCCGCCCAGAGCCTTCAGGCCATCGGCAAGCAGGCCGCAGAACTTCACCGCGCCGAGGTAGCGCAGATGAGTGTTGTCCTCCTTGCCCTCGGGGTAATTGTCATACACACCGGCAGGGAACACCATATAAAATTCGCGGCTCTTTTCCTCTGGCAGGGACTCCACCAGTGCGCGGCTTGCGGCGGTAAGGTCTATTAAAGGCAGCTTTTCCCGCACAGCCAGCATCCGCACGGTATCGGGGTAGACGCCGTGGCTGTTTTCCAGCTTGCCGTTCGGCAACAGGTGACGGCGCGTCAGCGGCGTGACCAACACGGGATGGGCACCCTTCTCCTTGGCAAGGCGGGCGTAATCCAGAAGGAGCCGTGCAAACTCCTCCGGCGCGGCGTAGCGCGCGGGGTCATATTCCTTTTCATCGTTGTGGCCAAACTGAATCAGCAACAAATCTCCCGGCTGCATGGCCCGATATACCGGCTCCCACAGGCCCTCGGCCCGGAAGCTCTTGGCACTGCGGCCATTTTTGGCGTGGTCATGCACCGTGATGCCGGGGCGCAGGTAAAGGTCCAACACCTGCCCCATGCCGCATTGCGGCCATGTATCCATATGGTTGAACTGTACGGTGGAATCTCCAATCCAGTACACGGAGGGTTCCTTCTGCGCTGACGGAATAGAAATCATTGAAAAAAATCCTTTCGCATTTCTGTAGCTTAATGATACCATATTTCTTCCTATTTTACGAGAAAAAGCGTTCATTCATTTTTTGGTTTGTCAGCACGGCATAAATGTTTCTATAATGATAACCATAAAACAGCAGAAGGAGCAAACAATGGCAACGGTACCAGCCGCTCCGCACGCGTTTGGCGGCTGCGGCTTGTCAGCGGCACACCGGCATAGACTGTTTGCATCGAGGCGCTTTCCACTACGCTGTCTGCCGTGTGCCGCCCGCACAGTTCCAGAAAAGCCGCGGCTTTACAATATCAATGCCGATGGGATTTTTCAGATATTCGGTTTTCAGACGGATTGCGTTCATTTCCGCAGCTCATTTCTTGAGGAGCTTTTTCACGCCCTTCAGCGGGTGGCCGTTGGCCATGGCCAGCATCCCCTCGGCCAGATTGGCGGGGAAGGCGCCGCTGCTGGAAAGCACCGCGGCGCGCAGCGGGGCATCGGCACCGGACATAACCATCATCTTAAAGGCGGGGTCGCTGTAATCGGCTTTGCCGCCAAAACCTTTGGCGATCGTGGATTCGGTGCCCTTGAACATCTGCATCATAATGGGGGAAAGATCCTTCATCTCCATAATGGAGTCCTCCATCGTGAAGCTGCCCTTTTTCAGCGGCGGGTCATTCTGGACAGGGCCGCCGTATAGCGCCGCAAACTCGGCATCGGTGGGCAGTCCCTGCAGGGTTTCATACCAGCTGCCGTGCTGCCACGCGGGCGCAGTCAGGCTTACGCCGTCCACGTCCAGCGCACCGCGCAGGCGGATGTCAGCGGACGAGGCACCCACCAGAATCTCATAGCGGCCCGCTGGAATCTGCCAGCCGCCGCACCAGACGGCAAAGCTGCGGTCATCAAGGGCAAAGGTCAGCGTCTGGCTCTCGCCGGGCTGCAGCGCGGCTTTGGCAAACGCCTTCAGCTCCTTGGCGGGGCGGTAGATTCCATCCTGCGGCGGGGCTACATACAGCTGCACAACCTCGGCCCCGGCAGTGTGGCCGGTGTTCGTCACGGTCACGGTGACGGTGTGGCCTGCAATCTGCAAATCGGAATAGGCAAACTGCGTGTAGCTCAACCCATACCCAAAGGGAAACTGCACAGCCTTGCCCGCCTTGTCATAATAGCGGTAGCCGACATACAGACCCCTCTTTGTAGTGGGTGGCCTTTTTACCGAAGGTGTCGCGGCTGGGTACATCCGCATAGCACAGCGGCCATGTTTCGGTCAGCTTGCCGCTGGGATTGGCCTTGCCGGTCAGTAGGTTGGCCGCCGCCGCGCCGCCCGCCTGACCGGGCAGACCCATATACAAAACCGCCTTGACCTTATCCAGCCACGGCATTTCCACAGCACAACCGCAGAACAGCACCACCACGGTGTTGGGGTTGGCGGCGGCGACCGTTTCAATCAGGCGGATATGTCCCTCCGGCATGGCCATGGTTTCGCGGTCAAAGCCCTCGGACTCGTAGATGTCGGCAGACCCACGCAGACCACGGCGATTTTTGCCTGCTTGGCGGCGGCTGCCGCAGCGGCGAGGGATTCCTCCGTCACGTTGCCCTTTTCATCACAGCCGGGGTTGAACGGCACGGCGGGCAAAGCATCGCAGAGGGTGGTCAGCATGGTGGGGTTGATGTGGCTGGAGCCTGCGCCCTGGTAGCGCATGGTGCGCGCCATCTCGCCAATCAACACAATGTCCGTTTCCGCCAGCGGCAGAATGCTGCCCTCGTTTTTCAGCAGCACCGCGCCGTTTTCGGCAATTTTCTGCGCCAATCTGTTGTGGGCGTCCTTGTCAAGCGGTTTACCCTTGGGGCGGGCCTCGCCTTTGAGTGCCAGTGCAAGCACGCGCGCTGCACAGGCGTCCACATCACTTTCGGGCAGGGAGCCGTCCCGCACGGCCGCAGCCACACGGTCCTCCATATAATTGCTGCCGCCCGGCATACTCAGATCACATCCGGCGTGCATGGCCTTGACGCGGTCGCAGAGCGCACCCCAGTCGGTGACAACAAGGCCGTCAAAGCCCCAGTCGCGGCGCAGTACCTCGGTCAGCAGCCAATGGTTGTCGCTAGCGTGGACATTGTTGATGCGCGGGTAGCTGCACATAACGGTCTCGGGCTGTGCGTTTTTGACAACGGCCTCAAACGCGGGCAGATACAGCTCCCGCAGGGTGCGCTCATCCACCTGGCTGTTGCCGTTGAACCGCTTATACTCCTGATTGTTGGCGGCAAAATGCTTCAGGCTCGTGCCTGCGCCGCTGCTCTGCGCACCCTGCACCCATGCTGTGCCCATGGCACCGGCTGCACAGGGGTCCTCGGAGAAATATTCAAAATTGCGGCCGCAGAGGGGGTTGCGCTTGATGTTGACGCCGGGGCCAAGGACAACGTCCACGCCGTAGGAAAGCCCTTCTTCGCCGATGGCTTTGCCCTCGGCCTTCAGCAGCGCTGCATCCCACGTTGCTCCGCTGGTAACGGCAGTGGGAAAGCAGGTCGCGGGTTCAGAGCGGTTGACGCCGAGCATATCGCTTGCGTCTTTCTGGCAGCGCACGCCGTGGGGGCCGTCGCTCATCGTGATGGCCGGGATGCCGTACTGCTCCATTGCCTTGCTGTGCCAGAAATCAGCGCCGTTGCAAAGGCTGATTTTCTCCTCCAACGTCATTTTTGACAAAATTTTACCGATTTTTTCGTTCATTGTGCGTGCTCCTTTTCTGCGGCGTTCATGGCGGCCAGTACCTGTTCAAACAGTGGTTTGATGCTGTCCCCATAGGCCAGCAGCGCCGTGACGGGTTCATTCTTTACATATTCGAGCATGGGGTTTTCGAGAAATTCGGGCGCGTACTGTGCAAAGATGGCGCGGGCCACAGGATGCTCCATGATAATGTGCAGCGGCGTTTCCATCGTGTAGCGGTCCAGCCGCAAATCCGTGGCGGTCGGGTACTCATAGTGGTACTGCCCGCTGCCGAGTGTCAGCGTTTCGCCCTGTTCGGGCAGGGTCAACTCGGCGGTTGTGTTGGCGGGAATCGTGGCGTCCACCGTGATTTTGCCACCCTCGCACCGCCATGCAACTGCAATTTTGCCGTAGACGCTCTCATACTCTAATCCGGCGTGGGTGATGCCTTGGATAAATTGCGGGTGCAGGGCAAACCGCTTGTAGCCGGATTCCAGAATTTCCAGCCCGCAGAGTTTTGTGTACAGCCAGCTGCCGATGGAGCCGTAGGCGTAATGGTTCAGGCTGTTCATATTGGCGGGATTAAAGCTGCCATCCGGCTGAATCGAATTCCAACGCTCCCAGATGGTGGTGGCACCCATCTTGACTTCATACAGCCAGCCGGGGTTGTCCTCCTGCAAAAGCAGCTTGCCAGCCAGATCGTGCTTGCCGTTCTCCGAGAGAGTCTGGCAGGCGAACGGTGTGCCGATGAAGCCGGTTAACAGGTGCGTTTTGTGTGCGCCGATGTTCTTTTCCAGCGCAGCCAGCAGGCGCGGGCGGGCTTCGTCCGGCACCATGTCAAAGTGCAGGGCCAGAATCAGCGCGGTCTGTGTCTCGCTGACAAGGCGGCCTGCCGGGGTGATATACTCGGCGCGGAAGGCCTTTATAAGCCCCTCGCGCCGCTGCCGCCAGCGGTGTTCCTCGGCGGCGTTGCCCAGCACGTGGGCCGTGTCAGCCAGGATCTGCAGACTCCACGCAAAGCAGATATTGGCTGCAAGGTAATCATCGGTCGCGCCCTTGCGCTCATCACTCAGGCCGGAGCGCTCGGCGTCCAGCCCCAGCCAGTCACCGTACTGGTACCCGGTCTGCCAAAGGCCGTTTTTGCCGCACTGGCTCTCAATAAAATCGACCCAGTGTTTCATGCTGTTGTAGCTGCTTTGCAGAATCCGCTTGTCGCCGTAGGCGCGGTAGAGCGTCCACGGCAGTACCGTGACAACATCCCCCCAGAACGCCGCGCCGTCCTGCTGGTTGCCCAGAATATTCGGCACAACCTGCGGCATACTCACATCGGGGCCCAGCTCGCTGGCCAGATCGCGCAGCCACTTGGTCATAAACGGCATAATGTTCTCGTTGAAGGCCGCCGTCGGGCAGAACGCGGTCACATCGCCGGTCCAGCCCAGACGCTCACTGCGCTGGGGGCAGTCGGTGGGAATATCGAGGAAGTTGTCCCGCTGGCTCCACTGAATATTCTGTTGCAGCCGGTTGACGCGGCTGTCAGAACAGGTAAAGCTGCCGGTCTGCTGCAAGTCGGTGGAAAGGAGACAGGCCGTAAAAAGCACGTTCTGGCCGTATTGCAGCCCCTCCACACACAGATAGCGGAAACCGTGCCAGGTAAAATGCGGGTGCAGCGTCTGCTTACCACCGCGCAGGATATAGGTGTCGATCGCCTTGGCAAAACTCAGGTTTTCGGTGTAGAAATTGCCGTTTTCGTCCAGCGATTCCGCGTGGCGCAGGGTCAGTGTCTGGCCCGGCTCGCCGTAAATTTCCACCTCGACCCAGCCGGTCAGGTTCTGGCCAAAATCATAGACTTTTTCACCCTTGGGGGTGGTGAACTCTTTTATAACCGGCAGTCTCTGCAGGCAGCGCACCGGTTCGTTCTCCTGCCCGATAATTGTGGCAAAGCCGTAGTCAAACAGTCTGGCGGGCCGCGGTGCGGCAGGCTGCGCTGTAAAGTCCTGTGTTTCACCGTCATAAATTTCGGAGGACTGGAATGGCCCCGGTGGTGGAGAGCCAATTCTCATCGGTGCCAATCCATTCCTCGCGTCCGTCCGCATAGGTGATGCAGAGGGCGGCCAGCGCGGCGGTGGTGTCACCGTAGTGGTTGGGCTGCGGCATAAAGCCGAGCTTGCCCTTATACCAGCCGTTCGCCAGCGTCAGTGTCAGACGGTTTAGCCCCTCGCGCAGCGGGACGGCGTAGGTCTGGTATTGCAGCCGCTTGCGGTAGTTGGTCCAGCCGGGGGCAAAGTAGGTGTCATCAACTTTTTCACCGTTGATTTCCGCCTCGTACATTCCCAGCGCTGTGGCGTAAAGCCGCGCCTTGGCAACCGGGCCGCTGACCGTGAATTCCCGGTACAAAACCGGGCTGACGGGAGAGGTCTTGTCCAGTGTGTGGGTAATCCAGCGGGCCTTGCCCTCAAAGGCGTCCCCCGCACAAAAAGGCCGGTTTCAAACCGGCTTTCGGCGCAGGATTCCTCGCCGTGGTTGTCCCCACACACACGGTAACATTCCATGTGTATTCGGTGCGCGGCTCAAGATTGAGGCCGAGGTACTCGACCAAAATACTCTGCGCACTTTCCGTTTTGCCGGAATCCCAGACCGTTTCGCCGCCGCGCTGCACTTTTATCCGGTACGCAGTCTGCACAGTCCCGGTGTGGTCAGTGTCCAATTTCCAGCTGAAACGCGGCTGTACCTCGTCAAGCCCCAGCGGCTCGCGCTTGTATTCAATCGTCAAATCGTATAATTTCAGCATAATAGTGTTTCTCCTTGTACAGAACGAAAATTGCCCCGCCGTCCAAGGCGGCAGGGCAAAGGAACTTTTTACTGCGCAGCCTTTTCTTTCTCGTTGCGCTCGGCGATGGCTTTCATCATATCGCCGTATTTGGCTTCCAAATCAAACTTGGAGATCAGGATAAACAGGCCTACAAACATCGCCAGCGGAATATACAGGCTGAAGGTGTAGATGCCGTAGCGGACGGCGGGCGTGATGACCTCCATATTGCCGGTAAAGCCAACGACAGCCAGGATCCAGCCGACCAGAGAGAGCACCGATGCCGCTGGCCACCTTGCCGCCGAAGCTGGAGGCGGAGGCGGACATACCGATGATCTTGTTGTGGTACTTGTAGTCGTTATAGTCCATTGCCATGCTGTTCAGCGTACCGCCAAGGCACATCATGGGGATGGTGGCAAAGCTGCCCAGCAGACCGACCGTGATGCAGAGGATAAAGCTGTCGGGCTTGAAGCAGCGGATTACGTTGCCGAGAATACCGAGGGCAAAAGAGACTTTCAGCGCTTTGGTCAGGCCAAACTTTTTCGTCATGGGGCCGACCACGATAAAGCCGACAAAGGTGGGAATCAGGCCAACCGCACCCATAATGCCGATAAGGTTATCATCGCCCAGAATGTACTTTGCGTAGTAGGTGCCGGAGGAGGAGGTCAGTGCATAAATCACGTTGACGAACAGGTTGGCAACCAGCACGATGACCCAGTATTTGTTGTGGAACAGCTTGTCCAGTGCATCGCCAAAGGCAAGGCCGTCATCGGGCTTTTCCTCCTGCGCGGCGGTCTCCTTGCTGGTTTTGTAAAGGATGAGCAGGAAAATGGCGCTCAGTGCACCAACGATAACCGCAAACTTGATGTAAGCCATCTGGTCGGCCACACCGTTGGGACCAAGGACGTTGGTGATAGGAACCAGTGCAATCGCAATCACCATGCCGATGACATAACCAGCGGCTGCGCGGAAGATGCCCATCTTGTTGCGCTCTTCCAAGCTCTTGGTGCGCATAACAAGGATGGCGCTGTAGGGGATCATGATCGCCGTAGAAACAATAGCAGTCAGGAACACATTGGACAGGAACAGGTAGGCGACCTGTGCAAAGCCTGTCAGGCCTGCGGGCACGGTGAATAGTGCCACAATCGCAACGAACGCGGGAATGGCCATGCGCAGGAACCACGGGCGGCACTTGCCCTTGGGGCTTTTGCCGTTGTCCATAATTTTGCCCATGATCAGGTCGGTAAAGGCGTCCACGATTTTGGCTGCCAGCAGCACATTTGCCGCCGTGGCGGCGGCAACACCGACTTTTTCAGTGTAGAAGTAGAGGACTGCCGAAACAAGGCCGGTCATGGCGTTCAGCGCAAACTGACCGCCGCAGTCGCCCAGATAATCGCCGACACGCATGGTCTTTTGGATCCCCATCGAATCGGTGCCAAGAGGTTTCTTTGCCATAATGATTCTCTCCTTCATTTTTACGCACCCGGTAGAGCAGATGCGGTTCTCTTGATTACAAGCTAAGTATACTGTGTTTTTTGCGGCAGATTATATCAAGAAGATGATTTCTATGTCAAATTTCCGATAGATTTCTGCGAAATGGCATTGACTCCGCATCCGGTTGTGTGTTACTTTTTTAAGGGAAACCGATCTAAGTGCCGATACGGCGAGCGAGGTGCCGCACACCGAGCCGCAGCGAGGCGCTTCGGAGAACCGCCGCTTGCGGCGGCTCTTGGCGCGGAGATCCGCCGGATGCTTAAAGCCGTCAGGCGAATGGTACTGCCGTAAGCATAGGGGAAGAACTATGGATTTCTGCAAAAGCTGTGAGGAACTGCACGCTGTAAGCCGGATTCCGCTGACAATCGTCCATCAGGAGGGCGAAGTACGGCTTCACTGCCCGCAGGGCATGAGGACCTGATTCCGCACAGGGCGCTGACATGGGTGCTTGCCGACTTTGTGCTGCAAAAGCGGGACGCCCTGCATCCGCTGGTGACCTATGTGGAGCCGGGCTATTTTATCGGTGTGGTGGCACTGCCGGACGACTGCTACTGTATAGCCGGGCTTGTCAGCCCGTTTCAGCACGCGCGCAGTGAGATCATGCAGATGGCGTCGCTTGCGCTTGCGCCGCAGCAGATGCAGGCATACTGCGACCTGATGGTGCAGATGCCGCTGGTCAACCTCTATCAACTGAAATCTTTGCTGTGCCTTGCTTGTAGTGCAGCTGGCCCACGGCACGGAGATTTCGGCGGAAAATATTCTGTTCGTGGATAACACCGTCCTGCGCACGGAGAAACCGGATGATGCCTTGTTCAATTTGCGCGAGGACGCAGAATTTCATGTGCCGGCGGATTTTGAGACCGGCGTCTGTGAGGCAATAGAGCAGGGAAGCATAGAGCTGCTGCAGTACCGCCTTCTGCAGCCCAGTCAGGGAAAAATCGGTGCGATGAGCTCGAATCCGCTGCAGCAGCAGAAGTACGCCTTTATCTCGTTTGCCACACTGCTGACGCGCGCGGCTATCCGCGGCGGTCTGCCGGGAGAAACTGCATTCAACTTAAGTGATGTCTACTGCCAGCGTGCCGATACCCAGCTGGAAATCACGGCTATACAGAAGCTGACTTACACCATGGCAATGGATTTCTGCCGCCGTGTGGCAGATATAAAAAACAGCGGCGCACAAAGCACCGCTGTAAAAGCCTGTATCAATTATATCTCGGAGCATCTGCACGATGACCTGCGCCTGGAGGAGCTTTCCCGCCGGTGTGGACTTTGCAGCCGCAGCCTGTCGCTCAAATTCAAGGCAGAGATGGGCATGGGCATCCCCGAATACATCCACCGCGAAAAGCTGCGCGAGGGGCGCTACCTCTTGGACTGCACCGATTACACCCTTGCCGAGATTGCCGGCTTTCTGAACTACCCGACCCAGAGCTATTTCACCCAGATTTTCAAAAAATACCAAGGCTGCACCCCGCAGCAGTACCGCAGCAGATTGCATGGAACGCTGTGAGGGGGTCCGGAATATAGCATGGTATATGCGGCTATAAGTTCTTTCGGACGGAAAGTGTTAAATCGTTGTTTTACGTCAATTTGCTGTAAAAGTATCCCTGCAAATCAATTGCCCATCAGGAACTTTTGTAGACAACGCGAACTGTAACGCAAGCATAGCGTTTGGATATCCACAACGCATTTTTGGGGTGAACCCCAAACCCCCGAGGCTACGCAAATGTTACAATTTTGTCAAATCTGTGCACCTTCAATTGACAGGCTGGTGAACTCTGTGTTATCCTGAATTTGCAGAGAATCTCTGCACAGCACCTTTACAACTGAATACACAGCATAACAGGTACTTTACTCTCCCGGTGGGGCGCACAGCATGGTCACAGCAGACCATAACCCACGACTGGGGAGAGGGCATAATGATACTCCTGCTGCCCCACGCGTCAGATGGGGTGATGGCGTTTGGATTGGAATCAGTAAGATTCTTACAAGGTCAGTGAACGGCGCATGCCAGCGGCTGCCTGTTATGTTCCCATGTCTGGGGGCGAGCGGCAAATTAGACATTTTCTTCAGCATTTATTTTGATGTACGCGGTTTCTTTTATTATTTACATAACCGCGTGATTGACGCTATTACGCGCATTATTTGATTTTTATTGAATTTCCATCAAGATTTGCGGGGAAAGTGTACCCTTACGCCAGAACAGAGAAAATATATAAGAGGCCCGGAGGGCTTTACCAAAATCGGTAAAGTCCTCCGGGCCTCTTTTTTCTCCGTGGGAAGGTGTATTCAAAAGTGTTACGCGAAGCAACGGAAAAGGAGATGAGCAAATGGCAAAAAGAAGTGTTCATTATGCCCGCGGACCTCCAGAGTGAATCAGAACTGATTCACTCTCTTGGATCAAAACCGAAAAAGTGAATCCAATCTGATTCACTCGCATACCGCGCCCAAACGCGCCCTGTATGGGGCGGCTGCAACAAATCGCACACGGATACCAGCTGCGAAAAGAAAACCGCCGTTTGGAGCGCTTTTGGGGCTGTGTTGCGGTTCGGTGCGTACAACTTACTACTGTAGAGTACAATCTGATACACACAAAAATATCGTTAATATGAGATAATTGAAACAAATGTTATAAAGAAAGGGTGGTGCTATGTACACTACAAAATTACCGAAAGTGATTTCCGCCGAAGATTTACTGTCCACGCCGAT
>VOFK01002589.1_pt1 | contig 50379 bp, 62 predicted proteins | sample 5384121 | NCBI WGS metagenome assembly VOFK01 (sample SAMN12384730, study PRJNA508395) | human gut metagenome | isolation source: healthy gut J | host: Homo sapiens | reverse complement strand
TTGTACTGTCATCGTTTTATTTCAGTAATTTTGTATTCATCTGGCGAATATAAAGAAAAAGCAAATAAAGATATCAAACGCCTTTTAAGTGGTAAATGGCAGGTGACAAGTGGAAAAGAAATTATATTGATCGATTTGCTGAAATGGATGCTGAAGAACAATTCCAAGCGGCTTATAAAAGAACACAAAGAGATTCAGGAACACTTGCAGCATGTATCAGCAAAAATCGGGATTAGTCAAATATGATGCATTTGAGGGAATGGGCGGAAGTCTAAGCTTCGCAGTTGCATTTAGACAGTCGTAACAATGGTGTAGTTTTAAAATTGTATGTATTCCAGAGGGGATGTTTTATGCAAAAAGAATTGATCAAAGCAGAACTTTTCTGATGAAGAAAAAAGCGAACTTGATGAAGAGATTTGCTGGATATTATGGAAGAAGAATAATAAATCATAATAAAAAAAACAATTAAATATAATAAAAAATAATTATAATTGACTATAGTCAAAAATATAAAAGCATGTGAGAATAAGTATAAACAACCTTATTCCATATGAACCAGGAGGAATATCAAAAAATGATAGACATTAAATTTTTTAAGAGAGAATCCAGATGTAGAAAAACAGAACATTAAGAACAAATTTCAGGACAGCAAACTTCCACTTGTTGATGAAGTAATTGAACTTGATGCCCAGGCAAGAGCAACTCAGCAGGAGGCTGACGATCTGAGAGCGAATCGTAATAAGCTCTCCAAACAAATCGGTGCATTAATGGCACAGGGCAAAAAAGAAGAAGCTGAAGAAGTAAAAAACAGGTAACAGAACAGGCAGAACGCTTATCTGAATTACAGGAAAAAAGAAACTGAACTTCAGGCAAAAGTAAAAGAGATCATGATGGTAATTCCAAATATCATTGATCCATCTGTTCCTATTGGTAAAGATGATTCCGAAAACGTAGAAATTGAACGTTTTGGTGAGCCGGTTGTTCCTGATTTTGAGATTCCATATCACTCAGAGATCATGGAACATCTTCATGGACTGGATCTTGATTCAGCAAGACGTGTAGCAGGAAATGGTTTCTACTATCTGATGGGTGATATCGCAAGACTTCATTCTGCTGTTATCTCTTACGCAAGAGATTTCATGATTGACAGAGGATTTACCTATTGTGTTCCTCCTTTCATGATCCGAAGTAACGTCGTTACTGGTGTTATGAGCTTTGCAGAAATGGATGCCATGATGTATAAGATTGAAGGCGAAGACCTTTATCTGATCGGTACATCTGAACATTCCATGATCGGTAAATTCATCGATCAGATCATTCCGGAAGAAGAACTTCCAAAGACACTTACAAGCTATTCGCCTTGTTTCAGAAAAGAAAAAAGGTGCTCATGGTATTGAGGAACGTGGTGTATACCGTATTCATCAGTTCGAGAAACAGGAGATGATCGTTGTTTGCAAACCGGAAGAAAGCAAAATGTGGTTTGATAAATTATGGCAGAACACCGTTGATCTCTTCCGTTCACTTGATATTCCTGTACGTACACTGGAATGCTGCTCCGGTGACCTTGCTGATCTTAAGGTAAAATCCCTCGATGTTGAAGCATGGTCTCCACGCCAGAAGAAATACTTTGAAGTAGGAAGCTGCTCAAATCTGGGTGATGCTCAGGCAAGAAGACTTCAGATCCGTGTAAAGGGTGAAGACGGTAAGAAGTATCTTGCACATACCTTAAACAACACAGTTGTTGCTCCACCTAGAATGCTGATTGCTTTCCTTGAGAATAATCTTCAGGCAGACGGCTCTGTAAGAATTCCGGAAGTACTCCGTCCATACATGGGTGGAAAAGATAAGATTGAAGCTTAATTCCATATTTATTAATTAAATATACTTTTTTGACCATAGTAAAATAAGTTAAGAATCAGAAAGGAGGTGTCTGTGTGCACAGTTATTTACGTTCCATTGGATTTTCCGACATTAAAAACAGACGGCAGTTAATTCCGATCACAAAGGAGATCATTGCCAACCCAACAACAAAAAACATTGTAACTGTTGATGCAGACACCCGTCTGGTTCAATTAAATAAGGACTTTGGAAAACACTTCGGTATCTCTCTTGTCGGAGAAATGGACATCGATAATACCATTTCATTTGAATACTATTTTCCCTATGTCCGCAGTTCTTTCATTATGAATCAGAACGGATCTATATAGAAAAACATGGTGATAAAGAATCCTATGCCGGTGTCTGTGAAGACTATAATCTGGGCATGACACTTATCTTCTTTCTGACAAATATTTCTGATTATGCAAATACAAAATGGATGAACTATTCCAACCATCTGATCACTAAGGCTTATATGTCCGGACTGTCAACAAGCGGTAAAGTTATTCTTGATATTGAACAGCTTCCACCTGCAAACAGAGAACATAAATGTTCCTCTGTTAATCGAAACAAACTGATCGAAGCTGCCAGACAAGGGAGACCGTTCCGCCATGGAAAGCCTTTACATTAGATGATATGGATATCTATACACAGGTAAGTCGCCGTGCACATTACGAAGATATCCTTTCTATCGTAGAAACGAATTTCATGCCATATGGCATTGAAACAGAACATTATTCTATCATAGGAAATATTCTGGACTGCAGCCTGTGCGAAAATGATTATACAAAGGAACCTGTATACCTTCTGAATGTGGAAACAAATGAAATGCTGATGGCTATAGCGATCAATGAAAAAAAGATCTGCTCGGTACACCTGCTCCAGGTCGCCGGTTCAAAGGCGAAATCTGGCTCCAGGGAAATGTTATTTTTTAAGAAATTGACATTTCTTACATTCTTGGGTATCATAGTAATGTTGGGTTTATAATATATTTTCCCCCTTCTGCATTTGTAGCTCAGCAGGATAGAGCGTCCGCCTCCTAAGCGGAAGGCCGTGGGTTCGAATCCCGCCAGGTGCATTTTAGTGCATATAAATTAATTTGAAAGTATACGACAGTTATTTTCATATAACAAATCAAAGGATCAATACACATGAACTCCATATCGTAATGGATCTTGAGTGGAATCAAAGTTATTCCGGTCATATCGGAGAACATCCCCCGAATGCCGTTTGAAATAATCGAAATCGGTGCGGTTAAAGTAGATAAGAACTATCGCATCATTGATGAATACCCAGTTTGATAAAAACCCCGGATCTATAAAAAAATTACATTCAAAAAATCAGAACCATTTTAAATTATGATGAAACGGATCTGGCAAAAGGAAGAGGATTTAAAGAAGTCTGTACGGAATTTCTGGAATGGTGCGGTAAAGATTATATCTTCTGTACCTGGGGTCCCATGGATCTTACCGAATTACAGACAAATATGGCTTTCTACTATATGGACAAGCTTCCTCGTCCTTTGAAATTTTTAAATCTTCAGCAGATATATGCAAACATGGTCGACCCAACCGGTTCTACCGTCAGTAAACTGAAAAAGCAGTTGCAGATTTTAATATACCGGAAGATGAACCTTTTCATTCTGCTGTAAACGATGCCACAGATATACCGCTCTTGTTTTAAAAAGAGATGCATCCAAGAAATTTGAAAGATTTATACAGCTTCGATCTGTATATTCATCCTACAAAAAAGGAAGAGGAAATTGTAGCCATACATAATAATCAGTATGAATACATTACAAGAGAATTTTCAAGCAAGCAGGAAGCAATGGACGATAAAGATATTGCCTGTATAAGATGCTACAAATGTAACAAGAAGATCAATAAGAGGCTTGAATGGTTTTCAAACAGTCCGTCTTCTTACATCTGTGCAGGGAAATGCTGGCACCATGGTTATTTCAGTGGAAAGATAAAAAATTAAACCACTTGATAACGGAAAATACTATGTTGTTAAAACAATTAAACCAATAGATAAAAACGGTGTTGAAGCTATCAAACAAAAACAGACAGAAATTCGAGAGAGACGTAAAGAAAAAAACGGCACACTCGTGCTACAAGATAATATTCTAACATTTGATAATAAAACGAACAGATCATTTTTTCTGTATATTTTTTCTAATAAAAATGGAGCAGGTTTACAAATACCTGCTCCATTTTTATATAATGTCTTTCATTGATATTATATATTTTTCATTTCTACTATACTTTTCTATTTTTCTTTCAATCCAAGAGGCTTCTTTGTCACTGTTCCTGCTTTTCTTGGATACTCCTCCGGTGTTGCTGCCATCTTCTTTACAAATACAAAAAGCAACGCTCCATATCCGTATCCGGGATCGTTGTATGGAAGATATTTTCCACCTGTCCTCCAAGGATACGAATCGCCTTTTTCCTGCATGTATCTCTTCATCCAGTCCGGATGCCTTATATGGAATAAAATATCCACCTGTCTTAACAAATGGCATACAAAAACTCTGATAAAGAGGATAAATTTGCAACCGCTCTTGATACCGCAAGATCATACTTCTCACGATACTGTGCATTTCTTCCACCATCCTCAGCTCTGCTGTGAATAGCTTCTATATCGTCCATCTCAAGTGTCCGGATAACCTCATTTAAGAACTTTACACGCTTATTCAGGGAATCCATTAATGTTACCTTTAAACCCGGAAAAGCGATTTTAAGCGGTATTCCGGGAAATCCTGCTCCGGTCCCTACATCTATGACTGATAAAGATTCATCCAGCTTTTTATATTTTGCAAGCAGAAGACTATCTGCAAAATGCTTTATAATGACATCTTCCTTCTCTGTGATGGCTGTCAGATTCATAACCTTATTCCACTCTACCAAAAGCTCATAGTATCTCTGAAACTGCTCTAACTGATGATCATTTAATTCAATATCTATCTTCTTTACTACTTCATATAGTCGATCCATATTTATGGTATCCTTTCTATATATTTCTGAACATATATATTACATCTCATATTACATGCTTTCAAAAATAACACTTACCTACAGATAATTTTATATTATCTTCATATCTGCTTTTTTTATTTATTTTCTGATTCTACGTCATGCTGCTTCATCTTCAGATAAAACCAGCAGCACAGATATATCTGCCGGTGATACACCGGAGATTCTGGATGCCTGACCGATATTTTCCGGCTTGATATCCTTTAACTTCTGTCTGGCTTCTTTTCGAAGATTCGATACATCATCATAATTCAGATCAGCCGGAATCATCCTCTTTTCCAGCTTTTTAAACTGATGTACCTGTTCTGTCTGTCTCTTGATATATCCTTCATACTTGATCGATATATCAATCTGTTCGATCACATCCGCAGGCAACGGATGTCTGTCCGGATCAATCGGTACAATCTTCTCATAAGAAAGCTCCGGTCTGCGGATCAACTCTGCAAGACTTACTGCTGTCTTTAACTCCGTTGTCTCCATAGAACGTAAGAATTCCTGAATCTTACTGTTTCCGCCAACCATGGTTTCATTTAAACGCTTTGTTTCTTCTTCGATCATTGTACGTTTCTGACAGAATTTCTCATATCTCTCATCGTCGATCAGACCGATTTCATGACCGATTATCGGTCAGTCGAAGATCCGCATTATCCTGTCTTAACAGCAGTCTATATTCTGCTCTGGAAGTCATCATACGGTATGGTTCTTTTGTCTCCTTTGTAATCAGATCATCGATCAATACACCGATATAAGCCTGTGAACGATCCAATACAACAGGCTCCTTTCCAAGTACCTTTCTGGCTGCATTGATACCTGCCATAAGACCCTGCGCTGCTGCTTCCTCATAACCGGAGCTTCCATTTAACTGACCTGCGCCAAATAAACCTTCCACATTCTTAAATTCCAGTGAATGTTTCAAATTGATCGCACTGATACAATCATACTCGATCGCATAAGCATTTCTTACGATCCTGACATTCTCAAGTCCTTTCATGCTCCGTATCATCTTATACTGAACATCCTCCGGAAGAGAACTGGACATTCCGCCCATATACATCTCATTTGTAAATTCACCCTCCGGCTCTATAAAAATCTGATGTCTCGTCTTATCCGGAAACTTCATAACCTTGTCTTCGATCGAAGGACAGTATCTTGGTCCTGTACCCTCAATCACACCGGAAAACAATGGAGAACGGTTGATATTCTCACGAATTATCTCATGTGTCTCCTCATTTGTATAACAAAGCCAGCAGGATACCTGACCCAGCTTGATATCTTCTTCTGTATTTGTAAAGGAAAATGGAACGATATGCTCATCACCTTTTTGTTCCTCCATCTGAGAGAAATCGATTGTCCTCTTATCCAGTCTTGCAGGTGTACCTGTCTTAAACCGGCGGATACCGATTCCGGCTTCTTTCATGGAATCAGACAAATGATTGGCTGCCATAAGTCCATTTGGTCCTGTATGATTTACGACATCTCCATAGATACATCTTGCTTTCAGATAAGTACCTGTACAGAGAACAACTGCCTTTGCATAATAGGTTGCACCGGAAAATGTCTTAACACCCTTAACAACGCCATCTGTTACCATCAGCTCTGTTACCTCAGCCTGACGTAATACCAGATGATCGGTATTCTCTAATGTATGTTTCATTGTACGGGAATAATTTGACTTATCTGCCTGCGCACGAAGAGAATGAACAGCAGGTCCTTTTGATGCATTTAACATTTTGGACTGAATATAAGTCTTATCAATATTCTTACCCATCTCTCCACCAAGTGCATCCAGTTCTCTTACCAGGTGTCCTTTTGAGCTTCCGCCTACATTTGGATTGCAGGGCATCATGGCAACACTGTCCATACTCACTGTAAACAGAATTGTTTCAAGTCCAAGACGGGCAGAAGCAAGTGCAGCTTCACAGCCTGCATGACCGGCACCCACAACTACCACATCATAATTTTCTTCAACCACTGGCATTTATCCATCCTCCTATTTACCCATGCAGAATTCTTCAAATATCTTATCTGCAAGATCATCTCTGTTCGTTTCTCCTATAATAAGCCCCAGATGTTCATAAGCATCCATCAGGTCGATTGAGAAAAAATATCCTCCTCCATACCCATATCAATGCTTTCTCTTACCTTTAAAAGGCTTTCTCTGGTCTTCATCAGTTCTTCTTTATGTCTCGCATTTGTAATGTACAACTGGTCATTATACTCCAATTCGCCGGAAAAAAATTTGTCATTTAACAGATCATATAATTTTTCTTTTCCATCTCCTGTAGAAGCAGATAACTCTACAATATCACAACCAAGCTCGCATGTTATCCACATTTTATCCACAACTGTTTGTAAGTCATTTTTATTCATAATGGCAATAACATTTTTGCCCTTAATCTCTGATATTATCTGCTTATCGTTGTCATCTAACGGTACAGATCCATCGATCACATATAAGATCAGATCTGCCTGTGATGCAAATTCCAGTGCCTTATCCACACCCATCTTTTCCACAATATCTTCGGTATCCCGGATACCTGCTGTATCCACAATGTTCAGTATAATACCATTTATGTTGACAACTTCCTCTAAGGTATCTCTTGTCGTTCCTGCAATATCCGTAACGATTGCTCTGTTTTCTCCCAGAAACATGTTGAGAAGTGAGGATTTTCCTGCATTTGGCTTACCTACGATAACCGTCTTGATTCCCTCTTTTAAGATCCGTCCATTATCAAAAGTTTGCAGTAATTTATCCACATTATCACCCATCTTATCCACAATTGTCTGTAGTTTCTGTGGGTAACCATCCAGACTGTAATGTTCCGGATCATCAAGTGCTGATTCTATAAACGCTACATTATATAAAATCTGTTCTCTCATATCTATGATCTGATTCTTCAGATCACCACGAAGCTGCATAAGAGAAGATTTCACCGCAAAATCATTCTTGGCACTGATCAGATCCATGACGGATTCTGCCTGTGACAGATCGATCCTTCCATTTAAGAATGCCCGCTTGGTAAATTCTCCCGGTTCTGCGAGTCTTGCACCATTTTTAATTACTGCAGCAAGTACATTCCTTAATACAACCATTCCGCCATGACATTTTGTAACTCACATACATCTTCACAAGTATAAGTATGTGGAGCACGCATCAGAAGCAGAATACCCTCGTCCAGCTCTTTATCACCATCATATACCTGTCCAAATGCTGCTGTGTAGCTTTTCATGCTTTCTATTTTTTTCTCTTCATTTGCCGGCCTGAACACCTTTGAAGCGACTTCAACTGCATTCTTACCACTGATCCTTATAATACCAACCCCGGCATTTCCCATACCGGTTGCGATCGCTGCGATCGTATCATTTACAAGCATATGATTTCTCCTGTTTCTATCTGATCAATATTCTATATATCATTCACTGACATAACAAATAACATATATTATCATATCACTTTATTTATACTAACATACTTTTAGATAATACACCTATACATACTTTTTTTCTATCCCTAAAAAAAATTTCCGGAAGCCGATTAATCAGAGCCGTTACCCTGATTCTTCATTTTCCGGAAATCATATTTTTCAGAAATTCATATTTACATATGTTTTTCTGTTTTTATACAAGTATCTGTTAGCAAAATACTTTATTATTTGTTATTTCTGTCGTATTTCTTTAAATATACAATAACCTTACGATATGGTTCTTCACCCTCGCTTCTTGTAGATACATACTTATCATTCTGTAAAGTAGCGTGGATAATTCTTCTCTCATAAGGATTCATTGGTTCAAGTGCAAATGAACGCTTTGTTCTCTTTACCTTGAATGCAATGTTCTTGGCAAGATTTTCAAGAGTCTCTTTTCTTCTTGCTCTGTAATTCTCTGTATCAAGCTTTACTCTGATATAAGAGTCGCTCTTCTTGTTTACTGCGAGGCTGATCAGATACTGAAGTGCATCTAATGTCTGACCTCTCTTACCGATCAGAATACCCATCTCAGGACCTTCTACATCGATATCAAGAAGATTGTCTGTCTCGTTAAACTCGATCTTAATGTCAGCCTGAATATCCATAGCCTTGAATAATGTTTCAAGATATTCTCTTACATCATCCACAAATGTTTTCTTCTTTCTGGCACTGATGACAAATGGCTTTGAACCGATCAGCCCAAGAAAACCTGTGCTTCCCTCACTGACTACATTATATTCCAGGTCTGTACTGGCACATCCAAGCTCTACACTTGCCTGCATAAGTGCCTCATCTAAAGTTTTACCTTTAAATTCTACAAACTCCATTATTTATTTCCTCCCTTATCATTACTCTTATTCTGATACTGAAGCATGATATTTGCTTTGGAACCAATGCTTCCAGATTTGTAATGAACGTTGTTTTCTGATTGTTTCACTTCATCAACTGTCGGATTCGTATAACTTTTCAGTCTTGAAGATGCCATTTTGTTAATACTTTCAGACTGGGTGCTATCTGAACTTACATTACCATTCTGAGCGTCCATCATTTTCTCATAAAATGACTTCTTACCGGGATGCTTTGCTTCTTTCTTTTGCCTGCTTCTTAGCTGCTTTTACTCTACATTTCTCAAGAACTGCTTCTTTATCACACTTCTTATAATAATTGTTGATAATAAGCTGTGTAATAATCGTGATAACAGAACCTATGATCCAGTAAAGACCAATAGCGATTGGCAGATTAATACAGATAAATAATGACATAAGCGGCATACCGTAAGTCATCATATTCATCATACTGTTTGCCTGTGCTGCTGTAGGATCATTTGAATTTGTGTTAGAAGCACTCATGCTGATCTTTGAAGATACAAACTGCAATACTGCTGACAGGATTGGAACGATCAGTGCTGCTGAAAGCTTCAGTCCGGGAGCATCTGCGATATTCAGATTAAATAAAAAATCTGTTCATATTTTCAAAGTTATGAATATAATCTGCTTCTTTTCCACTTGTAAATCCAAAAATATCCTGTAACTGCGACCAGTCATGTGTGGATATCTTATCCAGTACATCGATAACTTTATTATCTGTAAGATTACCTTTTTGATACTGCATCCATCATCTGATTGGAAGCTGTAACAGCTGTAGATACCCTGCCATCTGAATCACTTGCTACTGCATTGATGATATCATAATAATTTGCACTGGAATCAAGCTTAATTGAACTTAATTTAGAAGCATCAATCTTATCAATAGCCACTTTCTGCATACTTTCTACAATATACTGGTACTTATCCTTCATATCTCCTACATAAGCAGGGATATTCTGGATAACACGGTACAAACCATAGAATACAGGAAGCTGGATCAGAGTTGGCAGACATCCGGATGTAAGACTTACACCATACTTCTTCTGGATTTTCTGTGTCTCCTGCTGCTTCTTCATCAGGGATTCCTGATCTGTTTTATTGTTATACTTCTTTGTTGCCTTATTAATCTCCGGCTGGATAAAACTCATAATCTTAGAAGATTTCTGCTGCTTGAAATTCAATGGAAACAAACAAGCTCTTATGAAAAACGTAAATAAGATAACGCAGATACTAAGATTAACATATCCTATTCCCATGCTGTTACTGATAATCTCGATCAATTTATACATCAGATCAAAGATCTTACCGAATAACCAACATATCGGTCCTAAGATCATACCGTCTTCTACTGTTAGAAACATCTTGTCCTCCTTTATGGAACGGGATCATATCCTCCTTTAGAAAAAAAGGATTACATCTAAGTATTCTCCATACAGCCAGGAGCCCACCTTTTATCACTCCATACTTTTCCAAAGCTTCGATCGCATATTGTGAACAGGTTGGAAAATACTTGCAGGTAGGATGTCCTTTTAACATGGACAAATACCTCTGATAAAATCTGATTAAACCAATTAACATTCTTTTCATTTTTAATTTTCACCATCTCTGACTATCGTCAGCTTCTTCAGCCTGAACAGATGCATCATAGCACTTTCTATCTCATGATACCCCTTGTCCTTCGCTGTTACTCTGGCAACGAACACAATGTCATAACCACTGCAAATACAGTCTTTGTTTAATCGATAAGCTTCTCTAATCAATCTGGTTTACCCTGTGTCTTACCACACTGTTACCAACTTTTTTACTAACAGAGATTCCAAGTCTATTGTATTCCAAGCTGTTGGCTCTCAGATACATAACTAAATATTTATTGGCCACCGAATCCTTTGTGTTATAAACACTGCCAAACTCTCTGCTGTTTTTTAACGTAATAAAATTACTCATAACATAACCACCAAATCATTGATTGAAAATTAGAAAAACTAAAAAAGGCCACAACCTTGTGACCTATGCTGATAATTTCTTTCTACCCTTAGCTCGTCTAGCGGCCAATACCTTTCTGCCATTAGCAGTGCTCATTCTCTTTCTGAAACCATGAACCTTTGATCTCTGTCTCTTTTTAGGCTGGAAAGTCATCTTCATATCTACACACCTCCTTTATTTATTATGACCATTATTTATCCACATCCATTCGTTTCCTCTGTTTATAACAGACTCAAACGAACACATACAGATACCTACAAAGTCCTTGCATATTATAAATAAATAACCCCATACAGTCAAGTTTTTTTTTGAATTTTTCCTTTAAAATCAAGGGTTTTCATATCATAAAACACTTAGTTAGAAAAATGTGATTTTATATTTTTCAAAAATTGGTGTCTATATAATTTTCAAATACAAAATCTAGTGGTTTTTCTTTTTCTCCACATTTATCCATTGATATGAACTTTACCATAATCAATTTACATAATGTTATCCACAAATTGTGAATAACTTGTGGATAACATCTTGATTCATTGTTTTCTTTCTTCCATAAATCCATATTTTATCTTATTTTTTGATGTTCACAATTTATAAGGTAACATTTTTTTTACTTAACATAACAATACTTTTTCATAATTATTATGTAACTTATACACCTTCTTTTTTCAAAACAGTTTTTTAACATATATCAAAATGAGTTTCTTCCTATTATATAAAAAAATTTTTCTCATATGTCTGTCAGAGGGTAATAAAACTTGAAAAAATGGTCATTTTGTTATAAGATATAAATACGTGGTTCTATGCCTATAACTCCATAGACACAACGACTGGACGGAAAGGATTTTCGGAAGAATGGAAGAATTAATTTTATCAAAATGGGACGAGATACTCTCTCTTCTCGAGACAGAACATGGATTATCCCCTATTGTTGTTAAAACATGGATCAAACCTTTGAAGTTATATTCTGTCGAAGGAAAAAAAAAACTGTATTTTTGCAGTTGATGATAGTATGGGTTCAAGAGCCATCGATTTTATTAATAAAAAAATGTACGATATGTTCCTGGTTACTTCTATAAAAGAAGTGCTGGATGACGATTCTATCGAGATTGTAATTGACGTAGAAAGTAATCTGAACAAAACCTCCAAAGAAGAGGTTACCAAAGAAGAATACAACGAAGCGATCACCAAGAGCAATCTCTATCCAAAATATACATTTGATACATTCGTTGTAGGTGAGAGCAATAAGCTCGCTCATGCAACATGTCTTGCTGTCGCAGATTCACCGGGACTGGACAAATTCAACCCACTGTTTTTATATGGTGGAGCAGGTCTTGGCAAAACACATCTGATGCAGTCTATTGCACATTATATTTTACAGCATAATAAGAATATGAAGGTTCTCTATGTACCTTCCAATAAATTTACAAATGAAATCGTAGAAGCGATCAAGAAAAACAAAACCGACGAGTTCCGGGAAAAGTATAGAACCGTTGATGTATTACTGATCGATGATATTCAATATCTTATCGGAAAAGAGAGTACCCAGGAGGAGTTCTTCCATACCTTCAATGCACTTCACGATGAAGGAAAGCAGATCATTCTGTCATCGGATAAGCCTCCTAAAGAAATTAAAACTCTGGAAGAGCGTTTCCGTTCCAGATTTGAATGGGGAGTGCCGATTGATATTCATGCTCCTGATTATGAAACCAGAATGGCAATTCTCAAAAAAATAAAGTTGAGATGAACGGATACAAGAATATCAGTGACAACATTCTGGAATATATTGCAAATAACGTTACCTATAATGTAAGAGAACTGGAAGGAGCATTAAACAAGATCAGTGTATATGCCGAACTTGGAAATGTTACAATCACAGAGGATCTTGCAAAGAACATATTAAAAAGATATGATATCCAAGGAAACCAACGTTACGATCACACCTGATCTTATCATTAATACCGTTTCCGAACACTTAAATATCAGTGTTGATGATATCAAATCTTCAAAACGTAGTCAGGATGTAGCCAATGCAAGACAGATATCCATGTATCTATGCCGTAAATTTACAACAAAGGGATTAAAAAGCATCGGAGATGTATTTGGCGGTAAAGACCATTCGACTGTTTTAAGTAATATCAACAAAGTAGATAAGAGGATTGAAAGTGATCCTGAATATGCAGAGACAATTGATGTCATTATCAAGAAGCTCAGTCCTCACAGCTAATGTTATTTATATGTGGATGAATGTCTGTACTATTGTTATGAAATGTTAGTATCTGACAATTCAATCAATTCAGACGATTTTCAAATGTTTATAAGTCCACTTACAATAACATTGAATATCAGGAAAATTAACATAGACACATAATTGATTTCATAAGAATTTATAAGGATATTTTGAAGTTTCAACAAATCCACACCTACTACTACTGTTATTACTACTTTTATTATTAAATATATATCTACAGACAACCGGGAAAGGAGTTTATAAACAAAATGAAGATTTCGTGTATGAAGGGAAAATTGATGCAGGGAATTAGTAATGTATCAAAAGCTGTATCTACAAAAACCACACATCCAATTCTCTCATGTATTTTCATTGAAGCTGAAAATGGAAATATAAAACTCACAGCAAATGATATGGAAATTGGAATAGAATCTTATGTTGAAGGAACTGTTATCGAAGAAGGAAAGGTTGCGATCGAAGCAAAGCTTTTATCGGACATCGTAAGAAAGCTTCCGGATAGTGAGATACATATGGAAACAAATGAAGATTTCAAGACAACTATCAAATGTGAGAAATCATTATTTACCATTGCAGGAAAATCAGGAGAGGATTTCTCCAGTCTTCCGGTTGTTGAAAAATCCAAATATATTACAATTTCACAGTTTACATTAAGAGAGATTATCAACCAGACGATCTTTTCAATTTCAGACAGCGAATACAATAACGTTATGACAGGTGAATTATTTGAGGTTTCTAATAACAGACTTCGTGTTGTAGCTATTGACGGACATCGTATCGCTATCCGTAATGTAGAATTAAAGGATGAGAGTCAGGATGTGAAGGTTATCGTTCCTGGCAAGGCACTCAGTTATATTAGTAAGATTGTAAATGGTGGAGTAGATGATGATGTAAATATCTACTTTGCAGATAATAATATATTATTTGAATTTGACAGAACAAAGGTTGTATCTCGTCTGGTAGAAGGTGAATTCTTTAGAATTGATAATATGTTAAATGTTGATTATCAGATCAAGTTCACTATTAACAAGAGAGAATTTCTTGACTGTCTGGATCGTTCATCTCTTCTGATCAAAGAATCAGATAAGAAACCGATCAAGCTCACGATAGAAGATAACATGTTATATCTGAAGATAGATTCTCTGATCGGTTCAATGAATGAAGAGATAGAGATTCATAAAGAGGGAAGCAATATCATCATTGGATTCAATCCAAAATTCTTAATGGATGCGATCCGTGCAATTGACGATGATGATATTACTATATACATGAATAATACAAAATCACCTTGTGTAATCAAGGATGAAGAAGAGAATTATATTTATCTGATCCTTCCAATGGGTATCGGAAGCAGATAATCCAGGATTGGAGATAAGAAAAAAATGGAAATAATCAAGCTGAGAGATGAATTTATAAAACTAGGTCAGGCATTAAAGGCAGCCGGTTTTGTAGAGTCAGGAGTAGAAGCAAAAAAGAGGTTATATCTCAGGGTCTTGTTATCGTAAATGGTGAGATTGAGACCAGAAGAGGAAAAAAACTGTATGATGGAGATGAAGTAGAATTTGATGGAGATAAGATCAGTATCCAGAAATAATTCTACACATGTGGCTGGTAGATAGTATGTATGTTGAATCATTGAATATTAACAACTATAGAAATTATGATGAGTTATTCATTATGTTTGATAAGAATACCAATATTTTATATGGTGATAATGCACAGGGAAAAACAAATATACTGGAATCTATCTATATGGCAGCTACAACCAAGTCCCACCGTGGAAGTAAGGATCGGGAAATCATAAAAATAGGTGAAGAAGAGTCACATATACGCCTTTGCATCAAAAAAAGTGATATAAGTCATCGAATTGATATGCATTTGCGTAAAAGCAAGAATAAAGGAGTTGCTATAGATGGACTGCCTATCAGACGTACAACTGAACTTTTTGGTTTATTAAATGTGATATTTTTTTCACCGGAGGATTTATCTATCATAAAAAATGGTCCTTCTGAGAGAAGAAGATTTCTGGATCTGGAGTTGTGTCAGTTAAGCAGATTGTATTATCAGAATCTGTCTTCCTATTCCAAGATATTGAATCAGAGAAATAATCTGTTAAAGCAGATTGCTTATAATAAAAGTCTGATGGATACTTTAGATGTATGGAACATGCAGCTTGTGGATTACGGAAGAAAGGTTATAAAAGAAAGACAGAATTTTATAACGATGTTAAATGATCTGATCGGAGAGATCCATTTGAAGCTGACTTCCGGAAAAGAAAAGCTGGAGATCATCTATGATAAGAATGTTGGTGAAGATGAATTTCAACAGGTGTTGTCAGATAAGGTTCATGTAGATCTGAATTATATGAGCACCCAGACAGGACCTCACAGAGATGACATCATGTTTATGATAAACGGAATCGATGCAAGAAGATTTGGATCACAGGGACAGCAGAGAACAGTCGCTCTTTCTTTGAAGATCGCAGAGATAAAGTTGGTAAAGAATATTATAAATGATAATCCGATACTTCTCCTGGATGATGTTATGTCAGAGCTTGACAGCAGCAGAAGAGAAGCGTTGTTAGAGGAGATCAAAGATATACAAACAATTATAACCTGTACAGGTTATGATGATTTTATAAAAAGAACAAGTAGTGATCAATAATGTGTATCATGTTACAAACGGAACCGTTACGAAGATATAAGTTTTGTTTGTTATGGAATATTAAGGAGGAAAAAAATGTCAAATAATTATGATGCTGAACAGATACAGGTTCTGGAAGGACTTGAAGCTGTCAGAAAAAGACCGGGAATGTACATAGGAAGTACGTCTACAAGAGGATTGCATCATCTTGTTTATGAGATTGTTGATAATTCTGTAGATGAAGCTCTGGCTGGTTATTGTAATCACATAGAAGTTTTTATTAACTCTGATAATTCCATAACGGTTGTTGATAATGGACGTGGTATACCTGTAGGTATTCAGGAGAAGACGGGAAAATCAGCACTGGAAGTAGTATTTACCGTTCTTCATGCAGGCGGAAAGTTTGGCGGTGGAGGATATAAGGTATCCGGTGGTCTTCATGGTGTAGGTGCTTCTGTTGTAAATGCTCTTTCTGAATGGTTAGAGGTCGAAGTTACAAGAGATGGTCATATATATAAGCAGACTTATAAGCGTGGTAATGTAGACAGTGCATTGCAGATCATTGCCGATGCACCAGAAGATAAATCAGGAACAAAGGTAACATTTCTTCCGGATAAGACGATATTTGATGATTGGATCTATGATTATGATACATTACGGACAAGACTTCGTGAGACAGCATTCCTTACAAAGGGTCTGAAGATTACATTAACAGATTTTCGTGTAGATCCTCCAAAGGAGAGACATTTCCATTATGAGGGCGGTATCAAAGAGTTTGTTGAATACATGAACAGACACAGAGAAGCACTCTATGACAAGGTAATCTACTGTGAGGGACTCAAGGATGGTGTATATGTAGAAGTTGCTATGCAGCATAATGATTCCTATAACGAAATGATACACAGTTATGTAAATAATATTAATACACCGGAAGGTGGTACACATTTAACAGGTTTTAAGGCAGCCATTACCAAGATTTTCAATGACTACGCAAGAAAGAATAATCTGTTAAAAAGAAAAAGAGGATAATCTGTCCGGTGAAGATCTGAGGGAAGGTATGTCTGCGATCGTATCTGTAAAGATCGGTGAACCTCAATTTGAAGGTCAGACAAAGCAGAAGCTTGGAAATTCAGAAGTAAGACCTGTTGTAGAAAGTATCGTAAGTGAACAGCTTACTTATTTCTTAGAGCAGAATCCGAATATAGCAAAAATAATTATAAATAAATCTGTAATGGCTCAGCGTGCGAGAATTGCAGCAAGAAGAGCCAGAGATGTAGCAAGAAAAAGCAAATCTTGCAGATAATATGGCACTTCCTGGAAAGCTGGCAGATTGTTCCGATAAGGATCCGAAGAACTGCGAGATTTACATCGTAGAGGGAGATTCCGCAGGTGGTTCTGCAAAGAAAGCAAGATCCCGTGCAACACAGGCTATCCTTCCACTCCGTGGTAAGATATTAAACGTAGAAAAAGCAAGAATCGACAGAATCCTTGAGAATGCCGAGATCAAAGCAATGATCACAGCATTTGGTACAGGTATTCATGAGAATTTTGATATTGATAAGCTCAGATATAATAAGATCATTATTATGACAGATGCCGATGTAGATGGTGCTCATATCGCAACCCTGCTTCTGACATTTTTCTATCGGTTCATGCCGGATCTGATTCGAAAAGGACATGTATATTTGGCACAGCCACCACTTTATAAGTTGGAGAAGAATAAAAAAATCTGGTATGCCTACAGTGATGATGAACTGAACAGTATCTTGAATGAAGTTGGACGAGATCAGTCAAATAAGATCCAGCGATACAAAGGTCTTGGTGAAATGGATGCAGAACAGTTATGGGAGACAACCATGGATCCGGAAAAGAGAATTTTATTAAAAGTTGCGATTGATGATGATGATGAATCAGAGATTGATATGACCTTCAATGTACTGATGGGAGATAAAGTTGAACCTAGAAGACAGTTCATAGAGACAAATGCCAAGTTCGTTAAGAATCTTGACATTTAAACGAAAGGGAGAAGAACATGGATGACGATAAGATTTTTGACAAAATAAGTGAAGTCGGGCTCAAGAAGACCATGGAGCGGTCTTATATAGATTATGCCATGAGTGTTATTGCAGCACGAGCACTTCCTGATGTAAGAGATGGTCTGAAGCCGGTTCAGAGAAGAATTCTTTATTCTATGATCGAGCTGAACAACGGTCCGGATAAGCCACATCGAAAGTGTGCCCGTATCGTCGGTGATACAATGGGTAAATATCATCCACATGGAGATAGTTCCATCTATGATGCTCTCGTAAAACTGGCTCAGGACTGGAATACAAGATATCCATTAGTAGATGGTCATGGTAACTTCGGTTCAGAAGATGGTGATGGCGCTGCTGCGATGCGATACACAGAGGCAAGGTTATCAAAGATAAGTATGGAAATGTTAGCTGATATCAATAAAGATACAGTAGATTTTGTACCAAACTTTGATGAGACAGAAAAAAGAGCCAACGGTACTTCCATCACGTTTTCCTAATCTATTGGTAAATGGTACAACCGGTATTGCGGTTGGTATGGCTACCAATATTCCACCACATAATTTAAAAGGAAGTAATCGGTGCAACCGTAAAAATCATTGATAATCGTATAGAAGAAGACAGAGAAACCTCCATTGATGAGATCATGCAGATTATAAAAGGACCTGATTTTCCTATGGGAGCAGAGATCCTTGGACGTCGTGGAATTGAAGAAGCATACAGAACCGGTCGTGGTAAGATCAAGGTTCGTGCCGTTACAGATATTGAAGCAATGCCAAATGGCAAGCATAAGATTGTAGTAACGGAGCTTCCATACATGGTAAATAAAGCTTTACTGATCCAGAAGATCGTAGAGCTGGTAAAGACCAAGCGTGTAGAAGGAATCACGGATGTAAGAGATGAATCCTCCAGAGAAGGTATCCGTGTTGTCATCGAATTAAAAGAAAGATACAAATGCAAATGTACTTCTGAATCAGTTATATAAGCATACACAGCTTCAGGATACATTTGGTGTTAATATGCTGGCACTTGTAGATGGGGTTCCAAAAAATTTTAAATATCAGCCAGATGCTCGGATATTATCTGAAGCATCAGGAGGATGTCGTAACCAGACGTACAAAGTATGATCTGAATAAGGCAGAAGAACGAGCACACATCTTACAGGGATTGTTGATCGCACTCGATAATATCGATGAAGTTATCAATATTATCCGTAGTTCCAAGAGTGTACAGGATGCGAAGAACTCATTGATCGAACGATTCGGACTGACAGAGATTCAGGCACAGGCAATTGTAGATATGAGAACTTCGTGCTCTGACAGGTCTGGAACGTGAGAAATTAGAGGCAGAATATAAAGAACTGATGGATAAGATCAGTTATCTGAAAGCAATTCTTGCAGATGAAAAGAAATTACTTGGAGTTATCAAAGATGAGCTTCTTGTTATTTCTCAGAAATATGGTGATGAGAGAAGAACCGCTCTTGGCAGAGATGTTGACGAAGTAACAGACGAAGAACTGATCGAGAGAGAAAATATTGTCATAGCCATGACAAAGCTCGGTTATATCAAGCGTATGCCGGAAGACCTCTTCAAGGCACAGAATCGTGGTGGTAAGGGTATCCGTGGTATGCAGACGATCGATGAAGATTACATTGAGAATCTGATCGTAACAACGACACATAATTATCTGATGTTCTTTACAAATACCGGTAGAGTATACCGTCTGAAGGGATATGAGATACCGGAAGCAGGAAGAACAGCCAGAGGTGTTGCAATCGTAAACCTACTTCAGCTTCAGGCAGGTGAGAAGATCACAGCAGTCATTCCGTTAAAGAGCTACGAGGATGGTAAATATCTGTTCATGGCAACCAGAAATGGTATGGTAAAGAAAACAGATATCTTAGAATATCAGAATGTGAGAAAGACAGGACTTACAGCAATTGTTTTGCGTGATAATGATGAACTAATCGAAGTGAAAGCAACAAATGGAGATGATGATATCTTCCTGATTACAAAGAAGGGTATGTCGATTCGTTTTAATGAAAAAGACGTCAGACAGACCGGAAGAACTTCCATGGGTGTAAAGGGTATCCATCTTGGAAAAGATGATATCGTAATTTCCATGCAGATGAGTTCACAGGGAGAAAAAATCCTGCTTGTTACCGAAAATGGTATGGGTAAGAGGACATTAATCTCAGAATTTAATGCCCAGAATCGTGGTGGTAAAGGTGTAAAATGCTACAAGATCACAGAAAAAAACAGGTGATCTTGTAGGTGCGAAGATCGTTACCGATGAAAATGATGTTATGATCATCACCACAGAAGGAATCATTATTCGTACAAGTTGTGATGGAATATCTACACTTGGACGAGTAACCTCCGGTGTAAAGGTTATCAACCTGAACTATGATAATAATGTCAAGGTAGCATCCATGACAGAAGTACAAAAAGAAGAATTTGACGATGAGGATCCGGAAGGAGAAAATCCGGAAGAAACAGAAGAAACAGAAGATACAGAAGTATCAGAAGAACAGTCATCGGAAGAAGATTCAACAGAAGAATAATATAAAGGATACCGGCTGAATAAGATCAGCCGGTATTCATAAAGAAGGTAAAAAAAGTTACTAAAAATTGGAGGTGGGATATGCCAGCTAAAATATATTTGGGGTTATATAATGCTATCAACGGCATTGTATTTAAAAACAGCAACAACAGAGGCAACAACGGAAGCACAGAATATTATTACCAAAAATGACAGATTAAGTAAATTTTTGGAATCATCCAATAATACGGCAGGTCTTTCCAGTTATATTATGGATATCCTGTATATAATGATCGTACTGGTCATTGCACTGGCATTTTTGACACTGATGGCTCATATATACAGATATATGAAACGAAGAAAAGATCCATATTACAAAAAAATGATGATGATTTTCTGGATAACTAAAAAAAGAGGATAAGAAAATGCGTACAATTAATACAGATGAGATTATTCAGACTGTAAAAAGAAATGTGTATTGAGGCAAATCTGGAAGCTGTCAGAGGATATGGAACAGGCAGTCAGAAATGCTGCAGAAGAAGAGGACAGTGTACTTGGAAGACAGATTCTTTCGCAGTTATGTGAAAATTTGGATATAGCAGCAGAGAATCAGATACCGATCTGTCAGGATACAGGAATGGCGGTATTTTTCATTAATGTCGGACAAGATGTTCATGTAGAAGGCATGAATCTGACTGATGCAGTGAACGAAGGAGTCAGACAGGGATATACAGAAGGATATCTTCGTAAATCTGTTGTAAAGAGATCCGCTGATCCGTGAAAATACAAAGGACAATACACCGGCAATCATACATTATGATATTGTACCGGGCGAAAATATAGAGATTACGATTGCACCAAAGGGATTCGGAAGCGAGAATATGAGCCGTGTGTTCATGTTAAAGCCTGCTGATGGAGAAGAAGGCGTAAAAGCAGCCGTTCTTCAGGCAGTCAAGGATGCAGGTCCCAATGCATGTCCTCCGATGTTTGTAGGAGTAGGTCTGGGTGGAGATTTTGAAATGGCCGCAAAGCTTGCAAAGAAAGCTCTTACCAGAAAAGCCGGAGAACATTCACCATATGAGCATATTGCAAGAATTGAAAATGAAATCCTGGATGCCGTTAATCATACAGGAATCGGACCGGGTGGTCTGGGCGGTAAGACAACAGCACTTGCAGTTAATATCGAGACTTATGCAACACATATCGCAGGTATGCCGCTTGCAGTAAATATGTGCTGTCATGTCAACAGACATGTAACGAGGATTCTGTAATGAATCTCAAAAAGCTGTCATTAAGGTCAATATATGGCAGATATGAATTACAGAATTTATTTTATAGAAGAATAAAAAGAGAGAGATGAGAAAAATGGATAAGCATATTACAGCACCATTTGATAAAAAACAGGTTGAAGACCTTCATGCAGGAGATTATGTATATATATCAGGTGTGATCTACAGTGCCAGAGATGCTGCACATAAGAGAATGTATGATACATTGATCGAGAATGAAAATGATGAATCAAAGCTTCAATCCAGTTGGATGGAAATGTGATCTATTACCTGGGACCAACACCTGCAAAGAAAAGGTCAGGTCATCGGATCTGCAGGACCAACAACCAGCAGTCGTATGGACAAATACACACCACTCATTCTTTCAAAAGGTTTGAATGGAATGATCGGAAAAGGAAAGAGAAGTCAGGCAGTTATTGATGCCATCGTAGAAAATAAGGCAGTATATTTTGCTGCGGTAGGCGGTGCAGCAGTGCACTCCTTTCCAAATGTATCAAGAAATCAGAGGTCGTTGCATATGATGATCTGGGAACAGAAGCCATCCGTAAGATGACAGTTGAAAATCTGCCTGTTATTGTAGTAATTGACAGCAAAGGAAATAATCTGTACGAAACAAACAGCGGTTGCAGATTATCTGAAACAGCAGGAATAATATAGAATAAAGCTGTTTTCGTTCTATTATATCAAAGTTGATATATTAAAGAATTATAATAGGGATATTCACAGCTATACATAATTATGTGCATCAGGTTACAATAGCATTGTGATGTTCAAAGCCATTTAAATAGTAAATGTTTAAGAGAGATGCGCTGGGATGTTTCTGGCGCATTTTTTTCCGTAAAAAAAAGGAGAGTGATGGATATGGGTAAGAACAAAAAGAAAAAAGAAAGTTATTATGATGCAGACCAATCCGGCAGAAAATTTGGTAAATGGAATTTTATCATGCTGGCAGTAATCATCGTAATAGAAGCAGTATTATATTATGTATTAACGCCGACAATCAATCTTCACAGTGTTGAATTCTGGATATGGATGATCGTAACAGTTGTTGCACTTTTTATTTGTACATTGAATTTAAAGGCAGAACAGATGGATGATATGCCTGTATCACCAAAACTGACGAAGATATTTGGTATTGTGATCGGAATCATGATTCTGGCAGCACTTGTTGGATGGATCGGATCATCCAAATTATTTGCATCTTCCAAATATGCCGGACTGATACAGATCGAAGATGGTGATTTTGAGACTGATATCGTAGAAAGCAAAGAGATCAATGATATAGCACTGATGGATACAGATACCGCAGTTATTATCGGTGAACGTGCGATCGGTTCTTTATCCGATGTAGTCAGTCAGTACGAAGTAAGCAGTGACTACAGTACGATCGATTACAATGGAAGTCCGATGAAGGTAGCAGCTCTGGAATATGCAGGCTTCATCAAATATATGAATAATAAAAAGAGCGGTATACCGGGATATGTACTCGTCGATCCGGTAAAGAATGAAGCAAAATATGTAAAAAGCTTGAAAAACCAATGATCTATTCACCTTCTGCATATTTTAATCAGAATCTGTACCGCCATGTGCAGATGGCATATCCGACGGCTATGTTTGAAGGCTTTTATCTGGAATTGGATGATAACGGAAATCCATATTATATCTGTCCGGTACTGACAGCAAATGCAGGTCTGTTCGGAGCAAAGGATGTAAAGGGTATCGTGATCTGTGATCCATGTACCGGTGATACGGAATATCATGCAGTTGGTGATGTACCAAAATGGGTAGATCGTGTCTACGATGGAGATCTTGCATGCAGAAAATATGACTGGTACGGAAAATTATCCGGTGGCTACTGGAACAGCGTATTTGGAAACAAGGGATGTAAAACGACAACAGATGATTATGGTTATAAGGTAATGAACGGAGATGTGTGGGTATACACCGGCGTAACTTCTGTAAATGGAGATGAATCCAATATCGGTTTTGTTATGATCAATCTTCGTACCGGAGAAAGCAAATATTATTCGATCGCAGGAGCGGAAGAGCATTCTGCCATGGCATCAGCAGAAGGACAGGTACAGCACCTTGGATATAAAGCATCCTTCCCTTCATTAATAAATATTGGTGGTATTCCTACTTATATCATGGTATTAAAGGATAACGGTGGTCTTGTCAAAATGTATGCACTGGTTGATGTCGAGAAATACAACATCGTAGCAACCGGAAATACACAGAAGGAAACACTGATATCTTATAATAAACTGCTGGCACAGAATGGATTAAAGACGGGCAAAGATCTGTCCGACGATCTTCCAAACAAGCAGATCACGGTCAAAGACATTCAGTTCATCCAGTTAGAGGATAGTACCTATGTGTATATTACAGATGAAAAACGAAATGTCTACAAGCAGGATTTTTGCTGAAAATGAAAGTCTGATCCTCATTCAGCCGGGAGATTCTATCAAAAGTATTTTATCAGGAAGGAGAGGATGCAATCAATCAGTTGATCTCGTACGACAAATAAATCATTTAGAAAAAAATACTGTATAAAAAGGAAATGCTTTGAATGCATACACTTATATAAAGTATATGCAAGGTGTATTTAAAATCTGTGTAAATGTGTACAAACTGCATAAATAAAATTGGCAGGATTCACTAATCACAACAAATTGACACGAGATCAAATATATCGTAAATTATTATTATAGGCTGATTCTTGGGCTGAATCAGCCAGAGCAAAAAAGCTTTAAAAAGTAAAGGAGAGTTCTATGGAAAAGAAAAGAGTATTCAGTAAATCATTACTTTTACTGGCAATTACAAGTATTATGCTGTTTGCGATGAGCATTACATCTATGGCCGCAACGGAAACGGATATGAATATCCAGCAGACAGGTTCAAGCAGTAGCAAGGTAGATATTACCTGGAAAACATACCTCGGTCAGAATATTCATTATCATGTGGAAATGAGTTATGATGGTATAAACTGGGCAATGCAGGAGTATACATATAATCCTAATGAAACAATTTATGGATTGACAGAAGGCTCATCTTATTATGTAAGAATATCAGTATATAATAAAGATTTTCATTCAACAGATAGTAGTAAAGATGGCAATCTTGTAGCTGTATCACAGAAGCAGTTAGTCAGTACAAATCCTTCAAAGGTACAGAACCTGAGACAGACAAAAGCAACCAAGAATTCTATTAGTATGACTTGGGATGCTGTTGCAGGTGCATCTAGTTATAAGATTCTTATATTTGAGAACTATGATTATAAAACAGTTGCAACATCAAAAACAAATTCTGTTACGATAAAAGGATTAGATGCATCAAGCAATATTGAATATTATGTAGCTGCTGTTAAAAATGTTAATGGATATGAAGCAGTAGGGGATCGGTCAAAATCTGTTGATATGAAGACAGTTCCGAAGAAAGTAACCAGGGTAGCAATAACAGACTTATACGATAATATTAAGGTATGTTATTATGGTTGGACATCTTGCGAGAATGCAGATGGATATCAGTATGAAATTACCAGCTTAAAAGGAAAGAAAAAAATATTATAAAGCTACAACAACCTCTACAAGTGCTCGTTTAACAACATATCCTGTAGGTGCATTTACAAAGGCAAGAGTAAGAGCATATGTTGAAATTAATGGAAAGAAAACATATGGTCCATGGTCAAATTATGATTATAATGCTTGCAGTAAGGATGTTACAGCAAGAAGAAGTAAAAATGGTAAGAAAAATTACGTTGAAGTGGAAAAAAGGTAAGTGGGGTATCAGAATATCGAATTTACATTTCAACTAAAGAAAAGAAAGGTTACAAAAAGGTTGCAACTGTAAGTTCCAAGAAATCAAGCTATACAATTACAAAGTATAATAAGAAGAACCTGAAGAAGGGTCAGAAGTATTATGTACAGTTAAGATATGTTGGTAAGAATGGAAAGAAGAAGGTTGTAAGTAACATATATAGTTATGTACGTCTTTAATAAACAAAATTGATAAGAAGTCATATAAGGCAGATGCTACATGGTATATGAAAATGTTTATGAGCAAGCATTATTAAAAATATTATTTTAGCAATGAAAAAGTAGTTAGTTGATAAAAACACTGGAGAAATCATAAGTTTTGATGTTTTTTCCAGTGTTTTTTATTATGGGTTGTGACCCTGTTGAAATTATAAAGTGTGTAAAATATAACTAAAACAATTAATATTTAATTCCCTGTGAATCTAATATAGATTTTAAACGTTGAATCTCGGTTGTATTTTGTAAAATGACATTATCTTTTTTGTGAAGTAATGTTTTTTGATCTTCTATTTCCTGCTCCATTTCATCTATCATATATCGAACTGTATTTTCGTCAAGAATTTTTAATGCATCAGAAAACATATTCAACACCTCCTCAGGTTCATATAGATATTTTAGACATATCTATACAGATTGACTCCATCCATGGATATTTTATTATTATTTGTTCCAGATCATCTATGGTTTCTGCAGTAAGCAAAGATAACCATGCATTTTGTGTATATGTATATTTAGGATACGTGTTTTCTTTGAATACGTCAAGAGATACGATGAAGTATTCTTGTAACATATTTATGGTAAGTCCTGAATTGAATGTAGTTTTTCCGGCATGTATATAAATATTTGATAATTGTTCAGTTTTAAATATGGAAGGACTTTTTTCAAAAATGACAATAGTATATACTTTTTTCATGCCTTTATATGTAAAAATCACGCCCTTTTTCTTTTTTACCCGGCTGTATTGACGGAGTAAAAGATCAGAAGAATAACAGGACATACGTTCACCGGGAAAGGCGTAAGGAATTTTTTGTATTTCAACATTAGCAATAGATCCATCGTCCATTTTTACTAGAATATCCATGATTAGCATAGAACATGTAGGTAAGAGGTTTTCTTCAGAAGATAGTATACAGCGGACGGTTTACTGTTGTTCCAATAATGCTACTGATTAAAGATGAAAGACGATAGGAATAAATATCAGGATTAAACAATTTTAAAAAAAAGGATCATATGTCAATGGAAGTGTTTTTTTACCAGTCATAAATTTTATAAAGCGGGATTTCCAATTTTCATCTAATTGTTGATATTTATGATATAAATATGGCTGCTTTTTTAGTTCATTTAATCTATATCCTCTTTTGAAGAAAGGAGAAAATATTGTTTAATAGAAAGGGATGATTCCGTGAAGGAATGTGAATTTGCACATTTATTTTTTTCATAATGTAGTTCCTCATTTCAAAAGTATTTTTTCACGGTGCACCTGTTTTGTCATGATAGAGAAAGTGTAACAGAAAAAATGATAAAAAACGATTGATGTAATAAATAGCATGTCTCAATGTAACTTTTGGTGATATTTATTATAAAAATGGCTTTTTTGCAATTTCAATCTTATAATCAGGGACTAGGATTCAAGACCAGAATGATATATAATAAAGACCATAAAAATAGCGGAATTTACAAATATATTGAAGGAAGAGGGAATGAGATATGATGAAGAGGAAAACAATGGGAAACAAAATCGTCAGGTATGCATTATTGATCATGGCATTGGTGATTGCCGGATCAACACATCTGGTGAGCCAGGCAGAAACAGAAGATACGAAAGCGGAGACATATGGGGTATGGCAACCAAAGCCGGCATATGTAAATAATATCAGACAGACAAAGGCAACTACGAATTCTTATACGATTGAGTGGGATGCTTCAGAGGGAGCGGAATATTATAAGGTTCTGGATGAAAATGGAAACCTTCTAAAAACAGTAGTTGGAAAAACTTCAGTTACCATAAAAGCAAAAGCCGGAACAAAAAGAACCCTGTTGCTTGTTGCAGGAAGGACGACAGAAGAAGGCGAAGCACTGGAGAGTTGGGCTCGCAGAGTTTATAATATAAAAACAACACCAAAAAAAGTAAAAAATCTGGCATCCTTTAAAAAAGATTATATACAGTGGAGACTGAAAGATGACCGTATAAATATCAAGTGGGACAAAAATCCGAAAGATGAAGTGTATGCAGAGGGTTATAAGATCGTTATTTATTCCGCAGATGGAAAGAAAAAGCTTAAAACCTATGCAAGCACAAATCCATATCTGACTTTTAGTCGGAAAGATGTGAAAAACAAAGGTTTCAAATGTAAGGTTGCCGGATATATTACGATCAATAATAAGAAGTGTTATGGAGAATGGTCAGATCTTAAAACCATCATACCGGGTGCAAAGATTACCTCGACTACCATGGCAGGACGATATAATGTACGACTGAAATGGAAGAAGGTTGACAAAAAGCAGTAAAATATACGATCTATTTATGCGAGAATCCATTTGATCCAATCGAGAACCGGACGTATCGCAAGCTTGGGACCGTTAAGGGAAACAAAAACAGCTTCGTGACAAAACCTCTAACACCAGGAAAGTCATTGGGACTTTATGTTATTCCAACCGTAAAGATAAAGGGAAAGCAGTATACCGCAGATAAGACCTGGTACACACATGTAAAGCTGGTATATTAATAACTTCCGGTAAACATGTAAATGACGGAAATGAAATAAATATTGACTATGTAGCAAAAATTTGATATTTTTGTAATATAATTTTAACAAAAAGGAAATGATTGGCATGAAAAACAGAAATTTATCAATGATAAAAACATTTATATTTGTAATGATAGCAGTATGCTTTTTTGCAAATGGTGTTTTGCATGTATCAGCAGCCAGTGAGGTGACAGGTGTAACGCAGACCAGATCGGATGAGGAATCTGTAACGGTAAGCTGGAAGAGCCTGAAAAATGCATATGGTTATGATGTGTTTATTTCATCAGGAAATGGAAAATATAAGCGCCTGACAAATAAAACATGTGATGTTGTAGGAAGTAAAAATACAAAGAAAAAAATTAGTAACCTTACGTCAAGCAGAACATATTATGTAGTTGTAAAGGCTGTTTATAAAAAAGAAAATGGAAAATATAAGATCGGACCTGCAGGAAAGAGATTAGAAGTAGTAACTTCGCCATCTAAGACAGCAAAATCTACGATCAAGCAGATCAAGGCGACTCCTCATTATATCAGATTTAAGTGGGATAAGGTGAGAGGTGCAAACCGTTATATTGTATATGTAAATGATAAGAAAAAAGCGGTTGTAAAGAAAAATGCGGTATCGATCCGTGTCAGAACCGGATCTGTTAATAATGTCCGTGTTGTACCTGTAAAGCGTTCCAGCTCCGGCTTTATGGCAAAGGGTGGAAATATCGAAGCATATGATTTCTATTCATCACCAAAAAGACCAAAGAGAGTAGCGGCATTCCGGTATAACAATTTATTGTGGCAGCCAACAGAAAGCAATACTGTAACAATTGGATGGACAAAAGCGGCTGGTGATAAGTATGATCCAACCGGATATCAGATGGAAGTATATTCACTGGAAGGAAGAAGATTGAATTTGTATTATTCTACAAAAACAAAGCTCAGTATCAACATTCCTTCCGTTGAAAATAAAGGCTTCAAGGTTCGTGTCAGAGCTTATGTCAAGATCAATGGCAAGAAGTATTTTGGTAAATGGACAGATATGCAGACTGTGATCCCACAGGCAAAGATCAGTATGAAGCGTACCGGAAGAAATTCTGTAGAGATCAACTGGGAAAGTGTAAAGAATGCAACAAAATATCATGTATATGCATGTAATGATATCAAGGCAGAAAAGCCGGAATGGTATGAGGTTGCAACGGTTGGTGCCGGAACAAATTCCTATGAATATAATAATTGTATTGAGGGAAAATATACAGCAATGTATGTTATTCCAGAGGTTCAGGTTGGCAGGAACACATATAAGGCATCCTATACATGGCATTTATATATGAATATTGAGTAAAAAAACCTTGACAAACAATATATCCTTTGTTATCATGTACTAGCGTCAAAATTTAATATCCCTGGTGGGAACATTTCATTTAGGCATTTTGCAGAAGTACTCAAGTGGCTGAAGAGGCGCCCCCCTGCTAAGGGTGTAGGCCGTTCGCGCGGCGCGAGGGTTCAAATCCCTCCTTCTGCGTATTTTATCTGAATGATAGAATTCGTAGGGAGATGGCATTGCAGGAGCCCTGCTGGATGGATTTTGACGAAGGATATTCCTCGATAGCTCAATGGTAGAGCACTCGGCTGTTAACCGAGGGGTTGTAGGTTCGAGCCCTACTCGGGGAGCTTAAAGCGAAAGCTTTAAAATTTAATAAATGGCGCGATAGCCAAGTGGTAAGGCCCCGGTCTGCAACACCGTCATCGCCGGTTCAAATCCGGCTCGCGCCTCTTGAAAAGAGATTGGAATGTTTCCAGTCTCTTTTTTGTTGTGCATTTACTTTTACAAAGTGGTTTGTTATAATAACTCTGGGAGTTTGTCCCATTTTCTGAAACTATTTTTGAAGTAACAGAAAAGGGGCGTTCAGGAGACATATAAAATGAAAGATTCCTTTGTGGAGGAGGGCTTTATGACGCAAAAGAGCAGGGAACAGAGAGTTCGTTACAAATTAGATGAATCAATGACACTGAACCAGGAAGAGATAAAGATATATAATGTGCCTTTTGCGGGAAATACAAATACCTGTAAAGAAACATTTGTAAAAGGTGAAAGAATACTGGAATACTGTATTGAAGGTGATCTGACGATGGAACAGTTGATCGGGAAGCCGATATTCCGGGATGAACTGGTAGAGTATTTGTACAGTATCAGCAGACAGATGGTGTCTATGGTACATAACGGTCTGAAATTGGGAAAGATCGTATTTGACCTGAAATATATGTATGTAAGATTGAATGATTTCAGTGTACAGTTGATATTTCTCCCATTTGATAATCCATCAGATATGACAGGTGTAGAAGAGTTTATCAGAAGTTTTCTGTCAGTGCTTGTCTATGCACATACACCGGCGATCGAATGTGCAAATCAGATCATAGAGTATCTGAATGGACACAAGGAATTCAATGCGATCCAGTTCAATCTGTTTATCCGGGAGTTACGGGCGCAGAGCCAGTTGCTGGTAAATACGGAGAAAACATCATCAAAGACCAAAGAGATTGCAGCAAATCATGCGAAGATGGAGATTAATATTCTTCGTGCCGAGGAAGCTGCCAGAAATGCCGAGATCGCAAGGCTCCACGCCGAGAGTGAGGCAAAACGGCTGGCAGAGTATGCAAAACAGCAGGCAAATGTTGCCAGATCTGCAGAGGAGATGCGGATGCTCGCTGAAGCTGCCAGAATACAGGCAGAGATTGACAAACAGGCCGCAGAAAAAGAATATAATAACAAATCACAGACCGCAGTTTTATATGCATGTAAGATGCGGGAAGCGGAGGATGAGAATTCTAAAAAGAGATAAATACAGCCAGATTACTGGCAGAGGAACAGGCAAGTCAGGCGGAAGAAAAGAATTCCGGAGAGCTTCGGCAGAAGCAGAAAGACTGGCAGAAGAAGTTCGGTTGGCACGGGAAGAAGAGATGCGCGCAGAGGAAGCCAGAATGCGTGCAGAATATGAAGCCAGAAAGAACAATGAAGAAGCCAGAAAACTGGCGATGGAGGTTCGAAGAAGAAACGAAGAGATTGGCAGACTGTCCGAGGACAGACAAACCAGAAAGCCGGATGACAGCGAGGATGAGACAACAGTATTGTCGAAATCATTAAGTGATGGTCTGAAGCGTCCAATTCTTGTCAGAAAAAGAACCGGAGAGAAGATTTATATTAATAAGCAGGTATTCTGTATGGGTAAGGCAGACCAGGGTGTTGATTTCAAGATTACAGACAATAAATCTGTCAGCAGAATACATGCTTATATCACAAATATAAATGGTGTTTATTATTTAAGGGATAATAATTCAACCAATCACACATACCTGAATGGGGAGATGCTTTACAGCAATATTGAGGTTGTGATCCCGGATAATAGTACGATACAGCTTTCAAATGAAGAATTTTTCTTCAAGATTAAATAAGGAGGAACTGTCATGTATTGTGATAATTGTGGTTGCGAACTTGGACCGGATATGAAGGTTTGTCCTGTTTGCGGGAAAAAAGTTGAGGATATGGCAGCTGACAACGGTAACAGTGTCGGAATGGAGGATGTAGCTTCCCAGGTAGCAGATGTATCAAAAAATGAGGATATAGGAAAGGAATTGCCGGACATCAGCAAAGAGGCAAATGCTGCTGTTGTTGATACAGATGAAATGGAAGAAGAAGGGACGACTGTATTAAAGGCCGTTGATCTGGATAAGAAGGTTGAAGAAAATGAGGATGAAGAAGGTACAACGGTTCTGTCAGCCGATATGCTGAAGAATCAGGGAATGCCAATGCCGAATCCGAACGGAATGCCGATGCCGGGACCAAATGGCCGTCCGATGCCGGGACCAAATGGGATGGTTCCGCCATTCCAGCCAAGACCAATGCAGGGTCAGCCGGGTGCAGCACCACAGAATGGGATCCCACCATTTCAGCCAAGACCAATCCCTGGCCAGCCAGGTGTTATGGGTGGTATGCCTGTAAACGAAAAGGATGAGAAAAAGAAAAATAAAAAGTCAAAAAAGGAAAAGGCTCCGAAACAGCCGAAAGCTCCAAAGGCTTCAAAAGAACCAAAGGCACCAAAGCAGCCAAAAGAGAAAAAAGGCAAGGGTGGAAAAGTAGCACTGATCATTATTCTGATCGTAGTTGTTCTTGCTCTTGGAGGTGGAGCTGCTTATGTTGTTCCAAAGTATCTGAATTATAACAAGGCAGAAGAGGCTTATAAGGATGGACGGATCGATGATGCAGTTGAACTGTATAAGAAAGCCGGCTGGATGAAGGATGCAGAGACTAAGGTAAATGGCGGCGTATATTATGAGTATGCAGCAAGTCTTGCAGAAGAAGGCAATTATATTGATGCGGCGGCATCTTATGAGAAAGTAATTGCATTGGAAACAGTTGCAGATGAATATAAGGATGCAGCAGATAAGGCAAAAGAGTGTTATTTCAATCAGGCAGAGAAGCTCTACGGTGAGAAGAAATATACAGAAGCTGCTGAGTATTATACAAAGGCAGGAGATTATACCGGAGCGGCAGAAAAAGTAAAAAGAGTGTTCTTACATGAATGGTGAGACACTTGCAGAGCAGAAGAAATATGATGAGGCAGTCAAGGCATACGAGACAGCCGGAGATTATAAGGATGCCGCAGATAAGATCAAGGAATGTTACTACAATAATGCATCTGACAAAATGGAAGCTAAAGAGTATGCGGCAGCAAAAGAGCTGTTCCTGAAATCAGAATATTCCGATTATTCCGATAAGGCAAATGAGTGTCTGATCAAGCAGGCAGAGACATATCTGGCAGATAAGAAGTTTGAGGATGCGATCAAGACTTACGGTGAGGTGGATTCCAAGTATAAAGACTGCACAAAGAAGATTGACAGTGCTTATACAAAATGGGGAAGCTCTCTTTACAAGAGCAAGGATTACAAGGGTGCTGTTGAGAAATACGAGCAGGTTACAAAGAAAGATGTAACGGATAAGATCAACAAGGCAAAAGCAGCTTATGTAAAGGATCATAAGGATCGCAGTGATGAGACAACGATGAGTTATCTCTGTGATCTTCGTTATGCAGATTATGGTTCGGCAGAAGATGATTATACAAAGTTGATCGGATGGACAGTAGAATCATTTGTAAATGATAAACTGGATGATTACAAAAATAAGAAGACATCTGCGGATTCCAGCAAGACGATCTATGTACATACTATGTATCTGAATGAAAATGATGCATCTATGAGTCTGAAAGGGTATGTAATATATTCAGATGGTACAAAGCAATGACATTACATTTGGAGAGGTAAAGGATCGTTATACAACATGGATGAGCATTGATCCGTCATCTGCGATCAAGGGAGATGCAACCTTATATGTATATGATGATACCGATAAGCTGGTTGAGAAATTTACATTTACTATTAAATAAAAAATTCGTTAAAGTGAGAAAGGGGTAACCATGGTTTCAAACGGACAGGATATGAGTGTTCGGGGAAAAGTGGAACAGAACGGACAGACAGAGAAAAAAGGATATACCTATACCCCAGGAGTAGAGATCAAGATCATAGTTGCAGTTGTGTTCCTTATGGCATTTGGACTTATTATGATCTTCAGTGCGTCCAGTTATACATCGTCGATCAGCCGCGTCACGAATTACGATTCGGCATATTACTTTAAAAAGCAGTTGAAGGTAATGGCACTTGGAGTTATTATTGCTGCATTCCTTAACTGGGTTCCGTATAAGCTGATCAAGAAATGTGGAATCCTGGCGTATGTTATATCTCTGGTTTTGATCGTTATGTTAAAGACACCACTTGGTATTAATTCCGGTGGTGCGACCAGATGGCTGAATCTGGGATTTATGCAGCTTCAGGTTGCGGATGCAACAAAGGTCTGTATGATCGTTTTTATGGGCTGGTATGTGAACCGTTTCTGGAAGGAATTTGATAAATTCAGATATACCTTGATCTTATGGCTGTTAGTTGCACTTCAGGCGGGACTGATATTGAAGATATCATCCAATCTGAGCAGTTGCCTGATCCTTATGCTCATGGTATTTATTCTGACATTTATTGTTGGAAAACATCCAAAAATGCATCTGATCATTGCAGCGGTTGGTATTGTAATGATTGTTATCTTTATCATGTGGTTAAAGGCGAATATGCCGCTTGACAGTGAGATGGACAAATACCCATATCAGATTCGGAGATTCTTCGGATGGCTGGATCCGGAACGGTATGCAGGTACGCTTGGCTATCAGCCATTACAGTCTCTGTATGCGATCGGAAGCGGCGGATTGCTTGGCAAGGGACTTGGAAATGGTACACAGAAGCTGAGCAACATTCCGGAAGCACAGAATGATATGTGATTTTTGCTATCATCTGTGAGGAGCTTGGACTGATCGGTGTTATTATTATGTTTTTGATGTTTGGATATCTTTTGTATCAGATGGTTATTGTTGTGAAAGAGTCCAGAAATATATATGCAAGTGTGGTTGTGATCGGGGTGATCTTACATATCATTTTCAGATTATAGTCAATGTCTGTGTGGCTGTGAATTTCTTTCCGAATACAGGTGTATCGCTGCCATTTATCAGTGCAGGTGGTTCTGCCATCATATGTACATTAATGGAGATTGGACTTGTGATCGGAATACGGAGACAGCAGGTGAATCGAAAATATTCAAGAATATCTTAGATGAGGAGAGAACAATGAAAAAGATACTTAGAGGTTTACTGGCGGTGATGGCATTTGCCGTATGTATGGCAGGAGCAATATCAATACCATCCAGAGCGGAAGAGGCTTATACATCTGAAAATGAGGCAGAGGCTACGGATGCAGAATTACAGACAACAGCCGGTGCAGAACTGGCAACAGTGAAAAACGGCTGGGTAAATGTAAAAGGCGGCCGGAAGTATTACGAGAATGGAAAGGCAGTAAAGGGCTGGAAGGTTCTTTCCGGAAAAACCTATTATTTCAGTAAGAAAAATGGTCAGGCAGTTACCGGTAAAAAGAAGATCGGTGATGCCAGATATTTCTTTGATAAGTATGGCAGAATGCAGAAGAAGGTCTGGAAAGTAGTCAATGGTAAGAAATTCTTCTTTGGCTATAACGGACAGGCAAAAACGGGTTTCTGTACGATTAATGGCAACCGGTATTACTTTTTAATGATAAGGGTGAGCTGCAGAAGAGCAAATTTTTTTCAAGGTAAATGGAAAGACTTTTTTTGTTGGATATAAGGGACATACGTTTTCCGGCCTGAAGAAGGTAAAGGGAACTTATTATTACTTCAGCAAAAAGGGCAGAATGGCAGTTAAGACCTGGAAAACGATCAACGGCAAAAAGTTCTACTTTGGCTATGATGGAAAGGCAAAGACAGGTTTCTGTACGATTGACGGACATCGTTATTTCTTTAATAAGAATGGCGTACTTCAGAAAAGCAAGTTCTTTACAGTAAATGGAAATATTTATTTTGTTGGATATAAGGGATATACATTTTCCGGTCTGAAAAAGGTAAAGGGAACGTATTATTATTTTACAAAATATGGAAGAATGATCCAGAATGAATGGCGCACGATCAATGGCAAGAAGTTTTATTTTGGCAGTAACGGAAAGGCAACAACCGGACTTGCAACTGTCGATGGACATACCTGTTATTTCAATAAGAATGGTGTGCTCTACAGAAATCAGTTCATAACATATAATGGAAAGCTTTATTATATGGAGGATACTGGATATGCGGCAACCGGACTGAAACAGATCAATGGCAAGTATTATTATTTTGAATCTGATGGTGCGGCTGTGAAGGAAGCATGGAAGACCGTTGACAAGAATAAGTATTATTTTGATAAGAATGGAACGGCATATACAGGTTCACATACAATCAGCGGTAAGATCTATATTTTCCGGACAGATGGAAAACTTGCAAATGCGACAGGGCTTGTCACTATAGATGGAAATACATACTATTGTGATAATAACGGACATCCACAGACAGGTTATAAGAAGATTAAGGATGCCTATTATTATTTCGGTACGGATGGTGTGATGTACCGCAAGAAATGGGCATATGTGGATGGTTATAAGTTCTATTTCTGCTCAAACGGAAAACGTGCGGTAGAAGTGGATGATGTTATTGGCAAGCAGGATTCTTATGAGATCATTGTAAATAAGTATTCAAATGTTGTTACGGTATATGCGAAGGATGGAGATAAGGGTTATATCATTCCGGTCCGTTCCTTTATTTGTTCTACAGGTCAGAGCACACCGCTTGGAACCTTCCATACACAGAGTCACTACAGATGGCATGAACTGATGGGACCTTGCTGGGGACAGTGGTGTACCGGTATCTATGAAGGATATCTGTTCCATTCCGTATATTATAATGATGTAAATAATAATAACGCACTCAGTGTATATGCATATAACAAGCTGGGGACAACCTGCTCTCACGGATGTGTCCGACTGACCGCCGGAGATGCAAAATGGTTATATGATAATTGTGAGGTTGGAACAAAGGTTACGATCATAAATAAAAAGGGCAGTGATCCATTTCCAAAGCCAACTGCATATAAGCTGCCATCCTGGCACACATGGGATCCAACCGATCCAAATATGCAGTATAAGTGCAAGCAGAATGGCTGCCATTAGGGAGGAAATAACGTGCAGAAGTTCAGAAAATGGATTTATAGTCTGTGCATTTTAACAGGATTACTTGCGGCCTGTACTGCTTGTGGAAAAAGCCGACAGTCAGCCAAAAAAGAAGAGACAACAGAGGTTGTAACTGACGGCCCGGTCAGTGGTCCGGAGGATTTTAAGCGGCTTGGCATGATCATTGATGTTGCTTCTTCAAATATGGTTTAAGGATGTTTCATACGAGATCAAAAATAAAGAGATCGCCTGTATAAAATTTGTTTATAACGGAATTGATTGTCAGTTCCTTGCATCTGCGGTATACAGTGATTTTGATCTGGCAGGGGTAATGAATACCGGTACCGGAGATATGCTGGTATCAGGGGTTCAGGGATACAATGCAACGTATTATAAGCTGAATCCAGGCAGGGTTGTTTTCTGGAGTGATACGAATATTCATTATTGTCTGTACATCTATGTAACAGCAGAGGATTCAGTTGTAGACAGTATCCTTCCGTTGCTTTCATTTGAGGATCATTATGATGAGAGAGAAGATGTAATTGAGCATGCAGAGGCGGAAAGTAAAGCATTTGCACAACAGATCATAACGGTGTTCCAGAATAAGGATGTCAATGGCTTGTCTGAGATCCTGAACTATCCGCAGGAACTTGGAAGCGGAGAGTCCATTGCAAATATAGATGAGCTGATGGCGATCCCGGCTGATCAGATCTTCACAGATAAGCTGTTGGAGGCAGTAGGAACCGATGCGATCGATAACCTGCGGAAGAGCAGGGATGGTGATGCATGGCTGATCGGTTCAGCAAGTAAGAATATTTATTTTCGCATGACATCGGATGGGGTTTATAAGATCGTAAAGATCAATAATTAGCCTGCAAATATATGATATTACATCCCGGTTGGAGATGTTGCCCGGAAGCTGAAAAGGAATCCGGATAACGTTCTGACCGGGATGTATTTTTATGTAGAAAGCTGTAAAAAGAATGCTCACGATAAGAATTGTAGAGAGGGGAAGATAAATGTAGAATTATTTTGTGAAGTGGACAGGCCTTCTGGGAGGTTCACAAAAAATATCAGGAGGGTGCTATTCAAATGGAAAATAAATATCTGATAAAAGAGGCGGCAAAAATGGTGGATGTTGAACCACATGTGCTTCGCTACTGGGAAGAAGAACTGGATATGAGGATCAAGCGAAATGATATGGGACATCGGTACTATGATGAGCAGGATATCAGAATTTTGAAGAAGATAAAGGAGCTGAAGGATCGGGGGATCCAGTTAAAGGCGATCCATGAACTGGTGCAGAAAATGTATGATATTCTGGAAAATGGAGTTCCGGTTGAAACGGCATCGAAGGAGGTTGAAACAGATTTCACCTCGGAACTGGTCAATACAGTTACCCAGATCACGGAGGAGCCGGGTGAGGATCAGGAGCGGATTGTTGATTTTAAGCTGGTACAGTTCCAGTCGATGATGACGAAGATTGTGGGAAATTCGATAAAGGAGAATATCAAGCCGATCAGTCAGGCAGTAACTGCGGAAGCAACAGAGCAGATCGCAAAGCAGATGGATGTTATTATGAAGGAACAGGATGAGCGGGCAGAGGAACGGTATCAGAGACTGGATACCGTGATCCGGGGAAATGCAGCAGACCAGACGGGAGATCGCGGCAGCAGAAGCCGGAGGGAAAAAGAAAAAACGATTATTTGGTAAGAAGAATAAATAAGAACATATGCCAGCTTCATCCATCTGCTAGTCTTTCTTTATAAAAACTTCATATAAGAGAAATTGAATCCGTGATATAATGAGCGTATGCCGAGCAATGCCAGATCATAAAAATAAACCAGGTTGTGCTTGCACAAGACCTGATTTATTTTTATGATCTGATAGTGCGAAGCACGGACATCGAGTAATCTGAAAGATTACGAGATGAGCATTGCGAGAGTAATCCGAAGGATTACGAGATGAGCATTGCGAGAGCAATCCGAAGGATTACGAGATGAGCATTGCGAGAGTAATCCGAAGGATTACGAGATGAGCGATGCGAGATCAATCTGGAGCGATGCGAGATCAATCTGGAGCAATGCGAGGAAAAACAATTATAAAGGAAAACATATGAAGATCATAAAAAAGTTAAATGGGCGTTGGTTTCCGTCTGGATCTTTATCGTGCTGATCATGTTGGTAGGTACGATCGTAATTGGACGAAGTTATTTGTCAGAAATGTTTGGTGACGGTTACAGTATACAGTCATTATATTCGATCAGCGATCCGATTAAGGAAACATACCGGAATCTGTCGATCATCATGTCGGAAGTGCAGGAGGATCTGCAGACAGATCCGGGCAAATTCTATGATAAGAAATATCTGGACAGTCTGAACCAGAAAGCCGGAAATTGCAGGACATCGGTGCTTGTCTATATTGATGGTGAATTTACATATTCCGGTATAAAAGATGAAGTAGAAAAACTGGAAGCGTCTTTACTTACCAAACGTGCAATCTATATAAATGGTGAGAAGGGAATCAAGCAGGAGGAAGTAGAAAACAGTTTATCAGAGTCCGGTTCCGGGGAAATGGGCGATCAGGGTTCATATGCATTTGGAAAATATGGCAAAACTTATGAATATATGCTGACATCTCCACAGGCATATCTGTGTAATGAGATCGATTATCAGATCAATGGCAAATCGATTAGTATTTTCCTGGTTACATATTATGGTAATTACGTCAGTCAGTTTAAGAGTGCGCTGGTTGGATTTATCCTTATGATGTTCTTGATCATGCTGGTTCTGACAACTGCTTTGTCGACACTGGTATATGTACAGTTCATCCGTCCGCTGGTTCGTCTGAAGGAGGCAGCAGAGGAGATTGGTACCGGGAATCTGGGAGAGCCGGTAGAGGTCAGTGATGGAAGAAAAGATGAGATTGGAGAATTATGCCGGTCATTTAACGACATGAGAGAGCGCCTGAATGAATCGGTTGAGCTTAAGATGCAGTATGAGGAAGAAAACAGGGAACTGATCAGTAACATTTCTCATGATCTGAAAACTCCGATCACAACGATCAAAGGATACGTGGAGGGCATCATGGACGGTGTGGCAGACACACCGGAGAAGCAGGATCGTTATCTGAAGATGATCTATAATAAGGCAAATGAATTGGATGCGCTGATCAACGAATTGTCGCTATATACCAATATCACGAACAATGCGATTCCGTATGAATTCCACAGAGTATCGGTAAAAGACTATTTTAATGACTGTATGGAAGAGGTTCGGGCAGATCTGTTATCACATAATATGACACTGAACTATAACAATTATTGTGCGGAAGATGTAAAGGTTGTTGTTGATCCGATCAGTTGAAGCGTGTTATCAACAATATTGTGACAAATGCGATCAAGTATACAGATAAAGAGGAAGGTCATATTGACATTTCTATAGAAGAAAGTGAGAAAATGATCAAGGTATCGATCAATGATGATGGACGGGGGATCGACAAAGAGAGCCTGCCGCATATATTTGACCGAACGTATCGTGCAGACAGTGCAAGACGTTCCAGAGGTGGAAGCGGACTGGGGCTTGCTATCTGCAAGAAGATCGTGGAAGAACATGGTGGAAAGATCTGGGCGACCAGTAAGAAAGGTGAAGGTACAACGATCTATTTCACATTGAAGAAATACATCAAGGAGGAAAATAAAGATGAGCAGAATACTGATAATTGAAGATGAACTTAGCATAGCAGAGCTGGAGCGGGATTATCTGGAGTTGAATGATTTTGAGGTTGAGATAGAGACAAATGGAGCAAAGGGTCTGGATAAGGCATTAGAGAATGATTACAGCCTGATCCTGCTTGATCTGATGCTTCCGGATCTGGATGGATTTGAAATCTGTCGTCAGATTCGTGAGAAGAAGGATATTCCGATCATCATGGTTACAGCAAAGAAGAATGATATTGATAAGATCCGTGGACTTGGACTTGGTGTTGATGATTATGTAACAAAGCCATTCAGTCCAAGTGAGCTGGTTGCCAGAGTAAAGGCGCATATTTCCAGATATGAGCGTCTGATCGGTTCAACCGCATTGCAGAATGATGTCATTGAGATCCGTGGATTAAAGATTGACAAGACCGATCGTCGTGTTTATGTGGATGGAGAAGAGAAGGTATTTACAAATAAGGAATTTGATCTTCTGACTTTCCTTGCAAGCAATCCGAATAAGGTATTTTCAAAGGATGAACTGTTTAACAAGATCTGGAATATGGAGAGTATCGGAGATATCGCAACCGTTACGGTTCATATCAAGAAGATCCGTGAGAAGATCGAATTTGATACATCTAAGCCACAGTACATCGAAACTGTATGGGGCGTTGGATACCGATTCAGAATGTAGTGAAAAAGTGTGAGGACAGAACCTGCATAGATGGGAGAGTGTGCATCAGAGCTTTGGATTTTGATAGGTTCTGATAAGGAGATAACAGATGAAGATAGAAGTATTATATGAAGATAATGATATATTGGTTGCGGTGAAGCCGTATGGGCTGCCATCCCAGCCGGACAAGAAGAATTCTGAAAATATGGTCAGTATGTTGAAGCTTCGCATTTTTGAGAAAGAGCATCGGACAGAGGAACCATATCTGGCTCCGATCCATAGACTGGATCGTCCGGTTGGCGGCATTATGTTATTTGCCAAGAACAAGGAGGCTGCTTCGAAGCTGTCAAAGCAGAGTGAAGATGGTGAGATGGTCAAATATTATCAGGCAATCTTAACCGGAGAACTTCCGAATGATGCCGGAACGATTACGAATTATCTGATTCACGATAACAAGACAAATGTCACAAGAATTGTGGATAAAGATACGCCGGGAGCCAAATTAGCGGAGCTGGATTATGAAGTGTTAGATGTCATGGAGACAGATGATGGAATCTTAAGTTATGTTCTGATCAATCTTATCACAGGCAGAACCCATCAGATCCGTGTACAGATGGCTGGTAAAAAGCCGGAATCTGGGGCGATACAAAGTATAATCCAAAGTTCCAGAAAACAAAGAAATCTTATAAGCAGATCGGTCTGCATGCATCCAGACTGGAATTCGAACATCCGGTGACGGGTGAGCATATGATCTTTAAGAATGAGCCGGAGGGCAAAGCCTTTGAGATCATTGAGCTGGATGAATTTTAATATTATTTTGTAATTGAATTAGTGGTATTCGGAATAATGACTTCTTCAAAGCCATTATAGCTGTGTACCCATTTTACGGTTCCATCTGAACTGGTTTCCAACAGATAACTCAGATCTTCTTTTTTTTTGAAATGCATGATCAAAATGTCGTCATCTGTTACTTCATAGGTTCCAGTTTCGGTGGAGCCTTTCTTTTTGATCACTTTGTTGTCTTCTGTGAATGTGAAACTGCCAAGATCTTCTATTGTCCATTTTGATTCACAGAGAAGCTCCTGCATGGATTTGTCATCGTGTGGCTTCAGATTCCGGAGATGTGTGGACAGGAAGTAGATACCGGCAACCAGGATCGCAAAGATTACAACAAGTGTTATGGTTTTCCGGACGATTGCAAAGGTATGGCGGTTCTTGCGATGCCTTGTCAGAGATGCCTGTTGTTCCCGAACTGCCTCGTGGTAGGAGGTGCTGATGCTGTGCGTGGCACCGGAGATACCATTTGACTTATTTGCAAAAGTTTGCTCCGCTTTTAAACGAAGAATGGCTGTCTCGGTCAGACCTTCTGTTGATATATCTGTCTGATTTTTTAATTGTTCTGTCTGATCCTGGATTTCCTTATCTTCCAGATATTGTTCAGAGACCGGAAGTTTTCCGGTTTTTGTTGATTCGTCTTTCAAATGGAAAGATGTATTTGACTCCTGTTTATTCATTATTTTACCCTCATTATTTGTTTGGAATATGGAAAGATCATCCGTTGCAGACAAATGATTTTTCATTCCTGTGTTTAGTGCTTTTCATCATGGATAATATATACAGAAACAGTGCAAATTGCAAGAAAAAATGTTTTACATTCTGGCAGAACCGGCAAAAATCCCTTGAAAATATCAGGTTGTATCTATATAATGACAGAAGGTATGTAACTTTTTAAAGGACAGGTATAGATGTCAGACACATTTAAAAGGCTGCACGATAGAATTATTTTTATAAGTATATAAAGGAGAAAATTGAGATGGCTAATGAAAAGAAATTAGTAGAGGCTATTACTTCCATGGACGAAGATTTTGCCCAGTGGTACACAGATGTTGTAAAGAAAGCAGAGCTTACAGATTATTCAAGTGTAAGAGGATGCATGATTTTACGACCGGCCGGTTATGCCATCTGGGAAAAATATACAGAAGGAACTCGACAGAAGATTCAAGGAAATAGGCGTAGAAAATGTATATATGCCATTGTTCATTCCTGAAAGTCTTCTTCAGAAGGAGAAGGATCACGTAGAAGGATTTGCACCTGAAGTTGCATGGGTAACACAGGGTGGCTTGGATCCACTTCCGGAGCGTTTATGTGTAAGACCTACATCAGAGACTCTGTTCTGTGATCTGTATTCGAATATCATTCATTCATATAGAGATCTTCCAAAGGTTTATAACCAGTGGTGTTCAGTTGTTCGTTGGGAAAAGACAACCAGACCTTTCCTTCGTTCGATGGAATTCTTATGGCAGGAAGGTCATACGGCACATGCTACAGCAGAAGAAGCAGAGGAAAGAACACAGCAGATGTTAAATGTCTATGCTGATTTCTGTGAGCAGGTTCTGGCTATTCCTATGATCAAGGGACGTAAGACAGATAAAGAGAAATTTGCCGGTGCAGAAGCAACCTATACCATCGAAGCGTTAATGCATGACGGCAAGGCCTTACAGTCCGGTACAAGCCATAACTTCGGTGACGGATTTGCCAAGGCATTTGGCATTCAGTATACAGACGCAAATAATAAATTACAGTATGTACACCAGACTTCATGGGGTATGTCAACCAGAATTATTGGCGCGATCATCATGGTTCATGGTGATGACAGCGGCCTGGTGCTTCCACCAAGAATCGCTCCTACACAGGTTATGATCATTCCGATCAACCAGAAGAAGGAAGGTGTTCTTGAAAAGGCACAGGAGATCAAGGCAGCTCTTTCTGAGAAGTTCACAGTTAAGCTGGATGATTCTAATAAGAACCCAGGCTGGAAATTCTCTGAGCAGGAGATGCGCGGCATTCCGGTTCGTATCGAAATCGGACCAAAGGATATCGAAGCTGGTCAGGCAGTTATCGTACGTCGTGATAACAGAGAAAAGACAGTTGTGTCATTAGATAATATTACAGAAGCAGTTGGAGAAATTCTTGAGAAGATGCAGGCAGACATGCTTGCAAAAGGCAACTGCTCACAGAGATGCCAATACACATGAGGCTCATAACTGGGAAGAATTCACTGACATTCTGACAAGAAAGCAGGGATTCATCAAGGCTATGTGGTGTGGCGACAGAGCCTGTGAGGAAGCGATCAAGGATGAGACCGGTGCAACAACCAGATGTATGCCGTTTGAGCAGGAGCATTTGTCCGATGTCTGTGTACATTGCGGTAAGCCAGCAAAGACTATGGTATACTTTGGCAAGGCATACTAAGAGGAACACCGGCTATTAGCAGATGATAGATAAGTAGTGTATCTGATTTTGCGGAATTTATGATACTTGCAATAGGTGATAACAAACATACTAATAGATTGTTATCACCTATTTTAATGTAATATATATTTGGGATGGAATATGCTGTTTTCAATTGATATCATGAAATATATGGCATAGATGGTGGCGCTTAAGGGTATATTGGATGAAAAATCTTGTTAATACCCCGCCGAAGGGTAGGCGCGTGGGTATGACAGCTAGAAAACAGAAGTGATACCCAGGTGAAGGATAGATCATAGGGTATAATAGAAGAGAAGATGAGAGATACCCTATCAAAAAATAAAGTAATGGTATTGTGTACAGAAAGGCATAGAAATACCCAAGGAGGAGGTTGTGATATGGAGATCAGGATGCCGGAGAATGCGAAAAAGGTAATAGAGACACTGGAAGCTGCCGGGTATGAAGCCTATATTGTTGGTGGATGCGTGAGAGACAGTATTCTTGGCAGAGAACCGGGAGACTGGGATATTACGACAGCAGCAAGACCGGAACAGGTAAAGGCGTTATTCAGACGGACGATCGATACCGGAATTAAGCATGGTACGGTTACGGTTATGTTTGGTAAAGAGGCATATGAAGTAACCACCTACCGGGTGGATGGAGAATATTCCGATCACAGAAGACCGGATTCTGTGGAATTTACTGCGAATTTAGAAGAAGACTTGAAGCGTAGGGATTTTACGATCAACGCTATGGCATACAGTCCTTCAGCAGGTGTGATCGATCTGTTCGGTGGAATGGATGATCTGGACAATAAGGTAATCAAGGCGGTCGGTGATCCGCTGGCACGATTTGATGAAGATGCTCTGAGAATCCTTCGGGCGATCCGGTTTGCAGGCCAGCTTGATTTCACGATCGAGAGGGATATCAGAAAGGCGATGATCCTGCGGGCACAGTTCTTACAGGATATCAGTGCCGAACGTATCCGCGTGGAGCTTGACAAATTGCTGACTTCAGCGCATCCGGAGAAATTGATGGAAGCATATGTGACAGGTATAACAGCATATATCCTGCCGGAATTTGACCGAATGATGGAACAGCCGCAGAACAATCCATACCACAAATACAACGTAGGAGTTCATTCGATGGAAGCAGTTAAGGTTATTGAGCCAACTACAGTATGCAGATGGGCTGCGCTGCTTCATGATGTGGGAAAGCCGGAATGTCATACTGTGGATGAAAATGGTATCGACCATTTCTATGGACATAATGAGAAGGGGGCAGAGATTGCCCGTAAGGTGCTTCGCAGACTGCGGTTTGACAATGAAACGACAGATCTGGTATGCAAGATGGTGCTGTGGCACGATTATGGTTTAGGGGAGATGTTGAAAAAAGACAACCTTCCGAAAAGCACTCAGCAGGATGGGAGCAGATTTCTTCCCTTATTATATTAAGATCCGCCGGGCGGATATGGCGGCACAGAGTGATTATAAGTTAGAAGAACGGAGAAGCAGCATCGAGCATCTGGAGAAATTGTATCAGGAGATCACGGATGCGAAAGATTGTCTGACGATTAAACAGCTTGCCATCAATGGAAAGGATTTGATCGCACTTGGCGTAAAGCCGGGAAAAAGAGATCGGCGATATCCTGCAGGAGCTTCTGAATCAGGTGCTTGGCAGTCCTGAGTTGAACAACAGAGAAACGCTGCTGTCTATGGCAGAGTCATATATTAGAAAATAGAAAAAAAATAAAGGTGGAATTATAACGGTATTCGGCTAATTATATATTGACATTATCAAAGATTTCGTAATGAGATGCACAGTGCCGGTAAATACAAGTGCCTGTTTGAGTCCGAAGGTAAATGTGACTTTTTATGTGAAAGACCGGAAATCATTTAAAACAGATAAAAATATGGAGGTGTGGAATGAGACTGAGGAATGTGTTAATTGTTGTGAAAGATATTGAACGGTCAAAAGCAATTTTACCATGATCTGTTTGGACTCGAACCAATATTAGATAATGACGGAAATCTGATCCTGACGGAAGGACTTGTATTGCAGGATGAGAGGATATGGAAAGATTTTTCTAAAAAGAGAGATGTGATATCCCACAATAATTCCGCCGAGCTATATTTTGAGGAGCGGGATATCGAAGCTTTTGTTGAAAAGCTGGAGCGGTTATATCCATCGATTGAATATGTAAATCCACTTATGGTTCACAGTTGGGGACAGAAGGTGGTTCGTTTCTATGATCTGGATGGAAATCTGATCGAGGTTGGGACGCCGACGTAACCGGAAACAGACAAGGAAGCTATATGCGGCGGAAAATTTATAATTTAATAAAGGCATGCTATAATTACGGAGGTTAGGCATGACTAATAAAATTATAAATAACAGGAGAGAAAAAATGAAAAAACATCGTTTTGCTTGTCAGATATACAACAAAAATCAGGGATGAGAGGGAAATTTGTTGAGGCTGTGATGGCATCCGGGATTTTAGATCAGATTCGGAAGGAAAAAGGATGTGTGTAATATAATTATTATGAGGATGTCGAAGATCCGGACAAATTGCTGCTCGTAGAGGAATGGGAATCGGAGGAGGATCAGCAGAAGCATTTACAGATGCCGCATATGGAGATATTAAAAACAGATAAAAGAAAAATATGTCTTTGATACAGTAGCAACAAAAAAGATAGGGTTTATGTAATGGGGAAGGGAAATTACTATGTGGAAAATATTTATAATTATATTCGAGTGCTTTTCGGTATATTTATGCCAAGATCAATATATGAGAATTATACAGATGCAGATTTGGAAGACAGTACTTATGAAGAATATTCATATGCAGACTCAGAGGACAGTGTTTATGGGGACTATCCGTATCCAGATCCGGAATATGCTGCCGGACGAGGTAACTTGAAAACCTATAACAACAAGGACTATGATCCGACAAAAACAGACTGGGAAAATTATGGGGATACCGGCTCGATCATGGAGATTGCGGACACGGACTGGGCATTAGAAAATGCTCCCGTGTTTCATGTAGAAACAAAGGAACAACTGGCGTGGAGTTGTGTATTATGTCAATGCAGTCAAAGGGTATAATGATTCCGTGGAACTCTACCTTGAGGCGGATATAGACCTTGACGGTCTGGAATGGGTTCCGATGGGCGGATGGTACAGACCAGACAGATATCTTGAGCACACTACATTTGTGGGGCTTATAGATGGACAAAATCATATAATAAAAATATGCATATAGATACAAAATACGGTGGACATTGTGGATTTGTAGGATATTCTTATTCCTTGCAGATGAAGAATATCACTTTTTGAAAAGGCATATGTGTCTGGAGGAACGTATGTAGAATTGCAGGCGGAGAAATTTATGGTTCTGAAGACTGGATAAATGCAAATGTATCAGGTATGGTTGGAACACCGGACCTGAAACCGGCTCGATCGTTGGCAGGAAGCCGGTATTAATTTCAGAGACCGCGATGCGACGGTTGTGTATAAAAAAAGGAAAACGGAAGATTTGGAAGTATCCGGTATTTTTACACACAGATATCAGTTAATTGCAGAAACACCGGTTGTTGAAGCATTTACCCCTGACTTATGAAAAATGGCGTGATCACAAAGAGATTTAAAGTCGAAGGATATGCATAATCTGGGCTGGCATATTGAGCGGGATGGTTCGCTTCTTTTTGGATAGAGCAGCAGGAGGTGAAATTGCAGCTGCCGGCAGAATATACATATCCGGATACATCGATCTGGCTTGAGGCATATATAAATGGAACGTATATCAAGTCAGCAATATAATCGAAGTGCCTTGATCAGATAGCGTTATTTTGTCCGGTATTTCAGGAAAAGGGTGCTGTATATTATGTGTTTGCGGGAGTGGTGGTGTTTCAGAATATTATAATAATATACTTAAATTTTAAGAAAAATGGTTGTATATAAATATGGTGATCCGGAAGCAAAAATATTGTATTGATCCAGCCAGTGGGAGATCATGATGTGCATGATATGAAAATGAGGTTTCAGAGATAATGAAGAGAGAACTTCTCTGGAATTTCGGATGATTGCAGTTAAAGGTGGATAGATGGAATCCCAGGTCTGTCTAAATTGGAGAGCACCTGCTGTTTGGAAATGAAGAAGACTTTGTGAGGTGCGTCGGCGTTACTGCACAGATATTGAATTGTAAGGGTGAAAGTAAGACTTATTATCTTGGTGGATATTCCCGGGCTGTTTACTTTGGGCATCCCATAGCTGACGGACAGGTTTTGCCGGATTTCTTTCCGTATGTGAAAGAATGCCGGTTACAAGCCTGCTGTTTATCTGAGTCATAGCAATCCAGGAAGAAAGAACGAAGAATCAGGTTATGGCTGCGGTAGGCGATTGTATCTGAAATTGTATGGATGGCTACAGGAGCAGGAGATTGACAGTATACTGGAATGGAATCAGGGAAATTATTTTAAAGAACCAGGAATCCGGACGGCGAAAAGCATTTGCATGATGAAAGAACAAAAAGGAAACGTCAGGAGGAAGGTGATACTTCTTTATGAATATTACGATGCTTGGAACAGGAAATGCACTTGTTATTACGGACGTTATAACACCTGTTTTTGTGTTGCAGGAAAGGAAGCTAGGAATATATATGGTGGATGGTGGCGGTGGAAGTGCTGCATTCTATAGCATCTGATTAAGCGTCACCGGGTCGACTGTGGAAAGAGGTGGGGAAACTATCTTTGACACATAATATCTGATAAATTACAGAACATCATATGGATGATCAGCCCATGATATGCGCAGCATATGAAGCAGAGGGCGAAATAGCGAAAGCTTTGTGACTCTTGCTGATGAAGTCATTGATCTGCTGGCGATCTTGGCGAAAACTTTCTGCAAAGAAGGAGCGAATTTTATGTTAACAGCTGCATCTGGTAACTTTGAGTTAAAAATGGAAGTCTGTTGAAATTTTGAACCAAGCAGGTTACATTTTTTTGAAGTATCCCACAATCACAAAAGCGAAGTTTGGTTCTGCATGGAACTTGGAGGCCAGAGAGGTAACGGTTGCGGAGATGAACCATACAATCCATGAAAAGAAGTATGAGAGAACAGTACATGGTTGTTTTTTGAAAGCATTTTGTCTGAATAGTCTCAGGCGGATATATTCCATCCATACGAGAAGCATCATTCAACAGTGAAAAATGCCTGTGAGTTTGGGAAAAATTGCATGAAAAATCTGCTTGCTTTTTCATGTCATACAGGGATCGGAATGCTTTTCAATCGAAAAGAATTTGTATTACATGAAGAAGAAGGAAGAAAATATTTCGGGAATCTTCTGATCCCGGATGATCTGGAAACGTTTGCCAATTTGTATGGTGCTCGGACGGCAGCATTTTGCATGATTGTTGATGAAGAGCCAACTAGCGCTGAGGCCGGCTGTATTGGCATATTTTTGTGATATTATGTTACAATTTGGAAAATATTTATAGGCGTGGCATTGATCGAGGCATATATTGATTTCAGGTAAGTTTCTGACACATATGCTCCAAATGATATGAATGT
>VOFK01004069.1_pt1 | contig 50435 bp, 80 predicted proteins | sample 5384121 | NCBI WGS metagenome assembly VOFK01 (sample SAMN12384730, study PRJNA508395) | human gut metagenome | isolation source: healthy gut J | host: Homo sapiens | reverse complement strand
CTCTGTACTCGTTCCAGTTGTGCTGGAGTTGTGTCCATCAGCAGACAGCGTCCTGCCCACGGTCGCTAATCAGCAGCTTCGACTGCTGGCAGGATGAAACGAATCAATAGAATTCCCCTAATTGTACATCCGGCACAACGGAATCAGAGAAAATACAGCAGCTGCTCCTTACGCCAGCCAATCATTGTGGTCATCGGCAATTGTTACTGCGCCGCACCAGCCGGGGCTGCCCAGCGCGACGGGCACAGGCTCGCCCGCTTGTCAGACATGAGCGAAAAGCAGCGTTTGCGGCGGATCAGGGCTCAGCAGCGACAGGCAGGTGAGCACTCCGCCATCCGCCGCGACCCATCCGGACAACCGGAACAGGATATACAGCAATTTCCCGCAAATCCGGCAGGAAAAGATGTGCAAACAGCCGTCTCGCAGCCGCAGACGATCCGTTTTGGCAATCGACGACCACGCGCAGCCGCATGGGCGAATTCCAGCAGGCGATGTAACCAACAGGGTAATCATGCGCATCATACAGTGTTAGACAGTTCGTCGCTGGAGAGCGTCAGCAGCTGATTTCGCCAGCAGCAAGAAACACTTCGACACCGGGCGGCAGCGTGCTGACTCGCCCTTGACGGTTTTGCAGCAAGCGGTTGACGGAATCGCCAGCGCGACATCCCATCCGCACGCGGCCAGCAAGGGTCCGGATGTGCCAGCTGTCGGGATTTTCCGCCACCCCGCACCATGAGGAGCAGTCCAGCTGCACTCGCCAGATAAGCTCCACACGCGCCACCTCCTGCATCAGGCTATGCCGTGCAAAGAAGGCAGGGTGCAAAATCCAAATGCAATTCACAGGGGAGGGAAAGCACGATGTATCACTACAAAACACGGCACTTGTTCGTCCGAAGTGAACTGGAGATTCAAAACGGTATCATCACGCATTGCAAGTTCATCGGCGGCTGCAGAAGAAGGAAGAACTTAATACCGGGAAATATAATACGCGTCAGCGACAACGGCAGCGGTATGTCGGAGGAGGATGCGAAAATATGCTTTTTACGTCATGCGACAAGATAAGGTGCAGACGAGCAGTGACCTTTGACGCGATTTATACGCTTGGATTCAGAGGTGAGGCACTTTCAAGTATAGGTGCTGTTGCCGAAGTTGAACTTTTACAAAGCGACACGAGGATGAAACAGGCGTATGTGTAACGTGCAAAGGCGGAGAAATACTTTCTGCTGACGAGGCAGGTATTCCCGACGGTACATCGATACTTTTCGTCGAAAATCTGTTTTTCAACACACCTGCAAGACGTAAAGTCTTGAAAAAGACGCAACTGAGGCAGGATACATAACGGACATAATGACGAGATTTATATTCGCACATCCCGAAATATCCTTTAAACTTATAATAGACAACAAAGAAAAAATTGTTTTCACCGGGCGATAATTCACTTGAAAATTCGGTTTATACAGTTTACGGCAGAGATTATGCAAAGGGGTACAATTCCCCGTAGAATACGAATCGGACGGTATTAAAATTACAGGTCTTATCGGCAAGGGAACGCTTGCACGGCCTAAGCGAAATTATCAGAGCTTTTTGTAAACAGAAGATACATAACAAGCAGAACAATAATCGCCGCACTTGAAAATGCTCTATAAAAAAATCAGATTATGATAGGCAAATTCCCATGGCGATACTTTAATATAGAAATCAATCCGTCACTTATTGACATTAACGTTCACCCGACAAAAACTTGAAGTGAAGTTTTCGGATGAAAAGGCGGTTTATAATGCGGTGTATTACGGTGTGAAAAACGCACTTTACGAAATACCGAATGTACCGAAAATCGAACGTACTTCGGAAGAATTTAAACGTGATACGCCAAAGGGACAGTTAAATCTGAGCGACTTTGCGGTCGCACTTCCAAAGACAATGACAAAACGTCCCGAAACAACCGCATATAATCCACGAGAAAATCATTTTCTGAAAAACAGTGGGGACACTAAAAAATGATTTTGGTTAGTGACAGTAAAACGGATAAAGTCGGGGGACACTAAAACACAAAATGATTTTGTATCACTAAAACCCAATTTTATAAAACCAAGACAATCCGAAATTCCTTATATACAAGAACTGTATCGCTTGAAACTCCGAAAGCGGAAACAAACGGAATACTTCCTAAAAAGGACGCGGTTAAAGCGGAAGAAGCCACAGTTGAAGAAATAAAGAATGAGGAAAGACCTGTTACTGAAACAGTAGGGGTTGAAACCGTTAAGGAAGAAAAACCGACGGAGCAAAATGTTGAAACCGAAGTTCCGAAACGCGAAGAAACTGTTTTTGCAGATGAATATTTTGAAATAGTCGGTCAGGTTTTTTGATTCGTACATCATAGCCGAAAAGGGACGACGAAATGATGATTATAGACCAGCACGCGGCACACGAACGTTTGAAATATGAAGAATTGAAGAAAGATATTGCGTCAAAACAAGTTGTGTCACAAATGCTTATCGAACCTGTTATAGTAAATCTTACCGGCAGTGAGATGACTGCGTATCGTGACAATAAACAACTTTTTGATGATATAGGCTTTGAGTCGGAAGAATTCGGCGACGACGCGGTTATTGTACGAAGTGTTCCGGGTGAAGTTGAACTCGGTGAGGTTGAACCGCTTGTGCTTGAAACTTGTCGCACAAGGCGAGGAAATGAGGAAAGAACTTATAACGGAAAAGAACGAAAGACTTTTATATACGATTGCGTGTAAATCGGCGGTTAAAGCGAATATGCGTATGAGTAAAATAGAAATGGAAACGCTTGTGAGAAATGTGTTAAGGCTTAAAATATTAATACTTGCCCTCACGGCAGACCTATCATAGTAACAATGAGCAAAAAGGAACTTGAAAAGGAGTTTAAGAGAATTGTCTAAGATACCTCTTATTGTTGTTGTCGGACCGACCGCATCGGGAAAAAACGGCACTTGCGATTGATATTGCAAATTATGGCGGCGGTGAAATCGTCAGTGCCGACAGTATGCAGATTTATAAATATATGGATATAGGCTCGGCAAAACCGACTGCGGAAGAAATGAAAGTCAAGCCGTTCATCATCTTATCGGTTTTCTTGAACCTGATGATGAGTTCAGTGTTGCGGATTATACCGAGCTTTTTGCACATAAGACTATCGCCGATATTACCAGCCGCGGCAAAATTGCCGTAATGGCAGGCGGTACTGGACTTTATATAAATTCTGTTGTAAATGACGTTACATTCGGTGAGATTGACACTGATTACGAACTTCGTGAAAAACTGCAAAAGACGGCAGAGGAAAAAGGCAGTGAATATTTGCTTGAAATGCTTGCGGAATTTGATAAGGAGTCGGCTGAAAGACTGCACCCTAATAACGTCAGACGTATTATTCGTGCGATAGAGTTTTATAAAACGACAGGCAAACCGATTTCTAAACACCAAGAGGAAACAAAGCGAGTTGAAAGCCGATATAATCCGCTTATGATTTGTATTGATTGGGATAGGGACGTACTGTATGACAGAATAAACAGACGTGTCGATATTATGATAAAAAGCGGACTTTTGGAGGAAGTTAAAGGTCTTATGGATATGGGCTATACGAAGGAATTAAATTCAATGAAGGGTATAGGCTATAAAGAACTTATGGACTATTATGACGGTAAAATGAGCCTTGAAGATGCCGTAGAACTCATAAAAAGCAAAGCTCCCGCCGTTATGCCAAACGTCAGCTTACATGGTTCAGACGTGACGATAGGATACATTATGTAAGCAGTAAAAATCCTTTTGAAGAATCGAAAAAAGTTAATTGATGAATTTTTGAAATAGATAGGTAAAATAAGTAATTTAAAAGAGGTGCGATTGCACCTCTTTTTTTGTTTTATCTTCTGTATCTTGAATTTGAACCTTTTGTTTCGCGGTCAATTCTTTCTGTTCTTGATGCATTTCTGTTTGGTGTGCGTGTACCTGTTTCATTTTCTGATGATGCAACGCTGTCTGTTTTTTTTTAACTGATGAATACGTCTTTGTCTTTCACGTTTCTTCTTCTGATATCTTGCGTACATAATAAGAAGTATAAAAGTATTGCCGGAATGAAGAAGAATGGACTTGTTATAACCTTTAACACAAGGTGGAATACGTGAAGAATATTATTTCTTTCAACATCATTTGTTGCGATAAGGTTAGCCGAACCGACTTCAATACCTTTATATGAATATGTCACTGTACCAAGTACGTCACCTTTTTGTAATAGGTGCCTCTAATTTTTCGGGCATATCGATATTCGTTGTTATTTGCTCTGCGTTGCCTTCACCGCTCGGAATAAGTGCTGACACGTCGTTTTCGACAGTTACAGCAACACGCATATCCTGTTTTGCCTCATAAACCTTTGAATCGGAAACTATATCTCCGACTGCCGCAAGCGGTTGATGTGTGTAATTATCAAAACCAAAATTGAACAAAACCTTTGAATCAATATATGAATAAGCCTGTTCCTTTGTATCTACGTCTTTTACAGTTCATAACGATTGCAAGAAATTCGGTATCGTTATATGAAGCGGCTGATACAAGACAGTATCCGGCTTGTGAGGTGTGACCTGTTTTAATACCTATTGCCGGTGGGTAATAGTAGTAAGTTGAACGTGATGTTCCGAGGAACAGGTTTGTATTTACAAGAATACGCTCTGATGCATACTTATTTGTTGCCGGAATTTTGTATATAGGCATTTTTACAATTTCACGGAATTGATCGTTTTTCATTGCGTACTTTGAAAGTATTGCAAGGTCGCTAGCCGTTGTATAGTGGTTATCGTCATGTGAACCGCAAGGATTTACGAAGTGTGTGCCTGTCATTCCTAATTCCTGTGCCTTTTGATTCATCAAATCGACAAATGCGTCCAGTGAGCCTGCAATGTGAATTGCAATAACATTTGCCGCATCATTGGCACTGTATACAAGCATACCTTTTACAAGTTGGTCTAAAGTAAGTTCCTCGCCGGTAAGTATACCCATATGAGAATCTTCAAGAGTTATTGATTTCAGCGCGTCATATGTGGCGGTTACCGTATCGTCCATATTACCCATTTCAAGTGCAAGTATAGCTGTCATAATCTTTGTTGTACTTGCCGGGTAAACTCTTTCATCAAGGTTTTTGCTGTATAAAACTCGTCCCGACGCCATATCCATAAGAAGTGCGGACTGTGCATACTGCACGTTCGGAGGCGTAAGTGACGGATCTTCCATAGTTACGCCGTCCGGAAGTGAATTTGCGTTTTGCGATGTTGTATCTGTATCGCTTTGCGAAGTTGTATCAGATGTGCTTGATGTATCCGATGAAGTATCTGACGGTGTTTCGGTTGCGGATGTCGTTTCCGTATCGCTTGATGTATCTGTGCTTTCGGTTGCCTTTGGTGTTGATTTTACATCATTGCCGTCGGAAGTTACTGTTCTGGTTGTTCCGTCAGGTGAAGTCACGGTTGAAGTTGTGTTATCAGCAGTCGGCTCCGGAGTCGGTGCCGCAAAAGAAAAATGATAGCGGCATAACCGTTATAAATGCCGCAAGCAGTAAAGAAATTAACCTTTTCCTTTTTTCATTATAGTATCATTGCCTCCATAAATCTATATTCTAATTTTAATACATTATATCTCAATTTACTATTATATCGAAATTCTAATTATATTGCAATAAAATTTTTTTTTTAAATTCATAAAAAAAGATGAAAAAAAATGAAAAATTTATGTTATACTATTAATATAACACATTTTCAGAGGTAGCAAAATGTTAGTTTTGAATAAAAAAAACAAAAATATTCTTATACATAATCATTTTTGTATTGTTGGTTTTGGGCGGATTTGCCGTTGAACACTTTGAAAAAGACGCTTTTGTTATGGAAACCGTGGCAACGGAGGATTATATTCCGTATGAATCGGACACGAAAGAAGTCACCGACGGGAAAATCAATATCAATTCCGCAGATACAGAACAGCTTGTAAAGCTGAAAGGTATCGGAGAGAAAATGTCTGAAAAGAATTATCAAATACAGACAGGAAAACGGTCCTTTTATGTCAATAGAGGAGATAATGAAGGTGTCGGGAATAAGTGAGAAGAAATTTGAGGATATTAAGGAATATATTTCGGTAGAATAAATCTGTTTTTTAATTAATATAAATATTACAGTGAGTTGAAAGGATGGGACAGATGAAAATATTAGTGGTAGATGACGAAAAAACTTTTGGTGAAAGGTATAAAGTTTAACCTTGAGCAAGACGGTTATGCGGTAGTGACTGCATTTGACGGTGAGGAGGCTATTCGTCTTGCGCATGATGAAAGTATAGACTTGATTTTGCTTGATTTGATGTTGCCGAAAGTGGACGGATTTACCGTATGCCGTACGATAAGAAGTTTTTCAAATGTACCTATAATTATGGTTACGGCGAAAAGTGAAGATATAGATAAGATACTCGGACTTGAATACGGTGCGGACGATTATATAACCAAGCCTTTTTAACATTCGTGAGGTTACGGCAAGAATTAAGGCGATTTTGCGCAGAGTAAATCCTGCACCGAAAGGCGAAAGGGACAAGCTTATCATATCGGGCGATATAACTTTGGACTATAATTTCAGACGTGTTGTGATAAACGATAAGGTTATTGAACTTACAAGCAAGAATTTGACCTTTTGGAACTGTTTATGAGAAATCCGGGTAAGGTTTATACAAGAGAAAATCTTTTGGATATAGCGTGGGGCTTTGATTATCCGGGTGATGTACGAACGGTTGACGTTCATATAAGAAGGCTTAGAGAAAAAATTGAGAAAAATCCTGCCGAGCCTTCATATATAAAGACAAAGTGGGGAGTTGGTTACTATTATAAGAAGGATTAAGGAAAAGATTAAAAAACATCACCAATTCAATGCGTTTTTACGATGATTGCAACTTATCTTGCAATTATTGTTACAACGCTTGTTTTGATGAGTATTTATATAATCAGTCTGCTTAGCGAGAATCTGTACAGTACGGAAACGATAAATATGTTTGCAAAGGCGAATATTATATCTGAAACCATTGCGGACGTATGGGGAAGCGATACATCTGCAACTTCGGCTCAAAAGTTTTCGGATGTTGTTGAGCGAAGCCTTGCAGGTACGAATATAAGAGGTGTTGTGACAAATAAATCGTATTCGGTTTTGTATGACACGAACGAAGAATCACAGCTTATCGGCAAGGTTTTTATGCGTGACGTTTTTAAAACGTGCGCTTGACGGCGAACAAGCCGATATTATAACGACAGGCGAAAACAATATGCGTCTTATAAGCGTTGCGGTGCCTGTAACATTCGGCGGTGAAATAATCGGAAGTGTGTATTTGGCAGAATCGATAAACACGATTGATGATACAGTCCGAACGACAAGGAACAGTCTTATAGTTTTCAGTACGCTTATTGTAATTCTTATCGGTATGCTTAGTTTGGGTATGAGCTATATTATAACGTCACCGATTGAAGAATTTATTGCCGTTGCAAAGGAAATTTCAAAGGGTAATTTCTCAAAGCATGTTGAAGTTAAAGGTCATAATGAGATCGCACAAATGGCACAAATGCTTAATTATATGTGACGAACTTGAACTTTTGGAAGAAAAAAAGACGTAAGTTTGTTTCGGACGCGTCACACGAACTTAAAACCCCTATGGCTGGTATAAAACTTATATGCGACAGTCTTGTTGCGGCGGAAAATCCCGATCCGGCTATGGTAAAGGAATTCCTCGGCGATATGTCGGACGAGGTTGACAGACTTACAAGAATTGTCGAAAGACTGCTTGTGCTTACAAAAACTTGACGCAGGCGGTAATTCGCTGAAACTTGAAGAAGTCGATATTAAGATGCTTATAAGTCAGGTTGTAAAAAAACTTACACCGATTGCGAATGCAAAGGATATTGTTATATATGTTGACAATCATCAGACAGAATTTAGCCCGATTTTACTTGACTATGACAAAATGTATGAGGCGATATACAATATCGCGGATAATGCGATTAAATATTCGCCGGAGGGCGGTTTTGTCCATATCGACCTTACGGCTGACAATGACTATCTGACAATAAAAATTGAGGACAACGGTCCGGGAATACCGGAGGGCGAGCGTGACAGAATATTTGAACGTTTTTACAGACTTGACGATTCGAGAGCGAGAGATACCGGCGGAACGGGTCTTGGACTTGCTATCACAAAAAGAGGCCGTACTTATGCATAACGGTACTATAGACGTTGCAAATGTGTCGGATATAGGCAGTGTATTCACAATACGTTTACCTTACAAGATTACTATTGGAGGACAGAATGAAAAGTAAAAAAGGGAGTAATAGCTATCGTTGCGGTTGCAGTACTGACAGTGGCGGCGGTTGTCGGAATACTTATAAAAAAAAAGATTACGGCAGTTATCGCTACAACAGTGAACTGTATTTCTTTAATGAAACGGCGACTTCGATAGTTATGGAAAATCGTGAAATTAAATATAAGGACGATAAGGAACTTGCGGAGTCTGTAATTGAGGCACTTATGAAAGGTCCCGACAACAGCCGTTATATGAAAATTATTGAAAAAAATACGAAGTTGCTGTCGCTTAACGACGTTGATTCCGGTAATATTGTTGTAAACTTTTCAGGTGAATTTTTGACAGGCGACAATACAAAAGATGTGCTTGCGGTTTATGCAGTTGTGAAATCGTTGTGTGCAATCAGCAGTGTTGACAGTGTTAAAAGTAATTGTTGAGGGCAAGGATGTTGCAACGGCGGACGGCTCGATTATAGGGTATTTGCGAAATCAGGACATTAATCTGCCAACCGATACATATAACAGCGAAACGCGTGAAATTGCATTGTATTTTCCAAATAAAGACGGCAACAAGCTTGTTATGGAAACAAGAACGATTAAAGTCACCGACCAACAACCTTTGGCACAATATATTATAAATGAACTTATCAAAGGTCCCCGAAAACAAGGAACTGTCAGTACCGCTCAGCAAGGATACCGTACTTTTGAGTGTGGAAACTTCGGATAATATTTGTTTTGTAAATTTCAAAGCTAATTTTACCGATAAAAATTCGGGTACTGCGGAAAAAGAAAATGACGATATATTCAATCGTTGATTCGCTTACCGAACTTGACAGCATTCAGCGTGTTCAATTCCTTATGGACGGTAAAAAGTTGATAATTTCGGTAATATCAATATCGGAAGTATGTTCGGACGTGACGGAAGTATAATTGCCGAATAAATTTAGAATATGCAGTTGACAGTTTGGTAATAATATGATATTATACAATCAATAAAGGGGAGTAGCTTGCGCATTTTATATGCGTAATATGATGTCGTCAATACACGTTCGGAAGAACCGTATCATATTCTACGAAGCAAGACTTTTATTGCAGATAATTTTTTTGTGCTGCAATAAAAAGTCTTGCTTTTTTGTTTGCGGCATAAGTGAGAAGATGGAGGAATTGATTATGAACCCATATCAAATGAAAAAAAAGAAGATGTGCTTAAAATGCTCGGGACTGATGAAAATGGTCTTACGCAAAATCAAGCAAAGGAAAATCAGAAAAAGTACGGCAAAAACGAACTTGCGGAGGGTAAAAAAGAAAAATCCGTTTATATTGTTTTTTTGGAGCAGTACAAGGATTTTCTTGTTATAATTCTTATTATTGCGGCGATTATATCCGGTGTGCTCGGTGATATAGAAAGTGCAATCGTAATATTTGTAGTTATAACGATAAATGCAATTTTGGGTACTGTACAGCATATCAAAAGCGGAACAGTCGCTTGACAGTCTTAAAGAAATGTCTGCACCGACTGCAAAGGTTATCCGTGACGGTGAAATAAAAAGTCGTTGAGGGAAAAGATGTGACAGTAGGCGATGTTGTGGTCATTGAAGCAGGTGATTACGTCTGTTCGGACGGACGTATAATTGAAAATGCGTCCTTGAAGGTTGATGAAAGTGCGATGACCGGCGAGAGTGAGCCTGTCGAAAAACAGGAAACCGTACTTGACGGCGAAAAAACCGCTCGGCGACAGAGTGAATATGCTGTATTCGGGAAGTTTTGCGACTTACGGCAGAGCGAAAATGGTTGTAACGTCAGTCGGTATGGAAACCGAAATCGGCAAAATTGCGTCACTGTTAAAAAGTACGCAGGAAAAGAAAACGCCGCTGCAGGAAAGCCTTGATAATTTCGGTAAAAAGCTGTCGCTTATCATAATCGGAATATGCGTTATTGTTTTGGGTTTGGAACTGTTCCGCAGTGACGGTATAAATTTGACAGTGTTTACGGACGCATTTGTGTTTGCGGTTGCACTTGCCGTTGCGGCAATTCCGGAGGCTTTAAGCTCGATTGTTACGATAGTTTTGTCAGTCGGAACACAGAAACTTGCAAAAAAGAAAATGCGATTATACGAAAATTACAGGCAGTTGAGGGATTGGGCAGTGTTTCTATAATTTGTTCGGACAAAACGGGTACGCTTACGCAAAAATAAAATGACTGTTCAGAAAATTTATTTTGACGGTCAAATTATTGATAAGGACGATGAAATCAATGCACGTCAAGGTCAGCTTATAATAGACGGTGCATTGTGTAACGACTCCGTTCAAAAAAGAAGGTCAGGAAATCGGTGATCCGACAGAAATTGCGCTTGTGAATTTTTCGGAAAAGCATGATTTGCCTGTTGAAAAAAATGCGTGAAAAATATCAGCGTTTGGGTGAAATTCCTTTTGATTCAGACAGAAAATTGATGAGTACCGTTCATAAAATCGGTGACAATTATAAAATGCTGACAAAAGGTGCGGTTGACGTTTTGTCGGGCAGAATTGATGAAGTCAAAACTATGGACGGAAAAAGACCGTTTACTGCCGAAGATTTGGCAGAGTTAAAGAAAGTTAATACGGAATTTTCTCAAATGGGACTTCGTGTACTTGCTGTGTGCGAACGTGACGTTGATACAGTCGACATAAGCGTTGAAGATGAAAAGGACTATATCTTGCTCGGACTTGTTGCAATGCAAGACCCGCCGAGAGAAGAAAGTGCAGAGGCAGTAAGAAAATGTAAAACCGCCGGAATACGTCCTATAATGATAACCGGCGACCACCTTGTGACCGCGTCGGCGATTGCAAAGAAAAATCGGTATATTGATGATAACGGCCGTGCGGTAGAGGGCAGAGAGATTGAAAATCTGTCAGATGAAGAACTTGATGAATTTGTTTCGGACGTGTCGGTTTATGCGCGAGTTTCGCCTGAACATAAAATAAGAATAGTCAGCGCATGGCAGAGAAAAGGCTACATCGTTTCAATGACCGGTGACGGAGTGAATGACGCACCGGCACTTAAACAGGCGGATATAGGTGTGGCAATGGGTATAACGGGCAGTGAAGTGGCAAAAGACGCCGCGTCAATGGTGCTTACGGACGATAATTTTGCAACGATAGTCAAGGCAATCGAACAACGGACGTAATCTGTACAGAAATATTCAACGTGCAATTCAATTCTTGCTTTCGGGTAATACGGCAGGTATACTTGCGGTATTGTATGCGTCATTTATGGCGTTGCCTGTTCCGTTTAAAGCGGTGCATCTGTTGTTTATAAACTTGCTTACGGACAGTTTGCCTGCGATTGCGCTCGGTGTTGAACCGCACAGCAGTGATGTTATGAATGAAAAGCCGCGACCGAAAAATCAATCTATACTTACAAAAAAGGTGCTTACAAATATATGTGTTGAGGGCATTGTGATAGGTGTTATGACTATGATTGCGTTCTATGTCGGATTTATTGAGGAATGCCGAAGTTGCAAGTACAATGGCTTTTTCAACGTTGTGTCTGTCAAGACTTGTACATGGCTTTAATTGTAAATCGGATAAACCTGTTTGGTTTACAAAAAAGATGTGGAACAATAAAAGTATGATAGGTGCGTTTTTGTTGGATTTGTGCTTTTAAATGCTGTATTACTTGTACCTGCACTGCAAGGTATATTTGCGGTTGCACCGCTTACGATTGCGGAACTATTGACAGTTTACGGATTGTCGCTCGGTACATTCGTGATTGTGCAAATTTTGAAAATGATCAGAAAATAAATTAAAAAAGAGGTGACAGTCTGAAAAGACCGTCACCTCTTGTTTAATTTTTGTTGTCATTTGAAGAAAGCCAAGCACCGATTACCATAAAAATTAATGCTATAAAATAAGTAGCCGTAGGAATTTGCTTGAATATAATCAATGACAGGATAGCGGCTATAAACGGAGAAATTGCGTAATAAGCACTTGTCCGTGCCGCACCGAAAGCCTTTGAGCGTAGACATAAAAAATATATACTCAATCCGTATGCGATAAATCCGACCAAAAGCACGGGGATCATGCTCCAAAGCACAGTTAAACGTTCACCTATGCACAAGCCTATAATTATCGAGCCTAAGCCTGAGAAAATACCTTTAAGTAAAACGATTTGAAAGCGGGTCTTTTTTGAAGATAGTTTTCTTGTACAGTTGTTTTCAAATCCCCAACAGACAGCGGCAAGAAGTACGAACAGTGAGCCGTACGTAAATTGCAGACTTGATAAATCTTCAAATGATAAAATTCCGCATGAAACCGTTATAAACAATATACCGAACCACAATCGCGGACTGATTTTTTTTTGAATATCATAAGTGCGATAATTGCCGTTGCGACAATTTCAAAATTGTTGAGCAGTGACGCATTGGCGGCGGTTGTCGCGTTCAATCCGAACATCAAGCAAATCGGTGCGGCTACGTCCAAAAAGTATCATTGCCACAGTGTACGGCAATTCCGATTTTGTCAGTTTTAATTCGTTTGTTTCTGTTTTTCTGATTTTGCGGACGAGTGCAATTATAATCATTCCTATTCCTGCACCGACATAAAGAAAACCCGCCATTAAAGTCGGCGGAATGCAGTCGAGCAATATTTTTTTGAAAACGGAGCGTTGATGGCGTAATAATGCCGCCGCAAAGTATTGCAAATGCTATGCCCTTTTTCATATTTAAACCTCCAAAAACCATAGTACGGATATTGTATCACAAATTTTTTTGTGAAAATAAAGGTATTAAACCATTATTTTGGTCATAAAAAATTAACAATTTGTTTATAGACAATTACGGTTACATTTGATATAATGTAAACTGTAAATTAATCTGTTAAAAAGGAGTTGAGGTGTTTGAAGGTCAGGAAGAAGGCAGTATTATGTGCTATATTAGCCGGAATAATGTTGTCAACAGCTACACCCAGCTTAAAATTAACCGTTTTTGCCGATTCGGCAATAACAGAAACAGAGGCTTTGGATAAGGCAGTTGCTTTATATGAACATCTTACGGATAAAGAAGTCGAAATCCCACAGGGACTTGACGAAACGGGACTTGATACAAATTTAATAAAACCTATTGTGTTGGGATCTATTAATTTTTGAAGATACCGAAGAGGCAAAACAAGAGAAAAGGTATAACAAAACAGGATTTTTATGACAATCCTATACAAAACAATAATTACATACAACGACAGTTACACGATTTATGAAGATGAGGCAAACTCAATTCTGAATGAATGTTACGACAACGCATATATCGATGATGAAAACAGAATTACATCTGCGTTTATGATGAAACAAGGCATAATTACAGCAAAATTCGGTACAGAGCCGAACAAAGAGCTTACAAAAGAAGAATGTGAAACTCTTATCGACACTGTATATGATTATTTTGCACAGAATGTAATGGTGACAGTCGGCGGAAAAAGAAATAAGAGTCGGTGCGAATGTCAGCACAATTCTTGATACGTTCGGTGAACCTAACAGAATTGACCAGACAGAATACGGATTTGAATGGTATGTTTATGATTCAAACTATTCGGAATTTTGTATGGTAGGTGTTGAGGGCAGACAGAGTTTGTGCCTTGTACACAAAACAGTTCAAGCTTTGATTTTAACGGGATGAAGTCGGGTGACGACTATTCAAAGACAGCGGATTATCTTGATAATCGTTGTTACAGATTTTATGCCGACTCGGAAGGACATCTTGATTCGATATTGTACAATCCGCGTTATCGCGGTGTTGATGACAGCACATCTGTAAAACGTTCAAAGTCGATGATTCTTCTTGATATGATAAACTCATACAGAAGTAAGCATAACAAGACTGTATATGTTGAAGATTCCGATATGAATGCGGCGGCATGGCTTTCGTCACTTGATTTTATGAATGAAAAGGAATATGAAAGTGATGTGATTACACAGTCGGGTTATGATGTGTTCTCTGTATATCGTCAGTTGCTTGAAAGCAATAACGATATTCTTGTACAGGACACACAATACACATCTCCTATCGGTTTGAATACAACAACAGACTTATCGGGCGGTATTCAGGCAAAAATAGTTGCGGATACAACATCAATAGCCGTACCGGAAGAAAAAGACAACTGTTGAAATACCGCAAAGGATTACAGCGTAACACCTGTTGAGGAGGTTACAACACCGATACTCAATTCGCCGGTAACGGAAGATAATTATGAAGAAGGCGATGACGTTGTAATTGAGCTTGCTATGCAGGCGGCAACGGAATATCATATAGAAATGTTTGACGTTGAAAACGATGAATATGCGGTAAATGAGTATATCACTACCAATTCAACGGAAATTACATTGCCGTCTGAATTATTCAAAACAGGCAGAGATTACAGACTTATCGTAAGCTCAATCACAGATGACGGTGAAGCTTTGAGTGCCGATGAAGTGCTTATAAGCTACGGTACTGCATATGATACAGGCGTTAATATCGTTACTCCCTTACAATAACGGCGTTACAGATGACGACTATGTGTCAATCGCATGGGAATCCGACAAGTATCACGATTTTTACGTCGATTTGTATGACTCGGACGGAAATCTTGTTGTGAGCAAGATTGTCGAAGACGAATATGAGGCACTTATTCAGGGTGTTGATCCGGGTAAGTATTTCTTATATATAACTGCGTTAAGACGTGGAAGTAAAGTTGAAAAGGCACAGGATTGCGTGACGTTTGAAGTAACTCAGGCAGAGCCTGTTATAAATGAAATTATTCTTGATAAGGATGATACATATTACTTTGTTTATGAGGACGAGGCTTTGGGACTTTTTGTACTTCTACGATGAAGAATTGGTTGACGTTGATGAAGAGGACGAAAACGGCAACGTGCAGACAGTCACAAAGAAGAAAATCATTCAGAAACAAGTTAAAAGCGACAAAGGGCTACAGACAACTTGCCAAGTACAGAAATAAAATGGAATACACAACGGGCGACCCTGTTATAAGAACGCATATGCTTACGGGCGATAATGAAAAGGGTAATGCGATAGTGAGCGAGGCTGAGAAGTATTTGGGCGTGCCGTATGTATGGGGCGGAACAACTCCGGACGGCTTTGACTGTAGCGGACTTGTTCAGTATGTATGTAATTCGCTTGGCATAAAACGTAAATCGTGTTGCGGAAGACCAGTTTAAGAACGGTACTGCGGTGAATAAAGATGAACTTCAACCGGGTGATCTTGTATTCTTTGAACAAAACGGATACATTCACCATGTCGGTATTTATGCCGGTGACGGAATGATGATTCACGCACCGAGAACTGGTGATGTGGTAAAATATCAGTCTATGGAAACTGATTATTACCGCAGTCAGTACGCAGGAGCAAGAAAGAGTTTACTAATGATACAGGGGGATTGAAATGGCATCATCTGTAAAAGCTTGTACAAATTCGCGTTACAGAAAAAACCAATATAGTGATTATTACAATATTGAGTTTGCTTTCGTGTTTTTGCACTTGTAATGGTGATATATAATCTTATAAAGGGCAGTTATTTGTTTTCGATTGCGTGGTTTATCGCTACGATATTGGCGTCAACATATGTTCTTATAAGAATTAATACCGTCTTTGCAACATATATTTCAACAGACAGAATGAATTTGTTTACGAAAAAATTGGAATAATGACTTTTTACCGTATGATTATGATAATAAAGTTAAAATTTTGAGTGAATTTATACCGGCGAAAACGAAAATTGTTGAGATACCTCTTAATGAAATAAGTAAGGTGCTTATCGGCACAAAAATTTTATAAAGAGAAATGTTGCACCTGATTCTGATTTTTTGTGAAGAATATACGCGTGCTTGAAAAGTCGAAAGACTTTTTATAAGAAGAAAACCATTTCAGTATGGATATATTATATGTAGAAACTTTTGGAAAAAAAGAGTGCTATTATATGCCGATTGTTAAGTTCGATACGAAAATGTGACTAAAATTGTGCAAATGATTCAAAGGATTAATCCTGAATTGCTTATAAGAGTAAGCAGCAGGGAATACAGAACGCTTAGAATGGCGTCAAAATAATTAAGGGGCGAGCCGTAAGGTTCGCTTTTTTTGATGCTTAGTTGTTGAAAATGCACAAAATATAAATGCTAATTTAATTCCAAAATCACGAAAAATAACATAAAACCAAAAAAGAATTGAAATTTTTGTTCTTATAGTTTATAATGTAAATATATGAATGTAACTTGTATGTGTGTCCGGATTTTATAGACACTCAAACAAAAAAACAAAAAATTTATTTTAGAAAAGGGGTAAAACAAAATGAAGAAATTCTCAAAACTATTTCTATCATGCGCAGCAGTAGCAGCAGTTACAGCTGCAGTCGCAACATCAGCTATGGCAGCTGGTATTTCAGCTACATATGCACCAGCAGATGCAACTCATGAAACAGCTACATTGACAATCGATGCAAGCGGTTACACAGCAGCTCAAAAGACTTTGCTTGTTCTTAAGCCTGGTAAAACACTTGAAACCGTTAAAGTTTCTGAAGGCGATGTTCTTCAAATCGACCAACAAGACGGCAGTGACACTATAACAGTTGCTCTACCAAAGGACCTTGCAGACGGTAAATACACAGTTTACATGGGTGGCGACGGTCAGGTTTTATTCAACAAACTTCAAAGTAGGTAACGCTTCATCAGTTCTTGTCGGTGACGTTAACCAAGATGCAAGTATTACACTTGGTGACGCAACAGCTATTGTAAGACATAAGACAGGTGCAGCTCAATTACTGATGCTGACGCTCTTATAGCAGCAGATACTAACTATGATGATAGTATTACACTTGGTGATGCAACATGTATCGTTATGTACAAGATAGGTAATACAGCTAAAAGCTGGTCACGTTGGTGAATTAAAAATAATTCTATCTTAGTATATAAAATCTTAAACATATAAAAGGAGTAAATTAGAATGAAAAACAAAAAAATCGTTTCATTGATTTGTGCTTTTAGCTATGATTTTTTCTATGTTCTCAGCAATGACAGTTAGTGCTGCAGATAAGAAGGGTATTAATCTTGCTTCAACAATATCAACGGACAATAAAACAATTACACTTGATGCTACAGCAGTAGGAACTGAGGAATTATTAAACAGTTTCTTGATTTCTGTAAATCTACCTGAAGGTGTAACAAATGACAATGTTACAGCAACAACAACAGCAGATACTAAGTTGTCAGTAAATGTAGCAGGTAGCGTACTAAATGTAGCTTTCTTGGATACAGCAGGCGATGGTATCGCATTTAAAGACGGTAAACTTGCTACAATTACAATTAATTTAACTAATGCTTTGACAGATGATTTTTTGTATTTACATTAACTTCAGAAGCATCAATTGAAGATGCTAATGGTGAAGTGACAGTTGCTAAGGGCATGGATGCTACTTCAACAACGGTTTGTACCATCAGGTAAGCCGACACCAAAGCCAACATCACCAGCTCGTCCAACAATGGCTCCTGTTCCAACAGTAAATCCTGACGTGACAGTTGCTCCTACAGATGTTCCTGTATCAGGTAAAGGCATCGGTCTTACATCATCAATCTCAAGCGATAATAAGACTATTACTATAGAAGCAACAGCTTCTGGTGCTGAAGAACTTTTATTGAATAGTTTCTTGATTTCAGTAAACATTCCTAAAGGCGTAACAAATGATGATATTACAGCAACAACAACAGCAGATACTAAGTTGTCAGTAAATGTAGCAGGTAGCGTGCTAAATGTAGCATTCTTGGATACAGCAGGCGACGGTATTGCATTTAAGGATGGTAAACTTGCCACAATTACAATTAAATTGCCTACTGCTTTGACAGAAGCATATGCATTTACATTGACATCAGAGGCATCAATCGAAGATTCTAAGGGCGAAATAACTGTTGCTAAGGGTATGACAGCTGCTTCAACAGTAGTTACACCATCAACAGAACCTGTTCCTACAGTTAACCCTGTTAAGACAGTTGCATTGAAGAGCGTTGTATCAACTGGTTATGGTGATGCAATTAAGGCAGCTAAAGATGCAGGTAAGGACGTTTACCTAACAGTAGATGTTAAGAAGGGTGACCAAGATGCTGTATACGGTGAAGATTATGAAGCTGTATACAATGGTAAAAACTCTAACAGAAGCTGAATACAAGAACCTAATTTCAGGTTACACAGATGCTGATATGGCAGACGTTATCAACGGTCTAACATACAATATCTATAATAGCTCTGTAAATAATGTTTCAACAACAGTTAATGCTATTGATGCTGAAGGTAATGCAGAACAAATTGTTGATCCTAAGGATAACACTCTAACACCTGCTAAGCCGACAGCTAAGCCATCTGAGCCATCAATCTCAGTTAAGGCTTCATCAACAACTGTTGAATTTGACAAGAAGTTCACTGTAACAGCTACAGTTAAGAACGCAAAAGACGGTGCTAAGATTGCATTCACAACAAATGATGATGAAAAATATGCAGTAATCTTCGGTACACCTACAGAAATCAATTCTAAGGGTGAAACAAAGGCTACTTACGTTGCAAATGATAAGGCTGGTACAGTTACAATCACAGCAACATACAAAGATACTGAAGGTAACGAAAAAGTCAGCATCTGTAAAAGGTTACAGTTAAGAAGGCTTCTACAACAACTGGTGGTAATGACGGTACAACTTCAGGTGGTGGCCCTAGCATAATCGCTCCTGGTAACACAGGTGCTGTAACAACACCTAACACAGATTCAAACTATAAGCCTGACTTCCAGGATCTTGACTCAGTTGAATGGGCAAGAACAGCTATCAACGGACTTGCTATGAGAGGTATGATTAGTGGTAGAGATCAATATACATTCGATCCTAATGCAAACATCACAAGAGCAGAATACTGCCAGATTCTAATGGGTGCTATCAACGCTCTTAACGCCAAAGGTGAATCAACATTCGCAGACGTTCCTTCAACCGCTTGGTACTACAATGCAGTATCAGTTGCAAGTCAACTTGGTATCGTTTCAGGCTACGGTGACGGTAACTTCGGTCCTAACGACCTAATCACAAGACAAGATATGGCTCTTATGACATATAAGACAGCTCAAATCATGAACAAGTCACTTGAACCTGTAAATGCTGAAATCACATTTGAGGATTCACATGAAATCTCAGATTACGCATTTGAAGCAGTTATGACTCTTCAAAAGGCCGGTATTATCAACGGTATGACTGATACAACATTTGAACCACATTCAAATGCTACAAGAGCTCAGTCAGCTAAGGTAATCTTCGATACATTCGTTGATGCTCAATAATTGATATTAAAAAGTATCTTAAAAGAACAGTCCATATGGACTGTTCTTTTTTTGTATTTCAAATCAAATCTATTTTACAAATATAAATATTTGTTTATAATTTTATAATCTAATTGCAATTTAAACGATTTTTTGGTATAATATATATAAGAGAATTATTTAGGAGTGAATTGAGTGGTTAATATAGGAAATGATTGGGACGAAATTCTTAAAGATGAATTTAGTAAAGAATATTATCTGAAACTTCGTGCTTTTTTTGAAATCTGAATATAAATCGCATTGTATTCATCCGGATATGTATGATATTTTCAATGCTCTGAAATGGACATCATACGAAAATACAAAGGTGGTAATTCTTGGTCAAGACCCTTATCATGAAGTCGGTCAAGCACATGGGTTAGCTTTTTCAGTTCAAAAAGGTGTCAAGAAATTCCTCCGTCATTATTGAATATGTATAAGGAACTTCATAATGAATTGGGATTGTACATTCCAAATAACGGTTATCTTGAAAAATGGGCAAGACAAGGTGTGTTGTTGCTTAACTCAGCATTGACTGTGCGTGACGGTCAGGCAAATTCGCACAGAAACAAAGGTTGGGAGATATTTACCAACAGAGTTGTCGAGTGTTTGAATGAACGCAAAGACCCGGTAATATTTATGCTTTGGGGTAACAATGCGAAAGAGAAAAATAAAGGTTATTACTAATCATTATCATAAAATTTTAACTGCCGCACATCCGAGTCCGTTGTCGGCAAACAGAGATTTTTTTCGGTTGCGGTCATTTTGAAACGGCAAACAGAATGTTGACGGAAATGGGTAAAACACCGATAGATTGGCAAATTGAGAACATTTAAGAGGGTATAGAAATGGTTATTTTCGGTATAACAGGTGGAAGCGGAAGCGGAAAAACATCTGTTTCAAAAATGCTTGAAAAAACTGGGTGTGCATATTATTGACACAGATGTAATTGCACACGAAATTGTAGAACCAAACGGTGAATGTCTTAATGAATTGGTCGATTATTTCGGTGATAGCATACTAAATGACGATAAGACATTGAATAGAAAGAAATTAGCATCAATCGCTTTTTCTGACAAACAAAAAACAGTGGCATTAAGCAACATAACGCATAAATATATAAGGGCGGAAGTGGTAAAAGACATAAACACGACTGATGCCGAATTGGTTGGTATAGACGGAGCAGTGATAATCGGAAGTAATATTGAACCGCTTTGTGAATTTATAGTGTCGGTTATTGCTGATAAACAAAAGCAGAATCACACGAATTAAGACGCGTGACAATATTACCGATGGAACAGGCGATACAAAGAATTAATGCTCAAAATGATGATGAGTTCTATAAGGAAAAATTCAATGTATATCATATATAATAATGGTGATATTGCACAGCTTGAAAGTGATGTTGTCGTGTTATTTAATAAAATAAAGGGGAATAGTTTTGAGTAAAATTTTTAAAGCATTCCTTGTACTTCTTGCAATATTTGTTGCGGTACTGGGTATATTAGGCGGTTATCAAACAAGTCAAAAATTCAAATATCCTGTTGCGTATGCAGATTATATTGTAAAATATTCAAAAAGCCAACGACCTTGATCCGTTCTTGGTTATGGCGGTTATAAAGGTTGAAAGTAATTTTTGTGCCTGAGGCACATTCGGGTGTTGCCGGCGGACTTATGCAGCTTACTGAGGAAACTGCTGAATGGAACGCTAAAGAATTAGGGATAACGACTGAATATGATTATATGGACCCCCGAAACAAATATACGTTTTGGCTGTCATTATTTACGTCCCTTGATTGATGTTTACGGAAATATTGACACCGCCTTGGCGGCTTACAACGGTGGTATGGGAAATGTTTATAGTTGGCTTAGTGACTCGCGATACAGTGATGACGGAGTGACACTCAAAGTATATTCCGTTTTCTGAAACTCGTAATTATGTTGTAAAGGTAAATTCGAGTTGGGAACACTATAAAGAAATGTATCAGTAATGTATATCATTAACATAAAATTAAAACAGAGGAGAATGAATTATGTCATTGATAATTACAATAGGAAGACAGTTCGGAAGTGGCGGACGTGATGTAGGTGAAAAAGGTTGCGGAGTATTTTAACATACCTTTTTTTATGACAAGGAGCTTGTTGAACTTGCAGCACAAAAGAGCAATATCAGCAAAGAGGCGTTGAAAGAGGTTGACGAACACGCAACGAACAGTTTTCTTTATCTTTACGCTTGCAAGCGGCAACTACTCAATGAGAGGTATAAACGCACCGATTTATTACGAAATGCCTATAAACGATAAATTATTTATCGCACAGGCTGACGTTATTAAAGAGGTTGCAAAAAGAGTTCTTGCGTTATCGTCGGACGTTGTGCAGATTATGTTCTTGAAAATGAAAATGTGGACGTTTTAAGTGTATTTGTATACGGCTCGGTTGATTATCGTGCAAAGAGAGTTATGTCGGCACTTGATATTACTCAAGCCAAAGCAAAAAGACAAGGTTTTGAAAACCGACAAACAACGTCGTACATATTACGATTACTACACAAGCAAAAATTGGGGAGTTATGTCTAATTACGACTTGTGTGATTGATGCTGAAAAATTCGGCATTGAAGAAACTGCAAATATGATAATAAATGCAGCAAAGAAGAAAATTAAATAAGGAGTTGTTATATTTTTGTTTCTCGAAATGATTAAATCGATTGTTCTGGGCATTGTTGAAGGTATATCCGAATGGTTGCCTATAAGTTCGACAGGACATATGATACTTGTAAACGAACTTATAAACAATACAGAGGGATTTACCGCATCTGATTTATATTTGTATGTAATACAGCTTGGAGCAATTTTGGCGGTAGTAACGCTATATTTTCACAAGTTAAATCCGTTTTTCACCGAAAAAGACAAATGTTGAAAAAGAGAATACTTGGAAAATGTGGTTCAAGGTTATTATTGCCTGTGTACCGGCTGCGGTTATCGGTCTTGTACTTGATAACTTTATGTCGGCTTGGGAAAATTGGCAGGTCGTTTCGGCGATGCTTATTTTTTGTACGGTGTAGCGTTCATAGTTGTTGAATCGTTGCACAAGGAAACAAAAATCGAAAGCATGGACGATATGACATACAAAAAACAGCACTTTTTAATCGGACTGTTTCAAGTGTTGTCAATCGTTCCGGGTACATCGCGTTCAGGTGCAACAATACTTGGTGCAATGCTTATAGGTTGTTCACGTTCGGTTGCGGCTGAATTTTCATTCTTCTTGGCTATACCGGTTATGTTCGGAGTAAGCCTTACTGAAAGTGCTTAAATACGGCTTGGCTATGCCTATGCAAGATGTGATTGTGCTTTTGACAGGTATGGTTGTTGCGTATATTGTGTCAATGCTTGCAATTAAGTTCTTGATGAACTATGTAAGAAAACACAATTTTAAATCATTCGGTTATTACAGAATTATACTTGGTATATTGGTAATTTTATATTTTAGTTTTATACACTAAAAAACAACAAAAAAAGCTCCGTAAGCATTGCTTACGGAGCTTTTTATTATAAAGTCTTATTGTTTTTATAATTTGGTCTTCGATTGGCTTATCCTGCATATCTGTCGGTGTCTCTGCTATTTCGTCAACAACCTCGATACCATCTGTAACCTTACCGAAAGCGGCATACTGACCGTCAAGGTGAGGTGCATCCTCGTGCATAATGAAGAACTGGCTTGACGCACTGTTCGGGAACATTGTTCTTGCCATTGAAAGCACACCTCTTGTATGCTTTAATGGATTTGTAACACCGTCGTTACCGTCAAATTCGCCCTTGATTGAATCTGTTTCTTTGTGCTGACCGTCTGCCGTAAAACTGCCGCCTTGAATCATAAAGCCCGGAATTACACGGTGGAAAATAAGACCGTCAAAAGAAGTTTCTTTCGATTAGTGAAACAAAATTTTCTACTGTGATTGGTGCAACGTCCGGATAAAGCTCTGCTTTTTATAATTCCGCCGTTTTCCATTTCGATTTCAATATTCATAATTTATCTCCTTGCTTTTTAAGAATTTGACTCTGTTGAGCCTGACTGTAAGAATGGAAGAATGTCATTAAGTTCATCTTCGCTTAATTCATCATCGTTGTTTTTGTCATCATTTGAATTGCTTGATTTACTGCTTGATGAAGAATTTGAACTGCTCGATTTTGAACTTGAGTTTGACTTAGGTGTTGATTTCGGAGCAGTTGTTGATTTTGATGATGATTTAGATGACTTTGAAGATGATGTATCTTCGTCTTCATCATCAGTATCTTTTTGAGTTTTTGTCTGTGTCTTTATCTTTTGACGGCTTTGAAGTAGCCTTTGTTTTTGCTTGATTTACCGCTTGATACAGATGTGTCAATGGTGATTGTGTCAATCACGATAGGCTCGATAGGGACGTCCTCCATATTTGATGAGGCAACCGTACCTGTTTTTTACAGATGCGATTTCATCAACTATATCCATACCCTCTGTAACTCTGCCGAATGCGGCATATTGACCATCAAGGTAAGTCGCATCTTTTTGAACGATAAAGAATTGGCTTGTTGCACTGTCATAATCCTGTGCTCTTGCCATTGAAATTACACCTCTGGTGTGAGAAAGTGTGTTTTCAAAACCGTTCTTTGCAAATTCACCTTTGATAGACTCAGTTTTTTTTGCTCTTTCAGATTTTCGTCATAGCCGCCGCCTTGAATCATAAAATCTTCAATAACTCTGTGGAATATTGTGCCGTCATAAAAACCGTCTTCTGCAAGTTCAACGAAGTTTTCAACCCGTATCAGGTGCAAGATCCGGATATAATTCAAGCATAATTTCGTCACCGTCTTCAAGTTCTATTGTGGCATTGACTGTGTTTTTACAAGTTCCGGATCGGGTGTTGAAACGGGCTCTTCATCTTTGCCGTTTTGGTTTGTGCCGCATGATGCAAGCACCATTACCATTGATAGAATTATAGCTATAACACTAATTGATTTTTTTTCATAATTACTCGACATCTCCTTCTGTTTCGCTTTCGTCAACAATTTGAGTTTCGGTTGTATCATCAGCAATAACTTCTTCAGAATTTTCTGCTTCTTCATCAGTTTCTTCTTCACGTTCTGTTCGTGCGATACTCATAACACTTACACCGTCGTCAAGACGCATAACTTTACACCCTGAGTTTGACGGCTGTATGAAGAAATTTCATCTGTGTGCATTCTTATAATAACACCGTCAGATGTGATAAGAATAATATCGTCATTATCTGTGACAGTTTTCATACCGGCAAGTTTGCCCTGTTTTCTCGGTAATACGATAAGTGAAAATACCTTTACCGCCTCTTGACTGAATACGATACTCGTCAAGCGGTGTTTTCTTGCCGTAACCGTTTTCTGTGACAGTAAGAAGCTGGCTGTCGGGCAGTGCAACAGACGCACCGATAACATAGTCGCCGTTGTGAAGGCGGATACCCATAACACCTCTTGTTGTACGGCCTGTTGAACGTACCTCAGTTTCGTTAAAGCGGATTGCATAACCGTCATGTGTAGCAATAATAATATCTTGAGTATTGTCTGTAAGTTTAACTCTGATAAGTTCATCGTTTTCGTCAAGGTCAATCGCACGAAGTCCGCCGTTACGGATTTTTGAGTAATCCATAACGTTTGTCTTTTTTGACAATACCGTTTTTGGTGATGAATGTAAGGTATTTGCCGTCCTCGAAGTCCTTAATAGGAATCATTGCGGAAATCTTTTTCATCATTTTCAAGCGGAAGTAGGTTTACAATCGCCGTACCCTTTTGCCTGTCTGCTTGCCTCAGGAATTTGATAACCTTTCAGCTTGTATACAACACCGCGAGTTGTAAAGAACAACAATGTGTGGTGTTTGTGGTTGTAAACAGGTGTTCAACGAAGTCCTCTTCACGAGTTGTAAGACCTGAAATACCGCGACCTCCGCGTCTTTGCGATTTATAAGTATCAACAGGCAGACGTTTTGTGTAACCTTTATGAGTAACAGTAACGACAATATCTTCTTCGTCGATAAGGTCGTCAATATCAATTTCAGTTGTAACCATTGATATTTCAGTTCTTCTTTCATCGCCGTACTTATTCTTAATATCGGTAAGGTCGTTCTTAATTATTTCAAGAACTTTGCTTTCATCTGCAAGAATTGAACGTAAGTCTTCGATTTTTACAACAAGTGCTTGATATTCTTCCTCAATCTTGTCACGTTCCATACCGGACAAACGACCGAGCTGCATTTTTACGATTGCGTCTGACTGTGCGTCTGTAAGTGAGGAAACGTTCGCACAAGGTTTGCTTTGCGTCAGGAATACTCTTTGATGCGCGGATTATTTTGATTACTTCGTCAACGTTGTCTATAACAATTTTGTAACCCTCTAAGATATGTGCACGGTCAAGTGCTTTGTCAAGTTCAAACTGTGTACGTCTTGAAATAACATCTTCCTGGTGGGCGATGTAGTAGTCAATCATCTCACGAAGTGTAAGAATTTTCGGCTGTTTGTCTACAAGTGCAAGCAAGATGATGCCGAAAGTATCCTGCATTTGTGTATACTTGAACAGATTGTTAAGTACAACGTTAGGGTTTGCGTCACGTTTAAGTTCGATAACAAGACGAATATGTTCGGTAGATTCGTCACGAGTTGATGAAATACCGTCAATCTTGCCGTCACGAACAAGTTCGTTAATATGCTTTTCAAGCTTTGCTTTGTTTACTTGATAAGGTATTTCTGTGACAACAATTCTGTTTCGGTCATTGTGTTCTTCTATTTCGGCTTTCGCACGAAGAATGATTTTTCCGCGACCTGTTGTATAAGCGTTTCTTATACCGCTTTTGCCCATAATAACGCCGCCGGTTGGGAAATCGGGACCTTGAATATGAGTCATAAGTTCCTCAGTTGTTATCATAGGGTCGTCTATAACTGCGATTATACCGTCAACAACTTCTGTAAGATTGTGCGGAGGAATGTTCGTTGCCATACCGACCGCGATACCGGCGGAGCCGTTTAAAGCAAATTCGGAAATCTTGACGGAAGAACGTCAGGCTCTTTTTAATTTGTCATCATAGTTAGGTACATAGTCAACCGTATTTTTCTCAATATCGGTAAGCATAAGTGCCGATATTTTTAGACATTTTCGCCTCGGTATAACGGTAAGCTGCAGGCGGGTCACCGTCGACAGAACCGAAGTTACCTTTACCTTGTACAAGCGGATATCTAAGTGAGAAATCCTGTGCCAAACGTACCATTGCGTCATATACGGACGCGTCACCGTGAAAGGGTGATATTTAGCAAGCACGTCACCGACAGTTGCGGCAGACTTTTTAAAATCATTTTCGTATAATAGGTTTGCCTCATACATATCATATAATATACGTCTGTGAACAGGTTTCATACCGTCACGAACGTCAGGAAGGGCACGGCTTACTATAACGCTCATAGCATAATCAATATAAGCTTTTTTCATTTCACTGTTAAGGTCAACATCAATAATATGTTGGTTATTGATTGCGTCCATATCCAGTTTCAATTCTTTGGACTTTTTTGCCATAATTTCCTCTAATTTTCAGACTTGAAACGTAAATTCCAAGTACAAAATTTAATACTTTTAACTTATTTATTATACCACAAATTGGGCTTAAAATCAAGGAAAATCCTATAAATATTCAGTATTTAACGACACACGAACACTATGCGTTCGCTGTCTTTTTCGGTTTGTCAAACGACAGTTCGTCATATGTATCGACAGACTTAAAAACCGGCTTTTTGAGAAGTAATGTAAGTTCGTTTACCGAATATGCTCTTTGCAGATGACGTTCTTCAAAACGGCTGTATTTTTTGCCTTGCTTTACAAAGAAAGTAAGGAACATATCGGATAATTTGCGTTTTTCGATAAAGCGATTTTGCCAGGTATAAAATATGTTTTTTTATCGCTGTGCACAAATGTGTTTGAGCCTATCACGTTTTTTAACTTATATTCTGTGCTTATATCGAATATAAAAAGACCGTCGGGATCGATAAAGCAAGTTTTGATTTTGGTGAAAAGAGTTAATAACGATTTCGGCGGAAGAACGTAATTTATACCGTCAATCATGCATAGAAACGCACCCATTGTGCCGAAAAGGTCAAGAGCGGTCATGCTTTGGTTCAGGAAAAAGTATGTCAAGTCCGTCGGCTTTTTCACGGGCAATGTTAAGCATATCCTCCGAAATATCAACGCCTGTCATATCGTATCCGCGTTTGGCAAGAGGTATTGTTATATTGCCTGTACCGCATGCGAGGTCGCATACAAGGTCGGGGTTTACGTCATACATAATAAAAAAGATTTTCTATATAGTCCGCCCATTTTTCATAATCAATATCCTTGTGCATAAGCGAATCGTAAATATAGGCGAAATCGGTATAGCTATTCATCTTTATTCTCCATTCTGTCAATTACTAAATTGTAGCCGTCTGAGCCGTAATTTATACATCTGTTTACGCGACTGATTGTTGCGGTTGACGCACCTGTTTTTGCGGCAATGTCCGTATAGACATTTTTGTCTTTAAGCATAAGTGCGACTTCCATACGCTGACTCATTGATTTAAGTTCCGAAATAGTGCATAAATCAGTAAAAAATCTTCTGCATTCATCAACGGTTTTTTAATTCAAGAACTGCTTTGAAAAGCGTGTCAATTCGTTCGTCATTTATTTCTTTCATTTGTTATCAGTAACCTTTCTGCTCACAATAAATCACTAATGCACATATATCTGCGAGCCGATAGTGTGCATTACAAAATATACTTTAATTATACCACTTTAACGCGTGAAAGTAAAGTGAAATACATAAATATTGTGTTTAAAGAGAATAATACACAAAAAGAAAATGTCTGAGGTGAAATATGCTTATACTTGTTGTTAGAACTTTGATTTTGTACGGTATGGTTATTGCCGCTATGCGTATAATGGGTAAAAGACAGCTTGGGGGAGTTGCAGCCGTCGGAGCTTGTTGTCGCTATAATGATTTCCGATTTGGCGTCTGTGCCTATGCAGGCTATTGATATACCTCTTTTGTCGGGGATTATTCCTGTACTGACTTTGATTGTTGCTGAAGTTATGATGTCATATTTGAGCCTTAAAAGTAAAAATATTCGCAAGTTTTTTGAGCGGTGAGCCGAGTATTGTCGTGTATGACGGGTGCATAAATGAAGCCGAGTTGAAAAAACTTCGGTTTAATATCAATGATTTGCTTGAGGAACTTCGCCTTAACGGTTGTCACGATATATCCGATGTGGCGGTGGCGGTTTTGGAAACAAGCGGTAAATTGAGCGTTATACCGAAAGATAAAGCAAGGCCTGTGACGGTGGAGGATTTACAGCTTGAAAATGTTCGTCACGACGGATTGCCTTGTGTTATCGTGTCGGACGGAACACTTAACGAGGGTGAATTGACTCGCGCGAAAAAAGACCACATTTGGCTTACAAAGGAGTTGAAAAAACGTAATATTAAAGATGTAAAAGAGATATTTGTTGCGTCACTTGACGCAGAGGACGAATTATTTATACAGTTAAAAGGGGAATGGAGAAAAATGAAAGGAGTTATAGCGTCAGCGGTAATTGCGGCGGTTATTGTGGCAGGAAGTGTTGCATATACAAACCATATTGATAAAGTGTCGAGAGAACTGGGGGAGATTAATGACAGAGTTATGGCGTATTTGTATGACGGCGATTATGAAAGTGCCGGTGATGAAATCGAAAAACTTGTACAGTATCTTGACGAAAATAGTACTGTACTTGCACCGCAACAGGCAATCACGAGGATTTTGATAAAATTGAAATGAATATATCAGAAGTGGAGGGGGTATATTAACGGCGGGGAGCAAACAGACGCAGTTTCACATTGTCGTGTGCTTGGTTTTTTGTTTGAACATTTGCCGAAAAATTATAAGTTTAAGTTGGAGAATATATTGTAGGTTTAGGGCAACCGATGGTCGCCTGTACGAAGGATTGCACAAAATGAGAGTATTAAAAAAGCGACTGTCAGTCGCTTTTTTAATTAAAGAATTGATATGAGACATCGTCAACTTTTTGTCAATGTACCGACTATTGAATCATCATTGCGTTTAATGATGTAGTTATCGCCGTCTGCTACGAGTTTTACGGGAACGATTGTTCTGTCATATTCTATATTATAAAAATTGCAAACACCCTCAATATCAATAAACGGTTTAAGTTTATGAATATCTCCGTAAGTGAAAGGCATAACGTTATTTGTATTCGCAGCACCGGTGATATGTCGGCATACAACCTGTAAAAATCAGCATAATTACCGCTGACGCCTCTTATATGATCGAGCCAGCTTACACATTTTGTTTCATCATAGTAATGCTGACCGCTGAATACATATACGTTTTTGTCTGTATTCGTGATATTCTCTTTGGTGTCAAGGTTTATAAGCTGTGATGTAAGAGCGACGTCAATGTCAGATGTTTTTTTGATAATCGCTCACTTCACCGATACCTGTAACTGTAAATGAAAATGCCGAAACTGTAAGTAAAACCGCACATAAAATTCTGCTAAACGATAGCGGTAAAAAGAACTATAAGTTCATCAATTACTATACCTATTCCAAGATATGCGAAAAATACAAGTCTTAACGGTATTCTGTCAGAACCGAGAATGTAGTTTAGTGAAAGTCCACCGAAAAACATCACAATTCCAAGCACAAGTATTTTCCAAGAAAATTTACGCTTTTTAATACATACAGCCGAAAATAAACCGAATATAATCGAAAATATTGCGATAAGTAATATTTTTTTATAAATTTATGACCGCCGAAAACGATAATCATACCTTTATCGTAACCGTTTTTGAATATTGAATTTGTAAAATCGGTGAATATATTTTTCGTATAATCGGTAACGAGTGCGGTATGCTCCAATATGTCTGTTTCAAGAAAACCGCCTCGCGATTCTATTTCGCCGGAACCGGAATTTAAAATGTAGTAAATTCCGATAATCGCTATATGTGCCGCCATTATTGCAAGCGGAAGCAAATCTTTTTTTTATTCTTATAATTGTTCCAAACAATGAAAAGTGTAAGTATGATATAAACCACTATTGCCGGTTCGTAAAAACATACACTGAGCATACCGAATACGGCAAACATAACTAAAAATTTCACTTTATCCGATTTATAACAGTAATCAAGCGAAAGTGTGGCACAACCTATAAACAGCAGTGAATATACAACTCTTGTTGCGGCGGCAATCCAATAAGTAGCCTCAAGTCCGACAGGGAAAAAAGGCACACAAGGCACAAGAAAAATCCGCCGCTTGCAAAATTGTTTCTGCGAAGTGCTTTTATAATCAGAAATGAACCGAAAAGCAGTGAAAATGTCAAAAACAATTCGACAATCCACAAATGATTAAACAACGGTGCGTTTACGAAACAGTCAAACACTCCTGCGAGCGGGCGTATTGCAAACTTTTCATTCGGAATTGAAAAGTTTGCAAGTCGGTTTGATATACCTTTATACAAATCACCGTACAGAAACCAGTCGTCCATAACAGGCTTGTATACTCCGCTTAAAAATCGTTGAACAATCATAAGCAATCCCAAAGCGAAAGTCATAATATATTCACAATGTGAAGAAAGCAGTTCAAAAAACGAGGATATTTTGCTTTTTTCGATTGATTTGATTCATACGAAAATCCTCCCAATATAATGGTTTTTTACAAAAATAGGCGTGTTAAAAAAGCACGCCCGAATTTGTTGTATTTATAATATTATTCGTAATAAATGTTCAAGAATTTGAACAACTTCTTCCTTCGTAGGTACGCGAGGGTTTGTTGCTGTACAAGCGTCTGCAAGAGCTTTTTCAGCCATTGAGTCGATTGCATTGAAGTATTCTGTTCTGTCAACACCGCATTGTGAAACCGAAACAGGAACGTTCATTTCCTTTAACATAAACTGAATCCAGCTTACAAGAGCGCGAACTGTTGTGATTTCATTGAAGTTATTTACACCAAGAAGTTTAGCAATGTTTACATACTTTTCAACGCACTTAGGATAGTGGCTTTGACTTCTTGAATGTTTGTTAATTCCCTGAGTTGTATTCGATAACATGAGGAAGTAACATTGCATTGGCTCTGCCGTGCGGAATGTGGAACTTAGCACCGATTGCGTGAGCAATACCGTGGTTAAGACCAAGTGATGCACTGTTAAATGCAAGACCTGCAAGACATGACGCAACGTGCATTTTTCTTTCTTGCGTGTGTATCGTTATTGTCAAGATATATGAACGAAGTAGGAAAGTACCGCATATCTCGATTGACTTTTCTGCAAGTGCGGCTGAAAATTCGTTGTTGTTGATACTTACATATGCTTCGATTGCGTGAGTAAAGTACATTCATACCTGTGTCGGCTGTTACGTTTGCCGGAACACTCTTTACAAGGTCGGCGTCCAAAATAGCCTCTGTCGGCAACATACTGTCTGATACAAGCGGATATTTTATATCATTTGCCGGATCAGATACAACGGCAAAACTTGTAACTTCACTGCCTGTACCGGAAGTTGTAGGAACAGCGATAAGTGCAACTTCTTTTTGAGATGCTCTTGTTGCAAATTCACGAATTGATTTTTGCACTGTCAATGGCACTGCCGCCGCCGATTGCGATAACAACGTCAGGATCATAGTCAAGCATTGCCTTAACACCAAGAGAAATCTTTTTCAATCGGTGGGTCCGGAACAACGTCTGAAAATACGTCAAATTCAGTATAACCGTCGTTCAAACGATATGTAATCATCTGTAGCATACCGCTCTTTACAACAAACGGGTCTGTGATGATAAGCGCTTTCTTATAAGGAAGGTCTGCAAGTCTGTCAAGTGCATTGTCACCGAAATAAATTTTTGTTTTTATATCGAAACTTTTCATTAAGTTTTTCACCCTATTTTATTAATACATTTATTATACAATATTTAAACAAATATTACAAGGGGAATTTGAAAAAATAATGTAGAAAATTCGATTTTCCGGTATTGCATTTTTGTTATGCTATGCTATAATAAATTTAGATTAGACGAGATGAGCAAAATTAAAAAAAGATGTTTTATATTTTATAGGGATATTACGCTCGTTTTTGGTCAAAAACGGGCTTTTCTTTTACATTTTGCTTGAGATTAGAGGAGGACTATAATTATGAAAGAACTATTAAAAAAAGTAACAGAAGGACAAAATCTTACGCGTGAAGAGGCTGCAAAAAGCAATGGATATGATGCTTGAGGGTACAGCGCGTCACCTGTGTTGGTGTCGGCATTTTTGACGGCACTTCGCATGAAAGGCGAAACGGTAGACGATTGTCGGTTGTACGGAAATGATGAAGTCAAAAGGGCGGCAGCGTCAAGCTTGATACTGATGAGTACATAGACTTTGTCGGAACGGGCGGTGACGGTGCTAATTCGTTTAACATATCGACAACATCAATGTTTGTTTGTGCGGCGGCAGGTGTGACTGTGGCAAAGCACGGTAACAGAGCTGCATCTTCAAAGAGCGGTGCGTCCGATTTGCTTGAGGCACTCGGTGCAAACATTATGCTTGAGCCGAAACAGGTTGAGCAATGTATAAATGAAACAGGTATGGGCTTTATGAATGCTATGAAGTTCCATAAGGCAATGAAAAAATGTAGGACCTATCAGAAAACGAAATCGGTATCAGAACTATATTCAATATGCTTGGTCCGCTTTCAAATCCGTCAAATGCATCAAGACAGGTTATAGGTGTTTTCTCACCTTGAAAAAAGTCAGCGTTTTTGCTAAGGTAATGAGTGAAATGGGCGTTAAACGCGCTATGATCGTTTGCGGCAGTGACGGTATGGACGAAATTACGGTTACGGGTAAAACATTGGTAAACGAAATTATTGACGGTAAGATTGTCGTGTATGAAATCGATCCGCACGATTACGGTATCGAATATGCGGCTGCAAGCGATATTACTGGCGGTGACGGTAAGGAAAATGCCGAAATCGCAAAAAGTATTTTTAACGGCGAAAAAGAGTGCAAGACGCGACATTATCGTTCTTAACAGTGCGGCAGGTATATATATCGGCGGTAAAAGCAGATTCATACAAAGAGGCTGTCGAAATCGCAAAACAGACTATTGACAGCGGTAAGGTTATGGATAAAGTAAACGAATTTGTGGCTGAAACTAAGAAATTTAATTAAGAAGAAAGGCTGCGGAATTTGATATGATACTTGATAAAAATTATTGCATCTACGAAAATCAGAGTAGCGAAGGCGAAAGAAAATTTAAGCCCAAGTGGGCTTTTTAAAGGCTTTGGATAAAGCGGAACTTAAAAGCACCGAATTTCAAAAACGGACTTATGTCGATTGATGATGTTTCAATTATTGCGGAAATAAAAAAGCATCGCCGTCAAAGGGACTTATACGCGGAGATTTTGACCATATGAAGATTGCCGAAGAATATGACAAATGCAATATTCAAGCAATGTCGGTACTTACCGAGCCTGAATATTTTAAAGGCAATATAGAATTTGTTAAGGATATTAAAAGTAATTTCAGCATTCCCGTACTTCGCAAGGATTTTACGGTTGACGAGTATCAGATATATGAGGCTAAACTGTACGGTGCGGACGCAATTTTGCTTATATTGGCGGCACTGACTGATGCGGAATACAAGAAGTTTCACGCTTTGGCAGACAGTATCGGACTTGATGTGCTTGTTGAAACGCACAACGAAGAAGAAGTCAAAAAAAGAGCGGTTGAATACGGCAAGGATAATAGGTGTAAACAACAGAAATCTTCAGACGTTTGACGAGGATATAACTACGTGCGAAAGACTTTTTACCGCTGATACCCGACGGTAAAAAGTAAAGGTTGCGGAAAGTGCGATAAGGAAACACAGTGACTTTGAATATCTGAGAGGATTAAAGTTTGATGCTGCACTTATCGGTGAGGCGTTTATGCGTGAAAAGGATATAAAAAAAGCTGTTGATAATTTGAGATATGGAAATTAAAATATGCGGTATTCGCCGTAAGGAAGATATAGATATAATTAATAAGTACAAACCCGATTACATTGGTTTTATATTCGCAAAGAGCAAACGTGAAGTCACACCCGAAACGGTTGCTGAAATCACGAAAAATCTTGATAAGGATATAAAAAAAAAGTCGGTGTGTTCGTCAATGCAACGTATGAAAAGATAAATGAGGCGGTACAGGCAGCAAAGCTTGACGTTGTTCAGCTTCACGGAGATGAAAACGATGAGTATATTTCAAACCTTGACTGCAAATGTGAAATTTGGAAAGCCGTAAGAGTGCGTGACGGAGAAGATATTTATGATGTAAAAAGGGGGTTGACAGACTGCTTTTAGACAAGTATACTGATAAAGAGTACGGTGGCAGCGGTCAAACTTTTGACTGGCACGGCAGCGGTAGTATAAAGACCGATAAGCCGATTATGCTTGCCGGAGGAATTAAAACCGAAAATGTTATAGAGGGTATTAATATTTTTTAAGCCTGTCGGAGTGGATATTTCTTCTTCGGTTGAAACGGACGGTTTTAAAGATGAACAGAAGATAAAGAAATTTATAGAGACAGTGAGGAGTTATGAGAATGAATAGAATAGACGAGAGATTTGCTAAGGTGAAAGCAGATGGCAGAAAGGCACTTATTACATTTTTGACGGTAGGCGACCCTAATATGGAAGTGAGTGAAAAGGCTATATACACAATGCAGGAGGAGGGCGTTGACCTTATTGAATTGGGCGTACCTTTTTCGGATCCTGCGGCGGACGGTCCTGTAATTCAGCGTGCCGATGAAAGAGCTTTGGCGCAAGGTGTGGATATTTTTCAAGGTGTTTGAACTTGTCCGAAAAATCAGAAATAATGTGGAAGTACCTATGGTATTTTTTTTTTTTACTATAATGTAATGGTACAATACGGAATTGAAAAATTCTTTAAACGTTGTCAGGAAACAGGCGTCGACGGACTTATTATTCCCGATTTGCCTTATGAAGAAAGTGATGAAATCAAGGAATATACCGAAAAATACGGTGTATATCAGATAAGCCTTGTATCACCGACTTCAAAAGACAGAATTAAAAATATTGCGAAAGACGCAAAGGATTTTTGTATTGTATTTCTTCACTCGGCGTTACGGGTGAGAAATCATCATTTGTCACAAATTTTGATGAATTTGTGGGAACGATAAAGAAATATACTGACGTTCCGGCTTGCGTGGGATTTGGTGTTTCAAACGGCAGGCAGGTTAAGGAACTTACAAAATATTTCGACGGTGCTATTGTCGGCAGTGCAATCGTTAAGTCTATTGCAACCGGTGAGAGTGTAGAAGAAAGAATTAATAATCTTCGTGCAAAAATAAAAGATTTAAAGTCGGGATTGTGATAAATGTCCCGAAGAAGGGGTAGTTTAATTATGAAATTAAAAAAAAACGGTCAGTGCGGTACTTGCAGGTGCAATGCTTTTAGGCACAAGTGCATTTGCAAAAGATAACATATATGCTTATAATAAGTTTATTTCGACAGTGATTGGCCCTCAGGTCGGTTATTGTGATTTTGCGGCGTCATTTGCCGGTCACGAAAATGAATATGACAATGTAAATAATTATTTTTTTCGGGACTTATCTCTGCATTTTACGATGATATAGATATGGACTTTGACAATGAACTTATTACTGTTGAAAGCAGCGGTGTATCGGTTTATCAAGGCAGCGAAAACGGTGTTACGTTCCTTGGCTCGATAGATACCGATTTAATTGCAAATTACGGTAATTCTTATGCAAACGTTTTTACTATCCCCTGTCGGAAATAAGAAATATATAGGTGTTGAAACGTTCAGCAGTGTCGATACGACATATCTTCTTCAAATGTATATGCTTGATCCCGATACGGACGAATTACAGCCGAAAGTAAAAATCGAAAAAGACTGTAAATGAGGACGGCCGTGAAGAAAATGTTTGGGCAAACGGTAAAACATATTATTCATATACGTTGGGTGAGGGATTGCAGACTGTTATGAATCCTGATAATTATAAGGATTCGGTTGCGGCGGCAAGAGCGGCTTTGACAGAAAGCAATATTCCGGATGCATTCGTTGCGTCATATGACAGAATGTGGTTTGGTGACGATAAAAACAATACGGATAATTTAACTCAAAATCAAATTTCAAACAGAGATAATTTAAAGGATCAAGATGATTTCAGAATTTCTCATATTGAAAGCAATGCAAGTCAGAAAAGTTATATTCGTGCAAAGGGTGTAAGATTTGACGAAAAGCCTGTTGTGCTGTTTGAAGATTACAGCAGTTTGAGCGAGCTTAGCAAAAAAAGCCTGATATTGTGACTGTAGTTCTTGACGGTCAGACTTTTTGCAGTTCCCGACGCAAGACCCTGTTATAAAAAAAATGACTCTACACTTGTGCCTATGCGTACGATTTTTGAGGCGTTGAATGCAGAAGTTGAATGGGTTGATGAAAACGGTGTGCAACAAATCATTGCAAAAACGGCAGATAAAACTATAACAATGACAATAAACAGCAAGGAATTTTATGTGAACGGCGAAAAACAACCGGAACTTAACGAGCCTGCGCAACTTATGAATGATAAAACAATGGTACCTTTAAGAGCGGTAAGCGAATCGCTTGATTGTACCGTTGAATGGGACCAAGAAACAAAAAACTGTTATAATACAGTCTAAAAAATGATAAAAAAGGAGAGATAAGGTATGTCTAACATTTGGCACGATATTAACCCCAAGAAGAGTTTCGCCTGAAAAATTTATGGCGGTAATCGAAATTCCGAAAGGCGTTAAAAACAAGTATGAAATGGATAAGGAAACAGGACTTTTGCGCCTTGACCGCGTACTTTACACATCAACTCACTATCCTGCAAACTACGGATTTATTCCGAGAACGTATGCGGCGGATAATGACCCGCTTGACGTTCTTGTACTTTGTCAGGAATCAATAGTTCCGATGACGCTTGTTGAATGTTATCCGATTGGTGTTATGAAAATGATTGATGATGACCAAGTCGATGAAAAGATAATTGCAATTCCGTTTAATGACCCGTCATATGCGGAATTTAAGGATATTAACCAATTACCTCAACATACTTTCAGTGAAATTTCTCACTTCTTCAGAGTGTATAAATCTCTTGAGGGTAAGGAAACTGTTGTAAATGAGGTGCTTGGTCCGGACGAGGCAAAAGAAGTTATTAAGAATTGTATTGCGGCATACAAGGATATGTACTGCTAACGAAAATGACTGTCGGTTTATCGGCAGTCATTTTTTTTGCTCACTTTTGAAATAAAATGTCGCATTGTGAAAAGTGTTGTATAATTATAAATTAGAAATAAAATATTTTTTGCAGGTTTTACAAATATTCCTTGACTTTTTGGAATTAAAATGATATACTACGGTTTGTACTTATATCAGAGGGAAGAATAGGTGACGGTATTGGAAACGGAAAGAAAAAATCTAAAGACGTTATCGGACGAAGAACTTGTTAAAGCCGCTCAAAACGGTGATAAACGAAGCTTTGGAGGCGATATTGTCGAGATATAAAAATCTTGTTTATGCAAAATCAAAAACCTTATTTTTCTTGCCGGTGCCGATGATGACGATATTATTCAGGAGGGACTTATAGGACTGTACAAAGCCGTTATGGATTTTGACGGCGACAGATTTCCGTTTTTAAAGTCTTTGCGGGAGTATGCGTGACAAGGCACATTATAACTGCCGTTAAAGCGGCATCGAGAAAAAAACACCTTCCCTTAAATTCTTATGTATCACTTGATAAGAATACTTATGACGATGACAGCGATACAACCTTGCTTGACATCATAGCGTTCAGTGAGCTTCAAGACCCTGAGGCCATATTGATTGATCGAGAGAATATGGATGGTATGGAGTATAAAATCAATAAAGTACTCAGCAAGCTTGAAACAGAAGTGCTTGTATATTATCTTGAGGGGCTTTCCTATCAGGAAATTGCGGAAAAGTTGGGAAAAGATACGAAAGCGGTTGACAATGCCGTCCAACGTATTAAGAAAAAACTTGAAAGCACTTTGGCGTGAGGGCAACGAGGGATTTATTGAAGGCAGAAAACAAACAAATAACCAAAGTGAGGTAAAAACAATGTACGAAGACAAGACATTAGTATGTAAGGATTGCGGTAAGGAATTTACATTCTCAGCCGGAGAACAGGAATTTTACGCTGAAAAGGGTTTTTGAAAATGAACCTCAGCGTTGTAAGGAATGTCGTCAGGCAAGAAAGAACAGTATGCGTCAAAACAAGGAGATGTATGAAATAGTTTGTGCATCTTGCGGTAAGGTTGACAAAGTTCCTTTTGAACCGAGAAACGACAAGCCTGTATATTGCAGTGAATGTTTCGCAAAAACAAAACAACTAATACGGTCCAAGACCCGTATGAATAATTGTCTTTCGGACAGTTTTTCATAGAAATGATTTAAAAACAGTATCTTTCCTCAAAGATACTGTTTTTGTTTTGCACTTTATTACGTTAAAGTTGCATAAAATGTGTTTGAATGTTTTGGAAATATCGTTAATTGACAATCTTTGCGATATGTGATAAAATTTTTATTGTATTTTTTGTAAAAAGGAAGGATTGATAAGGAAAATGACAGGTGAAGGTTTTAAGACGTTCGGCGAGATTTTTAAATAAAATCGACGGTTTGTATGGGGAGTTCCGCTTATTGTATTGATAATTCTTACAGGTATTTATCTTACAATCAGAGTAAGAGGATTGCAGGTAAGACACCTTGGTAAGGCTTTGAAGTTTATGGTTAAAAACGAAGAAGGCGGAGAGGGCGAAGTTACGAGTTTCGGTGCTTTGTGTACGGCACTTTCGGCGACTATCGGAACAGGTAATATTGTCGGTGTTGCAACTGCTCTTGCGGCAGGCGGCCCGGGTGCGTTGTTCTGGATGATTGTAGCGGCATTTTTCGGAATGGCTACAAAAGTATACCGAGGGTTTCTTGGCTATTAAGTATCGTACTATAGATGAAGAAGGTCACGTTCTTGGCGGACCTTTCTATTACATAGAAAACGGTATGGGTAAAAAGTGGAAGTGGCTTGCAAAGATTTTTGCGTTTTTCGGTGTTTGTGTGGGTCTTATGGGTATAGGTACTTTTTACACAGGTAAACGGTATCGCAAGTGCGGTTACTAATTTCTTTGACCCGAATACAAGCTGGGCAATTCATTTGTTCGGCAGAGATATTTCTTGGGTGAAGTTGTAATTGCCGGTCTTATTGTAACGGTATGTACGGCACTTGTTATTATTGGCGGTATCAAGAGAATTGCCAATGTATCACAAGTTGTTGTACCGTTTATGGCAGTGCTTTATGTTGTATTTGCTGTGTTGTTGTTACTTTGCAATGTTACAAAAAATTCCTGATGCGATTGTGCAAATTGTTCAAGGTGCGTTTGGATACGGTGACGGCATACAGGGGAATCAGAGCGGTTGCCGGAGGTGTACTTGGTGCAATGATGACTGCAATGCAAAACGGTGTTGCAAAGAGGTATATTCTCGAACGAGGCAGGTCTTGGTTCTGCTCCGATTGCGGCAGCTGCGGCAAAAAACTAAGGATACAGTTCGTCAAGGTCTTGTTTCAATGACAGGTACATTTATTGATACTATCGTTATTTGTACAATGACAGGTCTTGCAATCGTAATTGCAGGTTCTTGGGCAAATCCTGACTTAAAGGGTGTTGCGATAACGACAGTCGCATTCCAAAGCGGTCTTCCGTTCCCATCGGTTGTGTCATCATTTGTTCTTATGATTTGTCTTGCATTCTTTGCATTTACAACAATTCTTGGTTGGGACTATTACAGCGAACGTTGTCTTGAATACCTATCAAACAGAAATAAAACTGTTGTTAAGGTTTATAGATGGATATATGTACTTGCAGTGTTCATCGGTCCGTACCTTACTGTTGCGGCTGTTTGGACTATTGCAGATATTTTCAACGGACTTATGGCGATACCAAATGTAATCGCACTTATCGCACTTAGCGGTGTTGTCGCGAAAGAAACGAGAGATTATTTTAAAAGAATTTGATAGGTTGTCAAAGTGATTTAAGCGGTCGGAAACGACCGCTTTTTTTATGTATTTTGGTGTGGTAAAGTTGAAAGCAGGGGACAGCACCTTGATGTTCCGTACGAAGTTTTAAGGGCGGCCAATGACCGCCCTTGCTTACGAAGCTATATGTGTATTATTTTTTTAGACAGTATGAAGAAAATATGTAGGGGCGACCGTTGGTCGCCCGTTGAAGAGAATAACCGAAAGAACAGTCGAGCCACCCCTCAGTCAACTGTGTTGACAGCTCCCCTCAATGGGAGCCTTTTTGAAAGCCTCTCCTTGAGGAGAGGTGTCACGAAGGTGACGGAGTGGTGGCAATATAAAAATCCGCAAACAAAAAACAGGTATGCGTTGCACACCTGTTTCAAAGCAAAAATTAATCAACGATTGTCTTAACGTATTCGGCAATCTTATCGCACTTGCAGTTAGCGAAGAACAAGTCTTTGAATTGCTTACCTGCAACAGCACCCTTAACAAGTTCTTGATCAAGGTTAGGAAGAATATCAAGAAGATCTCTGTGAGTAACCTTTTTTAACTTCGTTAAGAATTTTAGCATTTCTCTGTTCAGGAACTGCTCTTTCTTTAGGATAACCGCCGCCCCATTCTTCAACGAACAGTTTTTCAAACACATATTGTAGGTTAAGCTTCAGCACCCCAACCCCAGCCTTTTGCGAAAGGCATTGCGATACAGTTACCGTTATTAACCTGTGTAAACTGATAAGCGTCTGTCGGATCTACAACGTGACCGCAAAGTACACCTGGGAATGCGTTACAAGCAAGGCAAGCACCTTCGCCTGTACCACAACCTGTGATAACAAGGTCAGCCGCACCTGAGTTTAGAAGTATTGCGGCAAGAATACCGATTTGTACATATGTAAGTTGTTCTGCATCGTCAGCTGAGTACATACCGTAGTTAAATACTTCGTGTCCAAGAGGTTCAACAACTTTCTTTAGTGTTTCAACAATAACGCCATTCTTTGCAGCTTGGCTGTTTTCGTTAATTAAAGCAATTTTCATTTGAAATTTACCTTCTTTCTTTTTTTTTACACTTCTATTATATCTAATTTTCAATAAGTTTGCAATATATAAATAAAAAAAAATAATATACTATTGACAAATAATATTATACGATATATAATATCATTAAAAATTAAAACATATTATAAATAAAACAATAAAAGGCGGTGAATATATGATATTTAATATTAATGCGGCACTGCTTGACGCACTCGTACTTGCAATAGTGAAAAAAAAGAGGACACTTACGGATATGAAATAACAAGAGTTTTAAAAAACGAACTTGATGTATCGGAATCTACTTTATATCCTGTTCTCCGCAGATTGCAAAAAAAGGACGATTGTCTCGAAATTTATGACAAAAGTATTCCGGACGAAACAGGCGTTATTACAAGATAACAGACAGAGGTCGGAAACAGCTTGATATGTACCGTGACGAATGGCAGAACTACAAAGCGACTATAACAAATATATTTGAGGGAGTGATAGATGATGAATAAAACGGAATTTCTTGCGGCGTCAAGGCGTGAGCTTAGTTTTCTTCCGAAAGATGAGCTTGATGACGCTATTCGTTATTATGATGAATATATCAATGACGCCGGAGATGACGAAGAGAAAGTGATTGCGGAAATGGGTACTCCGCATAAAGTGGCGGAAGAGTTTAAAAATGAGTATTACGACAGAAAAAACGTTAATGATGAAAGTACAAAACACAATAACCAAATTTCTTGGAAAACAGTGCTTGTATGTATATTGGCGGTTGGGTTTGGCGTACCTGTATTAAATATGATAAGAAACGCTCTTCCGGGGATAACCGGAATTGTAATTCTTGTTGTGGTAATAGTATTGCTTATAAAATTTCTCGGCAACAAGACCAATCAACGAATTGCTGTTTCAAATACAACAGTTCAAACTTGCTCCGATATTGAAAACATATATCTTGACTTGAAAGCAGGAAATTTTGAATTCAGAACAGGAGACAGCTTTGCTGTTGATACAATGTCAGCCGGTGAAGTAAAGGTTAAAAGTTATATTGCAAACAATACTTGGACAGTTGAGGGTTCAAAGACTATCGGAAATAATGGAAACGGGGTTGTTTCTATAATAATACCAAAGGGATTTCACGCAAAGAAAGCTGTTATGAAATTAACCGCCGGAAATATTCTTGTGTCGGGATTGTCAGCCGATAATACAAAAGTTGAAGTCGGTATGGGAAAAATGTGAAATTAAAAATATGTATTCTCAGCATTTGAATATGAAGTGCGGAATGGGTGACATAGTCGGCAGTTGCAGTATGAACGGTGACGTGAATGTTGACTGCGGAATGGGTAATGTAACACTAACACTTACAAACAGTGCAGACAACTTTAATATGTCGGCAACGGCAGGTATGGGATGCGTTGATATTGGCGGCACGAAAATTCATGGTGCAGGAAGTAAGTTGGATAACAATATCGGCGCGTTGCATAATATTAATGTAAAATGCGGAATGGGTAACGTCAAAATTGGATTTAATGAAAGGGATGAGGCTTAATGACTAAGGAAGAATTTTTAGACGAAATCAAAAAGAACTTGGATTTATGCCGTATGAAGAAGTAATAAAAGCCGAAAAATATTTTTGAATCATATTTCAACGGCAGTGAGGCGGACGAAAAAGTGATTGAAAGATTCGGAAGTCCTAAATATGCGGCACAAAATTATTACAGAACGCACGTAGCAAACAGCAACGCAAACATTAAACCGCCAAAGAAAAACGGTGTCGGAATATGGGCATTGATAATTATTCTTATATTATTGTCGCCGATACTTATACCGTTGGCAATAGCAGTCGGATTTTTTGCGGTAGCGATAATATTCGGTATATTGTGTATTTTTCCGTTTGCATTTTTCAGCGGTGTTTCAATGTGGCTCGGCGGTGCGGGAATGATACTTAAAAGCTTTTTGCTCACGCGGGATTTGCAAATATGGTTATGCAAATAGGTGTTGGATGTATATTCTTCGGCTTGGGATTGTTTATAGCTTGGGCGACTGTGGTTGTATGCATAAAACTGTTTCCGTGGATAATCAGAAAAATCGTTGCTTTTAGGCTCAAGACTTTTTAATAAAAAAGCGTGATGGATAAGGAGGACAAAATGAGAAAGACTATAACAAAAAAGTTGTACTTATTATCTGTGCTGTGTCGGTTGCACTCGGAATTGCTTTGTGTGCAAGCGGTGTTGTGATGGGCGCTGATGTTGAAAAAGCACTTCGCGGAATTGGAATTAACGTCGAAACAAGAATAGAGCCGAATAATATGTATGATGATTATAATGATATAAATGATTTCTTTAAAAGAATTCGGAATAGATAATATGGAGGGTGATTATAATGAAGAAACTGTTTAGAAGTTCAACTGACAGAAAAAATATGTGGCGTGTGCGGCGGTATTGCCGAATATTTCAATATTGATTCTACTTTGGTAAGACTGGGTGTGGTATTGTTATCGTGTCTTGCATTCGGTACAGGTGTGCTTGCCTATATTATTGCCGCAATAGTAATGCCGGAGGCGTAAAACTTTTTGTCATTGACAAACTATTTGTTAATATGTATAATAGAAGTAATATGATAAATAGTGAGGATTGAAAAATGGCAATATTTAAAAAGAACAAAAAAAAAAGAAGAAACGAAAAAAGTTTCAACTCAAGAGGATAATGAACTAAAGGACGAAATATCCAAGGCTTATGATGAAATAATGAGTGGCAACAAAGAAGAAAAAGCTGAAGAGCAACCGCAACAAGAACCTAAAAAGACGACATAGCTTTTGAAAATGAAGTTTTTAAATCAAAGGTGAAAGCATTTAAACAAGAAAGAAATCAACAGAATTTGATTGCTGTATTAAAAATGCTGTCAGGCAGAAAGTTTTTGCTTCCGTCAGTATGTAATGTGGAAGATCCGTTTGAAAAACTTGAAAACGGTAATGTAAGATTGAAAGAGGGAACTGTATTTAATCCGGCATTTTTGACAAGTAGTGATAAGAAGGTATTTCTACCTATATTTACTGATGAAGAATCTATGGTTCAAAAGTCACCGTCGGGTGTATTATTGAAACTTAACTTCGAGCAATGCGTTACAGTAGTGTATGATGATCGAAAAGAATCCTGTTGAGGCGGTTGTAATTAATCCGTTTACCGAAAATATGATAATCGGTATTGATTTGCTTAAGATGGTTTTCAAAGAAAAGAAAAAAGAAGAAAAACAAGATTAATATGAAATATGCCGACGGAAGTCGGCATATTTTTTTTGCTTTTATAGCATGAATAGTATATATGACAGAAAGTAATCCACAATATATAGTGTAGCAAAAAGAAAAATAAAAAAAAGATGAAAAAAGTTGAAAAAAAAGTGTTGACAAAAGGGGTAATAGAGTGTATAATAATCAAGTCGTCAGTTGAGAGGGCTAAAGAACACGGGAATAAAAAGTGTTCGGGTTGAGAGGAAGTTAAAAACTTTTTCAAAAAACTTTTGAAAAAGTCTTGACAAACTGAAAACGATGTGATAGAATAAACAAGCTGTCGCAAGAGAGCATGTACATTGAAAGATAAATAGTGCAGGTTTTATGTCAAACATTTGCTTTGCAAATGTAAAACTATTGAGTTTTTTATGACAGAAATTCGGATAAAAATTACGAAGAGAAGTCAGTTAGTAATTAAGAGCTAACAAACAATCGAGTATATAAGAGCGAAAGCTTAAATATAACCATTTAAACGAGAGTTTGATCCTGGCTCAGGACGAACGCTGGCGGCGTGCCTAACACATGCAAGTCGAACGAGAATCTTTGAACAGATCTTTTCGGAGTGACGTTCAAAGAGGAAAGTGGCGGACGGGCGAGTAACGCGTGAGTAACCTGCCCATAAGAGGGGATAATCCATGGAAACGTGGACTAATACCGCATATTGTAGTTAAGTTGCATGACTTGATTATGAAAAGATTTATCGCTTATGGATGGACTCGCGTCAGATTAGATAGTTGGTGAGGTAACGGCTCACCAAGTCAACGATCTGTAGCCGAACTGAGAGGTTGGTCGGCCGCATTGGGACTGAGACACGGCCCAGACTCCTACGGGAGGCAGCAGTGGGGAATATTGCGCAATGGGGGGCAACCCTGACGCAGCAACGCCGCGTGCAGGAAGAAGGTCTTCGGATTGTAAACTGTTGTCGCAAGGGAAGAAGACAGTGACGGTACCTTGTCAGAAAGTCACGGCTAACTACGTGCCAGCATCCGCGGTAATACGTAGGTGACAAGCGTTGTCCGGATTTACTGGGTGTAAAGGGCGCGTAGGCGGACTGTCAAGTCAGTCGTGAAATACCGGGGGCTTAACCCCGGGGCTGCGATTGAAACTGACAGCCTTGAGTATCGGAGAGGAAAGCGGAATTCTAGTGTAGCGGTGAAATGCGTAGATATTAGGAGGAACACCGGTGGCGAAGGCGACTTTCTGGACAATCACTGACGTTGAGGCACGAAAGTGTGGGGAGCAAACAGGATTAGATACCCTGGTAGTCCACACCGTAAACGATGGATACTAGGTGTAGGAGGTATCGACCCCTTCTGTGCCGCAGTTAACACAATAAGTATCCCACCTGGGGAGTACGATACGACCGCAAGGTTGAAACTCAAAGGAATTGACGGGGGCCCGCACAAGCAGTGGAGTATGTGGTTTAATTCGACGCAACGCGAAGAACCTTACCAGGGCTTGACATCCCTGGAATCGAGTAGAGATACTTGAGTGCCTTCGGGAATCAGGTGACAGGTGGTGCATGGTTGTCGTCAGCTCGTGTCGTGAGATGTTGGGTTAAGTCCCGCAACGAGCGCAACCCCTATTGTCAGTTGCCATCATTAAGTTGGGCACTCTGGCGAGACTGCCGGTGACAAATCGGAGGAAGGTGGGGACGACGTCAAATCATCATGCCCCTTATGCCCAGGGCTACACACGTACTACAATGGCCGATAACAAAGTGCAGCGAAACCGTGAGGTGGAGCGAATCACAAAACTCGGTCTCAGTTCAGATTGCAGGCTGCAACTCGCCTGCATGAAGTTGGAATTGCTAGTAATCGCGGATCAGAATGCCGCGGTGAATACGTTCCCGGGCCTTGGTACACACCGCCCGTCACACCATGAGAGTCGATAACACCCGAAGCCTGTGAGCTAACCTTTTAGGAGGCAGCAGTCGAAGGTGGGGTTGATGATTGGGGTGAAGTCGTAACAAGGTAGCCGTATCGGAAGGTGCGGCTGGATCACCTCCTTTCTAAGGAGAACCGATTGAGCGAATAGCTTAGTCAAAATTCCTAAGGTCGAACGATAGAAATATCGTCAGAGACAGAAAACTTGTGCTATTTATCTTTGAATGCACACGTTATTTTGCGAAGCAAAAAACGTGAAGCGCTTTGAAAATTTTAATTTTCGAAGGCTCAGCGGTAGCTGACATCCCTTATATGTAAGGAATGAGCTTTACGCTTTAAAATGTAGAATAATATGAACATTCATAACGAAATATTGATATAAGTGGGAAAAAGGAAACTGAACCCAATAGAAACCCTGCATGGGCCTATAGCTCAGCCGGTTAGAGCGCACGCCTGATAAGCGTGAGGTCAGGTGGTTCGAGTCCACTTAGGCCCACCACTCAGCATTGCGTAGCAATGCGAAACATCGTATGAGCGTGCCAGTGTGAAATCGTGAAGCGAAGCGGAGCGATAGGCAACAAAGTTGCCGAACAAGGTCACATAGGCGAACGATGCCAACCGTAATTCATGACATACGAAAAATTAAAGCCAAATATTAAGTATCAACTAAATTTGGGGGTGTAGCTCAGCTGGGAGAGCACCTGCCTTGCAAGCAGGGGGGTCAGGAGTTCGATTCTCCTCATCTCCACCAATTCAAACAATTTCACGCACATTTCGCATTTTTTCTCAGTCTTGCGTACCGATGTACGCGACGACGTCGAAGAAAAAGCGAACTGCACGCAAACTTGTTTGAGTTTAAAATCAATATAAAAAGATTGTACCTTGAAAACTAAACAATGTAACAAACGATGATAGAGAGAAACGAGGAAATGACATAGTAATGTCAAAACCCCGATAACTAAATTAGTTATCAAACTAATGTGGAAAGGTTTTTTCGATATACGAGAGTATATGGGTAAAAACTTCAATTTCAAACAAATCTCTAATTCTTATGTAATTCAAGAACCAAACCAAGTTGGTCAAGCTATAAAGAGCGTAGGGAGAATGACTTGGCATCAGGAGCCGAAGAAGGACGTGACAAGCTGCGAAAAGCTGCGGTTAGGGAGCAAATATCCATAGACCCGCAGATATCCGAATGGGGAAACCCGGTACGGCAATACCGTATCACTGCATGGTAAATACATAGCCATGTGGAGGAAACCCTCTGAACTGAAACATCTAAGTAGGAGGAGGAAGAGAAAAAGAAACATCGATTTCCTAAGTAGCGGCGAGCGAAAGGGAAAGAGGCCAAACCAGAGATAGCAATATCTTTGGGGTTGCGGACTGCGTAATTGATTCAATATTTTTAGCAGAAGTGTATGGGAAGACACACCATAGTAGGTAATAGTCCTGTAAGCGAAAAGGATATTGACAAGGCAGGATCCAGAGTACCACCGGACACGAGGAACCCGGTGGGAAGCCGGGGGACCACCCCCAAGCCTAAATACTACCTGATGACCGATAGTGAAAAGTACAGTGATGGAAAGTTGAAAAGAACCCCGGAAGGGGAGTGAAAAAGAATCTGAAACCCTATGTTTACAAGCTGCTAAAGCACCATATGAGTGCGATAGCGTACTTTTTGTAGAACGGTCCGGCGAGTGTATGTTGCAAGCGAGGTTAAGGTGTTAAGCACTGAAGCCGAAGGGAGACCGAGTGTGAATAGCGCGTATAGTTTGCAGTATACGACCCGAAACCGGGTGACCTAACCATGGACAGGTTGAAGTGGAAGTAAAATTCCATGGAGGACCGAACCCACGGCTGTTGAAAAAGGCGGGGATGAGCTGTGGTTAGCGGTGAAATTCCAATCGAACTCGGATATAGCTGGTTCTCATCGAAATAGCTTTAGGGCTAGCCTCAGGATAGTTTAGTGGAGGTAAAGCACTGAATGGGCTAGGGGGCTTCACGGCTTACCGAACCCTATCAAACTCTGAATGCCGCATAAATGTTTCCTGGGAGTCAGACTGCGTGAGATAAGTTTCGTAGTCAAAAGGGAAACAGCCCAGACCTACAGCTAAGGTCCCTAAATGAATTTAAGTGGAAAAGGATGTGGAGCTGCATAGACAACTAGGATGTTGGCTTAGAAGCAGCCACTCATTTAAAGAGTGCGTAATAGCTCACTAGTCGAGTGACTGTGCGCCGAAAATGTAACGGGGCTAAAATTCATACCGAAGCTTAGGAATGATAGTAATTTGTTTGCGGGGGTAGATGAGCGTTGTGTAAGTCTGCGAAGCTACACCGAAAGCGAGTAGTGGAGATATCACAAGTGAGAATGCCGGAATGAGTAGCGAGAATTATGTGAGAATCATAATGGTCGAAAATCTAAGGTTTCTTGAGGAAGGTTCGTCCGCTCAAGGTAAGCCGGGAGCTAAGGCGAGGCCGAGAGGCGTAGTCGATGCACATACGGTAAAGATTCCGTAGCCACCGAAGTCGTTAAATACAGGGACACAGGAACATAGCCTAACCCCACCGTTGGTTGAGTGGGGCGTAAGGGAGCGAAAAATTAGTAGCGAAGTAGGTGATTGTACACTGGCGAGAAAAAGCTGTATGGATTGACAAGGTGCCCGTACCGCAAACCGACACAGGTAGATGAGGAGAGAATCATAAGACCAGCGGGAGAAGTGTTGTTAAGAACTCGGCAAAATGACCCCGTAACTTCGGGATAAGGGGGAGCCTACGCGAGTAGGCCGCAGAGAATAGTCTCAAGCGACTGTTTAGCAAAAAAACACAGGTCTCTGCTAAATCGAAAGATGAAGTATAGGGGCTGACGCCTGCCCAGTGCTGGAAGGTTAAGGGGAAGTGTTAGAGCAATCGAAGCATAGAACTTAAGCCCCAGTAAACGGCGGCCGTAACTATAACGGTCCTAAGGTAGCGAAATTCCTTGTCAGGTAAGTTCCGACCCGCACGAATGGCGTAACGACTTGAGAGCTGTCTCAACAACATACCCGGCGAAATTGAAGTACTGGTAAAGATGCCAGTTACCCGTGATAAGACGGAAAGACCCCATGGAGCTTTTACTGTAACTTGATATTGAATTTTTGTATTACATGTACAGGATAGGTGGGAGACAGAGAACTAATGCCGCCAGGTGTTAGAGTCGATGTTGGGATACCACTCTTGTAATATGAGGAAGTTCTAACCTGCGCCCGTGAATCCGGGCGGGGGACACTGTCAGGCGGACAGTTTGACTGGGGCGGTCGCCTCCTGTGCGTAACGGAGGCGTTTTCAGTTGTTGGGTTCAGCACGGACGGAAAATCAGCAACGAGTGCAAAACGCATAAAACCAGCCTAACTGCGGCCCCACGCCTGGCGCAACGAAAGTTGAGCAAGTGATCCGGCGGTATG
>VOFK01000767.1_pt1 | contig 50508 bp, 73 predicted proteins | sample 5384121 | NCBI WGS metagenome assembly VOFK01 (sample SAMN12384730, study PRJNA508395) | human gut metagenome | isolation source: healthy gut J | host: Homo sapiens | reverse complement strand
TTAAGCTGGCTGCATTGTTCAGCTCCAAGCCTGCCAAGATGGTGAAAGGTCATCAGGGAGGTATTTGATATCCTGCGTGACAAGATTGACCGGAATGCCCGTTATATCTGGTTTCATGCAGCATCTTTGGGCGAGGAAGTTTGAACAAGGACGTCCATTAATTGAGCGTATTCGTAAGGAGCACCCTGAGTATAGAATATTGCAGACTTTTTTTTCTCCTTCAGGGTATGAAGTGAGAAAAAAACTATCAAGGGGCTGATATTGTGTGTTATCTGCCCTTTGATACACCCTCGTAAATGTGAGGCGTTTTATCGAGATGGTGAATCCCTGTATGGTATTCTTTATAAAGTATGAATTTTGGCAGAATTATTTGAATACACTTTATAAGAAAGGTATTCCGGTTTATAGTGTTTCGTCTATATTCCGCCCGAATCAGATTTTTTTCCGTTGGTATGGTAAGGATTACCGTAAAGTGCTGAAGACTTTTTCACATTTATTTGTGCAGAATGAAGTCTCTGAAAAACTGTTGGCAAGTATCGGTGTTACTGATGTAACGATTGTAGGTGATACTCGTTTTGATCGGGTATTGGATATTTGCACTGTTGCCAAGGATCTCCCTTTGGTAAAAGCATTTAAAGGAAATTCTAAGACTTTTGTTGCCGGTAGTTCGTGGGGACCTGATGAAGATATTTTTATCAGGTACTTTAATGAACACCCCGAAATGAAGTTGGTCATAGCCCCTCATGTGGTGAGTGACAGCCATTTGAAAGAAATCATGGAGAAGGTAAAGCGTCCTTGTGTCCGTTATACAGAGGCAACAGAAGAAAATGTATCGAAAGCCGATTGCCTGATTATTGATTGTTATGGGTTGCTTTCATCCATTTACCGTTATGGGGAAATTTCGTATATCGGTGGAGGATTTGGAGTTGGTATTCATAATGTGCTTGAGGCAGCTGTGTACGGCATTCCGGTTATTTTTGGTCCGAACAATAAGAAATTCCGTGAGGCTCAGCATCTTTTAGAAAAGAAGGGTGGGTTTGAAATCAATGATTATGAGGAATTTAAACGTTTGATGGATAGATTCCTGACTGATAACAGCTATTTGCAGCAGGCGGGAAATGCAGCCGGAGATTATGTGAAGAATAATTCCGGAGCCTTGGAGAAGATTATGAAAGCAATTCGGTTGTAATCTAGTTTAAGGTATAATAATAAGAGCCGTTTGTGAGATAAGTATTATCTTTCAGGCGGCTTTCTCTTATTTAATTCCTATCTTTGCGTTCAATAATTATTTTATGAGCATTAATGACGATATATTGTTATTGAAACTCATTCAAAGCGGTAATGAGCAAGCGTTTAAGTATTTATTTGATACTTATTTTGCATCGTTATGTCGTTTTGCGCATGTCTATGTATCAGATACCCAAGATGCTGAAGAGCTTATATTAGAGCTTTTCGTTCATATTTGGGAACATAGAAATGAAATAAATATTACTCTTTCGTTTAAAGCATACCTTTTTCAGGCAGCCCGCAACCGGTGCTTAAATTATCTGCGTGACAATCGTTCAATGCTTCGTCTTGAAGAAGTGGAAGAGGAAATAAGAGATGAAGATATCTCGGCTCTTGAAATGGAGGAATTGCAACATCTTATTATGGAGGCTATTTGTGCATTACCCGATAAATGTCGGGAGGTTTTTCAATATAGTCGGCATGAAAACCTCTCAAATAAATAGAAAATAGCAGAAAAAATGCAAATCTCAATAAAAACGGTAGAAGCTCAGATAACTAAAGCTTTAAAATTAATAAAGAACTTCTTGGACGAAAAATATATCTATCTTTTTTAAAAAAAAACTCTTTTTTGAATAAGGGTTATTTCATTTTGATGTGTCATACGGTTGTAAAAAAGCTAAAAAGACATACGAAATGAAAAAAGAAATACCCTGGAATCTAATTATTCAAAAGCTGAAACACGATATTACAGCTGAAGAAGAACACGACTTGACCGTGTGGTTGGCTGAGGATAACCATAGGGTAATTTTTGAGGAGTTACAAACTTTGTGGCAAAAGGTACAGGAAAATGCTATTAATTACACTCCCGATACAAATTATTATTGGAAAGAATTATCGAAACGAATGAAGACTACAGAGGTAAAAGCTGAACCTTCTGTTCATAAGACTCGTTCTGTATCTTTCAAACGATATGCTGCTGTTGCTTCTGTTTTTTTGCTTATAGCTCTCTCTTGTACATTATATATAGGTATAAATTTGGGTCGCCCGAATCGGGCACTCAGGTTTTATACCAACTTGAGTGGTAAGTCAAAAGTTTATTTGTCAGATGGTACTCAAGTGTGTTTGCATACCAATACTTCTCTTTCCTTAAATACTGACTTTAATGATAATTCACGTTTGGTCAATCTCTTGGGTGAAGCATATTTTGATATTAAGCATGATAAAGATCATCCTTTCGTAGTGGAGACTGAAGGTATGAAAGTGGTTGTACATGGAACAAAGTTTAATGTAACTTCGCATCCTGACTCTGCTAATACATATGTGGGGCTCGTGGAAGGCTCTGTATCATTGGAGACATCTAAAGAGCATCGTCTTATGCAACCGGGTGAAATGTCAACATTTAATAAGCTGAACAATGCTCTGTCAATTGAAAGAGGAGATGTTCACTTTATGAGTTCGTGGGCTAATGATAAGATTATATTCAAAGGAAAACCTTTAGGATACATTTGTCGGTTTCTTTCTAAGTGGTATAGTGTGAAGATTAATCTGTCTCCATCTTTGTCTGATAAATATATTTATAGTTTTACTTTACGTCATGAAACATTAGAGGAAATTGTACGTATTATGGCACGCTTGAATCCGTTAGAATACAATTTCGATGAACATAATGTGTTAACCATAAAAAGAAATATCTAGTACTAACCCTTAAAAAATATAATGCCTATGAAACATTGATGATATAAAAAAGGCCATCTCAAAAATCATTTTGAGACAGCCTCTCTTCTACGTGAGTTAAATTAATTATTAACCGGAGGAATGAATAAAGAATTTGGTCGTTCTGGGCATTTATTCCCCACTAGTTAACTTTATAATCTACAAAAATATGAATTTAAAGAAATATTCTGCATTTATTTTAATGCTTTTTTGTACAACCTTTCTAATGGCTCAAACAGAAAAAGCGTTTTTCCCTTTCTTTCTCAAATATTCCTCTATCAGAGGCTATGCCGAAAGTAGAGAAAGCCAGTGGCTATACATTTTTTATAATCCCACTGAAGTCAATATTAAGCCAGTGGCTAAGGTTAAAGTTAGCCTTTCCGTACAGAATGAAACTGTTCGTAAGGCTATGGATAAAATGTTGAATCCGGTTGGAATCGGTTTTGAGATAACAAATTCTCAAATCGTATTGTTTCCTAACAATAAGAAGAATACAGAAACACAAGGTAGTAAGGTGACAGTTAAAGGAAAAGTTGTCGATGCTACAGGTGAGCCGATAATTGGAGCAAATGTTGTAGAAAAAGGTACAGTTAATGGTGTAATTACAGATATTGATGGTAATTATCAATTGAGTGTTTCTAAAGGTGCAAGTATTTTAGTCTCTTATATTGGCTATGTTCCACAGACTATAAAGGCAGGAACTAAAACTGAAGTTTGTTTGGTGGAAGATTCTAAAACGCTGGATGAAGTAGTTGTAGTTGGTTTTGGTACTCAGAAAAAGGTAAATTTAACTGGTGCTGTAGCTTCTGTTTCCAGTGAAGCTCTTGCAAATAAACCAGTTGCAAATATTGGTCAGGCTTTGCAAGGCGTACTTCCTAATTTGAACGTTTCAGCAACAAGCGCTTCCCTGGGGCTGTTCCTTCTTTTAATGTTCGTGGGGTACTTCAATGAGCCAGGATTCAAATGGCAAATGGCAGGTTGATGAAGGTAGCCCTTTGATTTTTGGTTGATGGTATACAAATGGATGCTACTTATCTTAACATGTTGAATCCTAATGATATTGAGAGCATTTCTTTATTGAAGGATGCAGCTTCAGCTGCCATTTATGGTGCTCGCGCTACATATGGTGTAATGTTGGTTACCACTAAGTCAGGTCAAAAAAAGAACAAAGACCTACAGTTACTTATAATTTTAGTATGCAGTGGAATACTCCATCACATCGTCCTGATATTATGGATGCTTATACATTGCAATTGGCCGAGAATGAACGTACAGAATGGACTGGTAACTCTGTCTCGGATTGGAGTATGCAGCTGTTGGAAGCCAAGAAAAAATGGATGGAAAATCCTACAGCAGAAAATGCTTGGATTTATCAGCAGGGAAGTACATCAAAATTCTCATGGGTCTCCCAAGCATGAATCCGTTTGAAGAAGTTGTAAGAGACTGGACACCATTGCAAAAACATACAGCTAGCATTAGTGGCGGAACAGCAAAAAGCCGCTATTATTTGTCTTTGGGATATCAGCATCAAGAGGGAATGTATAAAATAAATACAGATAAGCAAAATCGTTTTAATGGATTGATGAGTATTGATTCAGAAATCACCAAGTGGTTTAAAGTCAATGCCAAGATTAGTTATAATGTCTCTAATTTGGATGAACCATACATAAACCCACAAAAAGGGTCCTTATGGTCTGCTATGATGGGAGAACCGGAACGTAATGTGTGTGCACCGGTAAAAACTGCCGCAACAGACCCGCTAGGAGAGATGTGGACTGATAATATTATAGGTTGGTTAGCTTATGGAGCTACGAAAGAAACCAAACGTACTAATGCGGTGTTCAGCATCAATCCTACTATAACTTTGATGGATGGTTTGAGCTTGAAGGGTGAGTTCTCTTATCGTCCGAATGAATACTATTACAAAGAAGTGGTTCCAACTCGTGAGTATGTAGTAGATAATTGGACATCTACAGTGAAGACTCATACCGATCCTTCTAGTATTTTAGAACAAGTAACCCATTCTGATTATTATACTATCAATGCTTATGCTAATTTTGATAAAACATTTGGAAAACATTATGTGGGTGCTGTAGCAGGTTTTAATCAGGAGTGGTATACTTATCGTTACACAGGAGCGAAAGCTCAGGGTATTTTGACTCCTAATATCCCAGTGATAAATGCTACTACTGGCAATCAATATGCTTATGATAGTGCAGAACATTGGGCTATTCGTGGAGCTTTTGCCCGTGTTAACTATATTTTTAATGATCGTTATCTGTTTGAGTTCAATGGTCGTTATGATGGTACCTCACGTTTCCGCAAAGAAGACCGTTTTAAATTTTTCCCTTCCTTCTCCGCAGGTTGGAGAGTTTCTGAAGAATCATTTATAAAAAAAATAATCTTACTTGGCTGGATAATTTGAAGTTAAGAGCTTCATGGGGATCTTTGGGTAATCAGAATGTTTCTAATTATGCATATATTCCCGAGTATGGTAGTGTAGGTTTTGTAAATTGGGATATGGGGGGAAGCCGTCCAATGGGAATTTCTCCTTCGGGACTGATTTCTCCAAATTTGACTTGGGAAACAGCGACTACTATTGACTTCGGTATTGATGTGGCTTTATTGGGGAATCGTTTAGATTTTACTTTTGATTGGTATTCTCGTCGAACCAAAGATATTTTAATGGCAGGTGATAAATATCCTAGTGTCTTAGGAGCATCGGCACCTAAAAAAGAATTCAGGTATATTGCGTACGAATGGATGGGAATTGAGCCTGAAATGGAAGGACCGTTTGGCTAATGGGATAAATTATGATGTAAGTTTTGTATTGTCTGACTATATAACAAAGGTAGTTCCGCTTTGATGGTAATCTAATAAATTACTTTCTTCTTTATATGCAGGTAAAACAATGGGTGAGATTTGGGGATATAACAGTTTAGGTATTTTGCAAGAAGATGATTTTATAACAGATGAAAATGGAAAACAAATATTACAAGGTGCTTCACAGTCAGATCTAGGTTCTACATGGTATCCGGGAGATCTTCGTTTTGAAGATTATGGTGGAAAAGAAGGTGATGATGAACACAGAAGTAGTGTAGGTGCAGATGGTAAAGTTTCTACAGGACAGAATACTATTTATAATCCAGGTGACCGTAAAGTTATTGGTAACAGTACTCCGCGTTTCCGTTTTGGCTTAAATGGTAATGTTTCATGGAAAAATATATCTCTTGGTATTTTCTTTCAGGGAGTTGCTAAGCGTGATGTTTGTATAACAGATCGTGCTTTATGGGGAGGAAATAATACTTCCGGAAACCGTGACACTTATAATAATTCATGGCGTCCTGACCGTACCAATGCGAAATATCATATGTATGGTAGAACTCAGAATTCAAGCATTGCACATACAGGAAATTTGTACAATGCTGCATATATTCGTTTAAAAACTTTGTCTTTGGGCTATAGCTTACCTAAGTCATGGGTTACTAAAGTAGGAATGAATAGTGTTACTTTGAATCTTTCTGGTTATAATTTATTTGAGATTTCAGGTGTGCCTGATGTCTTTGATCCGGAATCGATTTCTTCATCTTACCCGATGATGCGTTCTGTATCAGTGGGTGCACAGATTAATTTCTAATTTAAAAAATAAAAGATTATGAAAATGAAAAAATATATATTGGCGTTGGGATTAGTCTCCATGCTTATAGGATGTAATGATGATTTTATGGAACGTTATCCTTTGGATAATGTAACAGATGAAAATTTCTGGAAGACAGAAAGCGATTTGAAACTTTATTTAAATAAACTCTATCCTGCTTATATAAAAGGGCATGGTGATGGATGGTCACAAGATAAATATATTACTCCGCTTCCGGTTACAGGAAGTCCCTTGGCTTATGGTGATTTTTATTCAGATAACTGTGTACGTACAGGTAGTGAACCAAAAGAATTGGCAGGACTAAATAAAATTCCTACAGGAGCAGGAAGTGGTGGATGGAGTTGGACAAATTTACGAACGATTAATTTCTTTTTTTACAACGTTATCAACGTAGTGAACTTCCTGCCTACAAACTGGAACAATATGCAGGTGAGGCTTACTTTTTTAAAGCTCTTGATTATTATAAAAAAGTATTATTTTTCGGTGATGTGCCTTGGTTGACACGCGACTTAAATGTAGATTCAGAAGAATTGTATGCTCCACGTAATTCACGTGCAGAGGTTATGGATTCTTTGTTAATGTGTATTAATAAGTCTGTTGCTGGTTTGCCTCAAAAAGGGAAAAGAAGAAAGTGGTCGTTTAAATAAAGATATGGCTAATTTCTTGAAAGCTCGTATTTGTTTGTTTGAAGGTACTTATCGTAAATATCATAAAGAACTGAATTTGGATGGAACTAAGTTCTTACAGGAATGTGTGACAGCTTGTAAGGAACTGCTGGGCAAATATTCTTTATATACAGATAATTCAGGAGAATCTTATTGGAAGATGTTTACAGCCTATGATTTTTCAAATAATAAAGAAGTTATTTTAGGCCGTACTTATATTGAAAATGAATTTGGACATGCTTTTCAGCGTTATTATGATCAAAATAATAGTAATCGTCAATCAATGGGAGCAACTAGAGGATTTATTGATGAATATTTGTGTATTGATGGAAGACCTATTTATGTAGGTGGTTCTGAAGGTAATTATGAGGAAAATCCAAATTTTGAAGGTTATGGTATGTGGAGAGAGTTGGAAAATCGTGACCCTCGTTTGACGCAAACTATTTGTCGTCCTGGAGAACATGTTACTATTTATGAAGGTGGTATTGTTTCTTTGGACGAAAATGGTATTAATTATCCGAAGATTAATTATAACACAAATGGTTCTACTGTAACTGGATATCGTGTTATTAAACATTGGATGGGTGACATGGAAGAGCAAGACCGTACTACCAATGGTATCCAGGCTGCTATTGAGTTCCGTTATGGTGAGTTGCTATTAATGTATGCCGAGGCTAAATATGAACTGGAAGGAACTTTGTCACAAGCAGATGTTGATATGACAATTAATGCTTTACGTGAACGAGCCGGGTTTGATTTTGTAAAATATCCAACCTCAAAATTGGTGGTAGGACAAGAACCGGCAGACCCGCGTTTGGATAAAATCTATGCAGAGAAATTGGACTATCCGGTTAGTCCGCTGCTTCGCGAAATCCGTCGTGAACGTCGTGTGGAATTGGCTATGGAAAATCATCGTTATGAAGACCTGATGCGTTGGAAGGCAGGTAAGCTTCTGACCGTGCCTTTGCGTGGTATGCGGATGACTGATGAAATGCTGGAATTATATAGTGGAAAATATGAGCAGAAGGATCCAAGTAAGCCGGAGGAGCTGAACGTTTTAGTGCAACTAAAGCCACTGTAGATAAAGATATATTTTTAGATGAAGATGGATTTATTATCTGTTATCCGAAGAGTCCTTATAAATATACAATAAAAGGAACCCTGCCATGGGAAGACTATCGTTATTTATGGCCTATTCCTCGAGAAGAAATAACCATGAATCCACAGCTTGAGCAAAATCCGGGTTGGGAAGAGGCAGAGAATGATAAATAAATTCATTAAACTTTTTATCGTAAAAAGATGCCTTGTACCTCTTACAGGGCATCTTTTTTAATCATTTTTCTTTTTAAGGACAATATGTGTAGGTAATGGCAACAAAAATAGTAAGTCATATTCGTTTGCCTTTGTTACTTTTGCATAGTCTTCATAGACAATCTTAATTATAATTCCTTTATTTATTGAACATGAAAAACAAATTCTTAAAGACTTTCATCTTATTCTCATTATTGGCAGCAGGAGCATCTGCTCAGCACAGCCATAAATTATTACCTGCCGAACAGGAAATTCCTTTGAACTATGGTGCCGATCGTTTGGGTAAACGTTATGACGCGGATATGCAGAAATTTCGGGACAACCGTTTGGGCGCTTTTATCCATTGGGGGCTTTATGCCATTCCCGGTGGTGAATGGAACGGGAAAGTCTATCCGGGTGCTGCGGAATGGTTGAAATCATGGGCAAAAGTTCCGTCGGGCGAGTGGCTGGAGTTGATGAAACAGTGGAATCCGACGAAGTTTGATGCCAGGAAGTGGGCAAAGATGGCCAAGGAGATGGGAGTTCGTTATGTGAAGATCACCACCAAGCACCATGAAGGCTTTTGCCTCTGGCCCAGTAAGTATACAGAAAACACAGTGGCCAATACCCCATACAAGAAAGACCTTTTGGGGGAACTGGTAAAGGCGTATAACGATGAGGGCATTGACGTACATTTCTATTTCTCTGTGATGGACTGGAGCCACCCGGACTGGCGTTATGATGTGAAGACGCCCGAGGACAGCGCTGCTTTCAGCCGTTTTCTGACGTTTACGGATAATCAGCTGAAGGAACTTGCAACCCTTTATCCGACGGTAAAGGACTTCTGGTTTGACGGTACCTGGGATGCCAGCATCAAGAAGAACGGTTGGTGGACGGCCCATGTGGAGCGTATGCTGAAGGAGGTGCTTCCGGGCGTGACCATCAACAGCCGTTTGCGTGCCGATGACTACGGGAAACGTCATTTTGACAGCAACGGTCATTTGATGGGAGATTATGAATCCGGTTACGAACGCCGTTTGCCCGACCCGGTGAAGGACTTGAAAGTGACCCGCTGGGACTGGGAAGCCTGTATGACGGTACCCGAAAACCAATGGGGATACCATAAAGACTGGTCTCTCAGTTATGTCAAGACTCCGGTGGAGGTGCTCGAACGTATCGTTCATGCCGTGTCCATGGGTGGCAATATGGTTGTCAACTTCGGTCCTCAGGCGGATGGGGATTTCCGTTCGGAAGAAAAGGAACTGGCTAAATCCATCGGTGCTTGGATGAAGAAGAATGGCCAATGCATTTATGGTTGCGACTATGCCGGTTGGGAGAAACAGCCTTGGGGATATTACACCCGCAAGGGGTCGGATGTTTACATGGTTGTCTTTAATTGTCCTTATTCAAAGCATCTGACGGTGAAGACACCGAAGGGCACCCAGGTAGTGAAAGCCGCATTGCTGAATGGAAAATCGGTGAAGGTGGTTGAGACGGCACGGAATGAGTATAATGTGGATATGCCTGCACAGGAACCCGGCGAACCGTTTGTCATCAAACTGCAGATAAAAGAAGCAGCCGGTGTCGTGGATAAATATCGTGATGCTTTAACCTGATGAAAAAGATGAATTATATGTATAAGTTGTGTGGAACAGCACTTGCCGTGCTGTTCTCTGTTTCCGTTTCCTCCCAGATTCCTTTTACTAAGGTGGAAACGAAGAATATGATGCGTAAAGTGGCGGATTGGCAGATAGCCCATCCCAATACCGGCCATGAACATGATGACGTGTCATGGACCCACGCCGTCCTTTATGCGGGAATGGCTGACTGGGCCGAACTGAGTGAAAAGGAAGACGGTTATGATTTCTATTACCGCTGGCTGCTTCGTATAGGCAGCCGCAACCAGTATCAGCTTGGGTCATGGATGTATCATGCCGATTTTATCGCAGTGGCGCAGGTGTACCTCGATTTATATAATAAATACGGTCAGGAAAGGATGATCTGGCACACGCTGGCCCGTACCGATTGGGTGATCGGGCATCCTGCAAAAGGGAATTTGGAGCTGGACTATAGCCGTATCGAGAGCCTGGACCGTTGGTCATGGTGTGACGCCCTGTTCATGGCCCCTCCGGTGTATGCCAAGCTTTATGCGATGACCGGTGATAAGAAATATGTTGATTTTTCTAAATCGTGAGTACCGGGCCACATATGATTTCCTGTTCGATAAGGAAGAGCATCTCTTCTACCGCGATTCCCGCTATTTTAATAAAAAAGAAGCCAACGGCAAGAAAGTGTTTTGGGGCCGTGGCAATGGCTGGGTATTGGGCGGACTGAGTGAAATCTTGCAGGCCTTGCCTGCAAAGGACAAGCACCGCCGTTTCTATGAGGACCTGTTTGTCACTTTGTCTGCGCGCGTGGCCGAGTTGCAGAGCAAGGACGGCTACTGGCATGCCAGCCTGCTCGACCCCGAATCTTATCCTTCTCCCGAAACCAGTGCGACCGGTTTCATTGTTTATGCACTGGCATACGGCATAAACGAGGGCTTGTTGGATAAGGATAAGTTTACTCCCGTTGTGGTGAAAGGCTGGCAGGCTATGCTTGATGCTGTCTCTGCGGAAGGTAAGCTGGGCTATGTGCAGCCTATCGGGGCCGACCCTCGCAAAGTGACCCGCGAGATGACAGAGGTGTACGGCGTAGGCGCTTTCCTGCTGGCCGGGAACCAGATTTATAAGATGGCACAATGATTGAATTCTCAAAGTTTAAACGAATATTTTGGTATAGATGAATAAATTAGTAAGTCTGTTGCTTGCCGGTCTGTTTGTTTGCGGTAGTGGCGTCGCCCGCGATGTCACCTCTTTCAACACGGGCTGGCAATTCAAGAAAGGTCCTTTTTCAGCCGATGCGATGAAGGCGGCTTCCCAATGGGAGGGTAAATGGGAAACAGTGGACATCCCGCATACATGGAATGCCCGGGATATGCAGGTTCGGTATAATAATTTCTATGAAGGGGTGGGCTACTACAAGAAAAACTTTTTCTGTCCCGGAGACTTGAAAGACAAGCGTGTGTTTTTGCGTTTTGAAGGGGTAGGGGCCTGTTCGGAAGTGTATGTAAACGGCAGGTTGGCAGGGACGCACAAGGGCGGCTATTCAGCTTTTGTGGTTGAAATCGGCCCTTCGCTGAACCCCGGCTCGGATAATGAAATCGTGGTGAAGGCCGACAACCAGTCCCGTCCCGACGTCATTCCGGTGAACCATGTCCTGTTTGGCGTTTATGGAGGCATCTATCGTCCGGTGTGGCTGGTCGTGACCGGCAAGAGCAGCATCGCCGTTAATGATTGTGCTTCCTCCGGCGTTTATATCACTCAGAAGAATGTATCGAAGCGTTCGGCCGACATTGCCGTAAAAGTCAAATTGGATAACGCCGCGTTGCATCCTGTTCCCGTGGTTCTCGAAAACACGATTTACACTCAGGAAGGCAGGAAGGTTGCTTCCCAAAAGCAGAATATCGAGCTGACTCCCCACGGCATACAGGCTTGTGTGGCTAACTTCAAGCTGAACCATCCCCATTTGTGGCAGGGGCGGGAAGACCCTTATCTTTATAAGGTGGTTTCGCGCCTGATGCAGGATGGGCATGTGATTGACGAAGTGGTCCAGCCTTTGGGGGTCCGTAAGTATGAGATTATAGCCGGTAAAGGTTTTTATCTGAACGGAGAGAAATATCCGATGTATGGAGTCTGCCGTCACCAGGACTGGTGGGGCCTGGGAAGTGCCTTTTTGAAGAATGAGAACCACGACTTCGACCTGGCACAGATCATGGATGTGGGTGCCACCACCGTCCGTTTTGCCCATTATCAGCAGTCGGATTACTTGTATTCCCGTTGCGACTCCCTGGGGCTGATTGTCTGGGCCGAGATTCCTTTTGTGAACCGTGTCACCGGTTATGAGGCAGAGAATGCGCAAAGTCAGCTTCGCGAATTGATCCGTCAGAATTTCAATCATCCTTCCATCTATGTATGGGGGTTGCACAATGAGGTATATCATCCTCACGAATATACATCGCAGTTGACTGCCGCTCTTCATGACCTTGCCAAGACGGAAGATCCCGACCGCTATACGGTTTCGGTGAATGGTTACGGGCACATGGAACATCCGGTGAACCTGAATGCCGATATTCAGGGTATGAACCGGTACTTCGGATGGTACGAAAAGAAAATTCAGGATATTGATGCATGGGTGGAAGGCCTGGAAGAGAAATATCCGTACGAGAAACTGATGCTGAGCGAATATGGCGCTGATGCCAATATTTATCATCAAACTGAATATCTGGGACAGTCCCTTAACTGGACCAAAGCCTTTATTATCCTGAGACTTTCCAAACAAAGACTCACGAATATCAGTGGAGTGTAATAGCCAGGCATCCTTATATCATTGCTTCCTATTTATGGAATATGTTTGATTTTGCTACGCCCATGGCTGACCGTGGGGGCATCCCCGGACGTAACATGAAAGGGCTGATGACTTTCGACCGTAAGACGAGGAAGGATTCCTACTTCTGGTATAAGGCGAATTGGAGTAAGGAACCTGTCCTGCACCTGACCCAACGGCGCAATGTGGATCGTGAAAAGCAGGAAACTTCGGTAACGGTCTACTCCAATATCGGCATGCCGAAGGTCTTTCTGAACGGTCGGGAGCTGCAAGGCGTCCGTAAAGGCTATACCGATGTGCACTATGTTTTCGACCATGTAACGCTGGGTGACGGAAAGAATAGGCTGAAGGCTGTTGTGTCCCGCGATGGCAAAGAGTATACGGATGAAATAGAATGGAACTATTCCGGCGAGAAGAACAGAGGTACGGAAGCCTACGAGAACAAGAACGAGCATTTCGGCCTGTAGAGTGAGTGTCGTTTTAAACTGCTTTCACACGAATTGGAATGTAATGTGTTGTCTGCCAGTTGTTTATTGTGAAAGACGAGCGTTTTATGTGTGAAAGCAGATTTCACAAACTTCAGTCGGGCAGAGATTTGTGACAACTTTCTTTCAAAAAAACACTTTCACCTTTTCCGAAAAGACCTTTGGAATTTTTGGAAAAAGAAGGAAGTGTTTTTTTAAAAAAGACTTCCTTCTTTTTGGGAACTTTTTACTTGAATCGTGAAGTATCTACCGCTTCATGTTTTTTTTCTTTGTAACTTCCGAACTTATAGCTGAAAGTCAGCATAATATGACGGGAATAGCTATTATTGTGCATATCCATATACTGTCCTCGGTTTCTCAATTTGATATCTATATTTCCTTGCATCGAATTGAATATATCATCAGCTTTTAGCACTAAACCGGCTTTTTGATTGGCAGAGTTCCAACGTATTCCGGCATTGACAGCCCATACATGACTCAGTGCATAGCTTCCCTGAATGGAGGGACTCAGATAGAGGCCGGTCAACTCCATACGGATATCGGGATGATTAGAGAGAGTGACATTGTTTTGCAGTATCCCTAGGCAGGTCCATTTGCTGTGGTTAAGAAATATCAAAAAAATTGTCACATTTGGCTTGATGATATTCGGCTTGAAGAGTAGCGCGTCCCTCTGCTCGATTGCCTATTTTGAATGGGGTGATAGCTGTTGCTGAGAAGCTCTGCTGATAATCCCAATTCAATGTTTTATAAATCAAGGCCAGCCGTTCGGTACTTTGATAGGCCAGTTGGTCGAACCTGTGGAGTTCATGGTCGTAGGCCATGCTGAAAATATATTTATTCTTCAGGATATAATTCAGGTTGAGCGAATAATCTGTTGATGGCTTCAGCATCGGATTACCCTGAACTTCTTCGTAGCCACTGATATATCCGGTGCTTTCGCTTAAATCCCAGTAATCGGGATAAGTCTTGTCCGAAGTAAACGAGAGTTGCAGGATATGTGCGGGCTCTACCACATAAGTCACTGCTGCTGTTGGATAAATCGACCAGGCATGATAATTGCTCATCTTATAATACTCTCCAGTTACGGAAGCATTGAATGAAAACCGTTCTCCCATGCTTTTGCTGAATCCGGCGTATAGGTCACAGGTGTATTCCTTGTAACGGCTGTCCGTATTTAGTTGGTCCATGCCGGTAGTGCCGGCAGGGTGATAAAACTGGGTGTTGTGGTCGTTGGCATAGGTCAATGAAGCTCCGTAGCTCAGCGTGCCCATATTGTTTATGGCATGCTCCCGGTCCATGTATATTTTCCAGCGGTCTATGTTTTGGCCGCTCGTGGTTTGGAAACGGCTGGTGTTTTCTTCTCTGTTCTTATTAGTAAAATCCTGATTGCTTTCCGACCGGTAAGAAGTATAGTTCACTCCGGCTTTCAGTCCGGCAGGCGACGCATAGTCTAGTGCCAGATTATGCATTTGCTTGTTAGCTTTGGTGCGATTGTCAGATGTGGCAAAGTTTCCATCAGAAACTGTATGGCCTCTTTGGTCGGGAGTAAAGGCACTTGTATAGGCCAGACTGATGTTACTTTCTTTATTGGTCTTATATTCGGCCCCTACGCGAATATGGTGCGTCATTCCTTTATTGTCAATGATTCCTTGTTGGCGGATATCATATATCTTGTTGTTCAGGGTATGGCGGGAATAGGTGTTCGTCTTTTGTCTGTGCCGGCGGTATTGAGTGTTATACAGAAGGTCTATATTCCATTTCGGATGGGTATATAACAGGTTGAGACCACCCTGTGCACCATTCTTGTAGTCGTGCAGGTATCCGGCTTTTACTTCCCCTTTCAGTCCGCTTTCTCCGGTACGGTATCCTTTCAGAATCAGATTGATGGCTGCTCCTCTGACATGGTATTGAGGAGGGGCGCTATACATCACTTCGGCTTTTTCCACACGCGAGGCCGGTGTGTTTTTCAACAGATTGACCAGTTGTTCATAGCTCATCGTAGTTGGTTTACCGTTTAGGATAATGCTGAGTCCGGGTGTTCCTGCCAGTGAAAGATTACCGTTGATTTCCTGCACACCGGGAAGTTGTTGCAGACTTTCGTAAGCATTGTTCACCACCTTATGTTCGATCAGTCGTGACAAATCATAAGAGAGTTTTCCTTCTTCTACCTTCACAAGCGGTTGCTCTCCTTTTATCACCACTTCGTCCAGTGTATAGTCTTTGCCTGACAGGACAATCGTGCCTGTATCACTACCCGTTCCTTCTTGTTGGCGGGTGGTGTATAAAATGTGTTGGAATATCAACCGATATTGTGCCGGTTGCCGGTTGAACCGGAAGCATCCGGTACTGTCTGTGATGAGGGCATCTACAAAAAGTGGAGTCGATGCTCTGCAATATTACCGTGGCTCCATCAATGGGATGTGCTTCGGCGTCTGTTACTTTCCCGCTGATAGTTTGTGCTGTGGCTGTTCCTGCCAAAGAGATTAGAAATAATAATGTGCCGATAATAATTTGCTTTTTCATATTCGTTGGTTTTTAATATTTTCTTTAACTTTGACGAAACAAAAGTAGAGCTACTTTTTTTCATACGTGGTTAATGGTAGGTTAATGTTAGGTTAATATGAATTTGAAGGAAGTAATGATATGAAAATAAAGCATATACGATGGATGGCAATTGTTGGTTTGCTGGCTATTTTCGGCTTGCAATATGTTTGGCTTGTCAATACCTATAAGCTAGCGAAAGAGAGCATTCAGTTTAGGAGCAATGAAGTTTTCAAAGATGCTTCTATGCAAGAACTCTTCCATCGCATGGAGGAGCTGAAAGCGGAGTTGAAAAAGAAATATGCAGTTCAAGATACCATTGTAGGGGTGAAAGTGGAGCTGGATAATGATCATGATGTTGCTGAAAGCGGGATTTTGAATGATAATGCCAATCAATGGCTGATGTCTAATATGTATGTTTCTATCCAGGAAGCTGTGGTAAAGAAATATGAAGTATCTGTTTCTTTGGCAGATTTGGATTCTATCTATCGGGCGAACCTGCTTATGGAAGGTATTGATGCAGAGGTGGTTTGTTGTATTACTGATTCTTCGGGAAATATTCTCAAGAGCTCCCGAGCGTTATGGATGAGGGGGAATGATATGCTGAAGACTCGGTTATATCCCACTAATTGCAAGCGTACGGAAAATCTGCAGGCTTTTATTGTTAATCCTTATTGGGTTATCTTTCAGAAAATGACCTTGCTATTGATTGCCACTGTGATAATGATGATATTGATTATCGGTTGTATTGTCTATCAGATTCGTATCATTGCCCGTCAAAATAAAATAGCTAAGATCCGCGAAGATTTTTCTTATGCGCTGATTCACGATATGAAAACACCTATCAGCAGTATTTTGATGGGGATTCAAATATTAGAGACCGGTAAGTTGGATACTCGTCCTGAAAAGCGTGCCAAGCTTTTTCATATTTTGAAAGATGAAAGTGAACATCTGTTAGCGTTGACAGAGAAGGTTTTGACACTTTCGAAATTGGAAAATCATCAACTGAATCTTTTTCGCGAAATGCTTTCGTTACGTAGTATGTTGGATGACTTGATTGAAAAGTTTTCTGCTAAGGCGGACAAACCGGTACATTTCAGTTTAGCTCTTGAAGCGGAAACGGTTGTGGCGGATGGTGAGTTTCTGAAGGAAGCAATCAGCAATCTGATTGATAATGCTATTAAGTATTCGGGGGCTTCAGTTGCTATTACTATCTCTTCTTTCTGTAAACCGGATGGCGCGGTTGTCATCAAGGTAAAAGATAATGGTTTTGGTATTCCTTTGAAAGATCAAAGTCGTATATTCGAAAAGTATGAGCGTGCATCGGCTACAGAACGCAGTCGGAAAGGCGGAGCATCTGGTTTCGGATTGGGATTGAACTATGTATTCCGTGTTGCCGAGGCTCATGGCGGAACGGTGGAAGTAGAGAGTATTGAAGGAGAGTATAGCGAATTTTCTCTTTCTCTGCCTCAAAAAGAGTTTTTGGACAGTGTGGAAGAAAAGTGATAATGGATTTGGAGCAAATAGGAAAAAATAGGAGATGAAGTTATGATAAAGTTGTTGTTGGTAGAAGATGACGCTAATCTTTGCTACATTATCCGTGGTGGTTTGGAAGATATGATAGGAGGTTATGAAGTGACGACTGCTGCGGATGGGGAGGAGGGGTTGAAAATATGGAAAGAGCAACATCCTGATGTGATTGTTTCGGATATTGAAATGCCTGTAATGGACGGTTATGAGATGGTGAAACGTATTCGCGAACTGGATGGGGATACACCTATTTTGTTTACTTCGGGGCGTGTCTCACCCAAAGATGTGGTAAAAGGTTATGAACTGGGTGTGAATAATTATATCAAGAAACCTTTTTCTGGCTGAAGAGTTGGATGCGCATATCGGGGCACTTCTGAAATTGAAACAGGGGTAAGTGCCAGAAATGAGAGTGAAACGTATAGAATAGGTGAGAGCTATGTGTTCGATGCTGCTCATGCGATATTGAGATATCTGGTTTCGGGAGTGGAGAAGACGCTGACAGAACGTGAAGCTGGTCTGCTGAAAATGCTTTGCGTCAAGATGGGAGAAGTGGTGAAGCGAGAGGTTATTCTTTCTACTTTTTGGGAGAAAGAGGATGATTATTTTGCATCACGCAGTTTGGATGTTTTTGTCACACGGCTTCGTAAATTGTTGATTGAAGATGAAAAAGTGCAGATAAAGACTTTAAAGGGAGTAGGAATCAGTTTGGTTTGTTTACCGTAGGGGGAGGATTGGAATCCCCCTCCCTATAGGTGAATAAAAATATTATCGGTGGATTTTTAGAACTTGTAGGCTACTCCGATATTGAATACGCCTTGGTCAAAATCACTGATAATTTGATATTTGATTTCGAAGTTTATCATCCATTGTGAGTTAAGGTCGAATTCTGCACCGGCTCCTAAATTAGCTCCAAACTTACCTTTATTTCCACTTAAGTCCATTCCATCGATTTCACCTAAATCCCAGTGCCAATTAGTGTAGGTCAATCCGAAGAGAGGGTAAAGACGTGCACCGCTTGCAACAGGAAAGAGATAGTGAGCATTAACGTTGAAGTCGAACATATCAACCCCGTCATTTTTGAAGAAATAATCTACGGAAGGTTCCAGCCTGAGTGCATCAAGAATGTTGTATTGGTATTTAACGCCGATACCTACACTTTCGATTTCAGTCCCATAACCTAAATGAAAGCCAAATGCTTGTTTGCCTTGTTGAGCATGAGCACCGCATACAAATAATACCAGCATGCAGGCAAGAATAAATAATTTTTTCATAATCAATAAATTAGAAATTAATAATTAGTTTGTTTTTGGGTTATTATTTATTTGTCTCATTTATTTCTTCATCTTTAAACCAAGAAGCATACATCAGATAACCGTTTGCAATCTTTTCATTCAGTTCCCGACTTTGTTCGGGCGGAATTTTTTTGATGAACTTGGCGGGAACACCTGCCCAAAGACTTCCCGGTTCGATGATGGTATTGCTCAAGACTAGGGCTCCGGCAGCTACGATAGCTCCTTCACCTACTATGGCGTGGTCAAGTACGGTTGCTCCCATACCTATCAGCGCACCGTCTTTGATGGTTGCACCGTGAATGGTAACGTTATGTCCCACAGATACATTGTTGCCGATTTCGACTACTGATTTCTGATAAAGAGTATGTAGTACGCTTCCGTCTTGGATATTAACACGGTTACCGATACGGATGGCATTAACATCGCCACGCAGTACAGCATTAAACCAGATACTGCAATCGTGTCCCATTATAACATCGCCAATGATGGTGGCGTTATCGGCCAAATAGCAGTTTTCTCCAATTTGAGGTGTAAATCCTCTCACTGATTTTATAAGTGCCATAATTAATTTCTACCGTTTTAAAGGAGATGTTACTTCTTTTAACCACTCGCGTTCCTCGTTGTTCAATTCCGGATTCAAACAATTGTAAACTTTTTCATGATATTGGTTGAACCATGTTATTTCTTCATCGCTCAGCATATCTGTCAGGATGGCTTCTTTGTCAATAGGGCAGAGGGTAAGTGGCTCGAATTTATAGTAAGTGCCGAATTCTGTCTCTTGTGACGGAACAATTAACATGGTATTTTCCGTACGTACTCCATGGCGTCCGGTTTTATATATACCGGGCTCGTTGGTTACTGTCATGCCTGGAACAAGTAAGGCCGGCATGTGGTTCATGCGGAATTGGTGAGGACCTTCGTGTACATTCAGAAAACAACCTACACCGTGGCCTGTTCCATGCAGGTAATTGATTCCGGCTTTCCACATAGGGAGGCGAGCCAGCGCATCTAGTTGTGTTCCGCAAGTTCCATGTGGAAATTGAGCCATTGAGAGTTGGATAAATCCTTTTAAGACTAATGTGTAATCTGTTTTTTCTTCTTTCGTGAGTGCTCCTAAAACGATAGTACGAGTAATATCAGTTGTTCCGTCCAAATATTGTGCTCCACTGTCCAGCAGCAGCATGCCTTCAGGTTTTAAGGGAATATCGGTTTCGGGGGTTGCTTCATAGTGAACAATAGCGCCATGAGCTTTATATCCGGCAATGGTGTCAAAACTGATACCATTGAAGTGGGGTTGTCCGGCGCGGAATTCGTATAATTTCTTATCTATACTTATTTCGGTTTCATTTCCAGTAGAAACAGCTGCTTTCAGCCAGCGGAGAAATTTAACCATGGCTACTCCGTCGCGTTTCATTGCGCGATGGAAGCCTTCTATTTCTGTCTCATTCTTTATCGCTTTTAAAAAAAGTACAGGCGAAGGAGCTATTTCTATTAAGGAATGGGCGCAGGCTGCTGCATGGACAGCGGCATTGATATTAGCTGACAACAGGAGCTTGCCGGTAAAATCTTTTAAATCTTTTTCAATTGTTGAATAAGGCCTTACTTTAATTTCGTTTTCTGTTAGATAGTCTTTTACTTCATCTGACAGTTTATTCTCTATTATATATAAGGTAGAACTATATTCCGTGATGAGAAGGTAACTTACAAATACCGGATTGCAGTGTACGTCACTTCCCCGTAAGTTTAGGGTCCATGCCACTTCATCCAGTGCGGAAATTAAAATGCCTGTGCAACTGTTACGACGGATTGCTTCTCGTATTTGAGTGATTTTATCCTTGTAACTGAGACCGGCATATTTCAATTCATGTATAAACACTTTGTTATCGGGCAATGCAGGCCGATCTGTCCATAATTCATTGAATGGATCGGGAGCAAGGGTTAAGTGTATCTGTTTTTTTTCTAATTCTTTCTGTAAGTTGCTTGTTTCTTGATAGCTGTTCACCCAGCCGTCTATACCCACATTGTCTTCTGCATTCAATACACAGCCCAACCACTCTACAATGGAAGGAGTTTCCGGTAATCGTTCCTTGAATAAAGTAATACCTGTGTTTTCCAATTGTTCGGCCGCTTGAAGAAAATAGCGTGAATCTGTCCAAAGTCCGGCTTTATCCAGTGTTACGACAACCGTACCTGCCGAACCTGTGAAACCTGATATCCATTTACGTGCTTCCCAATGTTTGGGGATATACTCTCCCGAATGGGGATCCGTACTGGGAATAATAAAGGCTGAAAGCTTGTGTTTACGCATGAAATTGCGCAGACTAGCTATTCTATTTATAATTTCCGATTTCATTTTAATAGGTTTATAATGGTTTGTACTAGAAAGCAAAGATACGATTTCTAGATTATTTTAAATAAATAATTGCGGAAAGTTTTGTAAATAAAGAAAGTATGTGTAATTTTGCGCCGCAATTTGACTATCGGAAAATATTAATAACAACATATTTAATAATTAAAAACAATGATTGTAGTACCAGTAAAAGAAGGCGAAAACATTGAAAAAGCGCTGAAGAAGTTCAAAAGAAAATTTGAGAAAACAGGTGTTGTAAAAGAACTAAGAGCTAGACAGCAGTTCGACAAGCCGTCTGTATTGAACAGGCTGAAAAGAGAACGTGCTATCTATGTTCAGAAACTTCAGCAAGTAGAAGAATAATTAAAAACTCGCACATTCTTTGAATAATTGAATTCTTTTTCATATATTCGTTGCTGAATTGATAAGCGACGTTTCTTATGATGACAGACTCTTTTTTGGATTATCTTCGATTTGAAAAAAACTATTCTGAAAAAACAATAGTTAGTTATGGAATAGATTTGACCAAGTTCGAAGAATACTTCAAGGGGAAAGACGAGAAAGTCGATTTTACAACGGTAGATGCTGATTTGGTTCGTGGTTGGGTGATGAACCTGATGGAGAATGGATATACATCTGCTTCTGTAAACCGAAAACTGAGTTCACTCCGGTCGTTTTATCGTTTCCTTCTAAAGAAAGGTGTGATAGAGGAGGATCCGATGTTGAAAATCATTGGACCGAAAAATAAGAAACCTCTTCCTGTATTTCTGAAAGAACGTGAAATGGACCGACTCTTGGATGATGTTCCTTTTAAGGAGGATTTTACAGGTTGTCGGGATAGAATGGTGTTGGAAATGTTTTATGCTACAGGCATGCGGCTTTCCGAGTTGATAGGGCTGAATGATGTGGATGTCGATTTTTCTGCGTTTCTGATAAAAGTAACGGGAAAGAGAAATAAACAGCGTTTAATTCCTTTTGGAGAAGAATTGCGAAGGGCGATGTCTGTTTATCTGAAAATAAGAAATGAAGTGTTGCCTGGAAAGGCAGAGGCGTTTTTCGTTCTAAAAAACGGAAAACGGATGTATCCTGGAAAGGTGTATCTTTTAGTGAAACGGAACCTGTCAAAAGTGGTGTCGTTAAAAAAAAGAAGTCCGCATGTGTTGAGACATACTTTTGCAACTGCTATGTTGAATAATGAGGCAGAGTTGGGCGCAGTGAAGGAATTACTGGGCCATAGTAGTCTGACTACAACGGAAATTTATACGCATACGACTTTTGAGGAACTTAAAAAAAGTTTATGAACAAGCTCATCCAAGAGCGTAAAAAAGGAGGTATTTATGGAAGTTAGAATTCAAGCCATTCATTTCGATGCAACAGAAAAACTTCAGGATTTTATTCAGAAGAAAACTGCTAAGTTAGAAAAGTATTGTGACGATATAAATAAAGTGGAGGTGTCATTAAAAGTTGTAAAGCCTGAAACTGCGATGAATAAGGAGGCTAGTATAAAAGTGCTGGTGCCTAATGGTGAATTTTTTGCAGAAAAGGTGAGTGATACATTTGAAGAGTCGGTTGATGTATGCGTAGATGCGCTTTCTAAGCAATTGACAAAATATAAAGAAAAACTACGCGGTAAATAAAAAAAAACACCGAAAGTTTTTGAGATTTAAAATAAATATCTAACTTTGCAGCCGCTTAACCATTCAAGGCGGAATGGTTGCGAAGTTAGATATGACAAGCCTCTTTAGCTCAGTTGGCCAGAGCACGTGATTTGTAATCTCGGGGTCGTTGGTTCGAATCCGACAAGAGGCTCAAGAAAAGATGCTGAGAAGCTGTTGTTCTTTGAAAGTAAGTTGGGCAAATACCAGAGTGGCCAAATGGGGCAGACTGTAAATCTGCTGTCTTTCGACTTCGGTGGTTCGAATCCATCTTTGCCCACATTCTTAAGACTTGAAAGGTCTTTGGTTTTTTGCGGAAGTAGCTCAGTTGATAGAGCATTAGCCTTCCAAGCTGAGGGTCGCGGGTTTGAGCCCCGTCTTCCGCTCTTTTTTTTCTTGCTGTTATAGCTCAGTGGTAGAGCACTTCCTTGGTAAGGAAGAGGTCACGAGTTCAAGTCTCGTTAACAGCTCTTTGATAACGTAATTGCTGATTATTAATCAAATAAATAACAAGTAAAGCTATGGCTAAAGAGAAATTTGAACGTTCGAAACCGCACGTTAACATTGGTACTATCGGTCACGTTGACCACGGTAAAACCACTTTGACTGCTGCTATCACTACTGTGTTGGCTAAAAAAGGTCTTTCAGAATTGCGTTCTTTCGATTCTATCGACAACGCTCCTGAAGAAAAAGAAAGAGGTATTACTATCAATACTTCTCACGTAGAATATCAAACTGCAAATCGTCACTATGCTCACGTTGACTGTCCGGGTCACGCCGACTATGTAAAAAACATGGTTACAGGTGCTGCTCAGATGGATGGTGCAATTATTGTTTGTGCTGCAACTGATGGTCCGATGCCTCAGACTCGTGAACACATCCTGTTGGCTCGTCAGGTAAACGTACCTCGTTTGGTTGTTCTTGAACAAGTGTGATATGGTTGATGATGAAGAAATGTTGGAATTGGTAGAAATGGAAATGCGTGAATTGCTTTCATTCTATGATTTCGATGGCGATAATACTCCTATTATTCGTGGTTCTGCATTAGGTGCTTTGAATGGTGTTCCTCAATGGGAAGATAAAGTAATGGAGTTGATGGATGCAGTTGATACTTGGATTCCATTGCCTCCGCGTGATATTGATAAACCTTTCTTGATGCCTGTTGAAGACGTGTTCTCTATCACTGGTCGTGGTACTGTTGCTACAGGTCGTATCGAAGCTGGTATTATCCATGTAGGTGACGAAGTTGAAATTCTTGGTTTGGGTGAAGATAAGAAATCAGTTGTTACTGGCGTTGAAATGTTCCGTAAATTATTGGATCAAGGTGAAGCTGGTGATAATGTTGGTTTGTTGTTGCGTGGTATCGACAAAAACGAAATCAAACGTGGTATGATTTTGTGTAAGCCGGGTCAGGTTAAAGCTCACTCTAAGTTCAAAGCTGAGGTTTATATCTTGAAGAAAGAAGAAGGTGGTCGTCACACTCCGTTCCATAACAAATACCGTCCTCAGTTCTACTTGCGTACTATGGACTGTACAGGTGAAATCACTTTGCCGGAAGGAACTGAAATGGTAATGCCTGGTGATAACGTAACTATTACAGTTGAGTTGATCTACCCGGTTGCATTGAATGTAGGTTTGCGTTTTGCTATTCGTGAAGGTGGACGTACTGTAGGTGCAGGTCAGATTACAGAACTCCTTGACTAATCACTAGATAATTAATATGATCAGTTCTCGGTCGTAAGACACCGGGAACTGATTTTTACGGGAGTAGCTCAGTTGGTAGAGCACCGGTCTCCAAAACCGGGTGTCGGGAGTTCGAGCCTCTCCTCCCGTGCTAAACTTGAAAGAATATGTTTCAGAAAGTAACAAATTATTGTAAAGAATCTTATGACGAATTAGTCCATAAAGTATCATGGCCTACTCGTAAAGAACTTTCAAATAGTGCAGTGGTTGTTTTATATGCTTCCCTACTCATTGCGCTAGTTGTTTTTCTTATGGATTCAGCCTTCCAGTTTGTAATGGAGGATATTATCTATCCGCACTAATTAATTGAATAAAATGTCTGAGATTGAAAAAAAGTGGTACGTATTACGTGCTGTTAGTGGAAAAGAAAGCAAGGTTAAGGAGTATCTTGATGCTGACATTAAGAACAGTGATCTTAGCGAGTATGTGTCTCAGGTGTTGATTCCTACCGAGAAAGTGTATCAGGTTCGCAATGGTAAGAAAATTGTGAAAGAAAGAAGTTATCTTCCCGGATACGTTTTAGTCGAGGCCGCTTTGGTCGGTGAGGTTGCTCATCATTTGAGAAACACTCCGAATGTAATCGGTTTCTTGGGAGGTTCCGAAAATCCGGTGCCTTTGAGACAATCGGAAGTGAATCGTATACTTGGTACGGTGGATGAACTCCAGGAAGGTGGTGAAGAACTGAATGTTCCTTATACCGTAGGAGAAACAGTGAAAGTAACCGTTGGACCGTTCAGTGGCTTCAGTGGTCTCATTGAAGAGGTGAATACCGAAAAACGGAAGTTGAAGGTTATGGTTAAGATCTTCGGACGTAAAACTCCGCTGGAACTTGGCTTTATGGATGTCGAGAAAGAATAATGCATTCTGTTACGTGCATTGGACTTTCGCTATAATTAATATATAAAAATTAGAAACAAAATGGCTAAAGAAGTTGCTGGACTAATCAAATTACAGATTAAAGGAGGCGCTGCAAATCCATCACCTCCCGTTGGACCTGCTTTGGGTTCTAAGGGTATTAATATCATGGAATTTTGCAAGCAATTCAATGCCAGAACCCAGGACAAAGCAGGTAAGATTTTACCTGTAATCATTACCTACTACGCAGATAAGTCTTTTGATTTTGTTATCAGACTCCTCCCGTAGCTATTCAATTGCTTGAATTGGCTAAGATTAAGAGTGGTTCTGCTGAGCCTAACCGTAAGAAGGTTGCCGAAATTACTTGGGAACAAGTTCGTACGATTGCTCAGGACAAAATGGTTGACTTGAACTGCTTCACTATCGAGTCTGCTATGACTATGGTAGCTGGTACAGCTAGAAGTATGGGTATCGCTGTAAAAGGGGAATTCCCGGGTAATAACTAATAAACTTCAATTATAATGGGTAAACTGACAAAAAATCAAAAGTTGGCTGCAGAAAAAATTGAAGCAGGGAAAGCATACTCACTGAAAGAAGCTGCACAGTTAGTTAAAGATATTACTTTTTCTAAGTTTGATGCTTCATTAGATATTGACGTACGTTTAGGTGTAGACCCTCGTAAAGCTAACCAGATGGTTCGTGGTGTAGTTTCATTGCCTCACGGAACAGGTAAGCAAGTGCGTGTTTTGGTTCTGTGTACACCTGATGCTGAAGCTGCTGCAAAAGAAGCTGGTGCTGACTATGTTGGTCTTGATGAATATATTGAAAAGATCAAAGGTGGATGGACTGATATTGATGTAATCATTACAATGCCGTCTATCATGGGTAAGATCGGTGCTTTGGGTCGTGTTCTTGGTCCTCGTGGATTAATGCCGAATCCGAAGAGTGGTACTGTAACTATGGATGTAGCTAAGGCTGTTAAGGAAGTTAAGCAAGGTAAGATTGACTTTAAGGTTGATAAGAGCGGTATCGTTCATACTTCAATTGGCAAGGTTTCTTTCACTGCAGATCAGATTCGTGATAATGCGAAAGAATTTATCGCTACTATCATTAAATTGAAACCAAGTTCAGCTAAGGGTACTTATATTAAGAGTATTTATCTTTCAAGTACTATGAGTAAGGGTATCAAGATTGATCCCAAAACTGTAGAAGAAAACTAATAATAAGGAGGAATCATGAGAAAGGAAGATAAAGGCGTTATTATTGGTCAGTTGGCTGAAACCGTTAAGCAATACGGACATTTCTATTTGGTTGACACAACTGCTATGGATGCAGCTAAGACAAGTGAACTGAGAAGAATGTTTCAAAGCAGGTATTAAGCTGGTTGTTGTGAAGAATTCTTTGCTTCACAAAGCTCTGATGAGCATGGAAGGTGTTGATTTCTCTCCGTTGTTCGATTCTTTAAAAGGTACAACTTCAGTAATGTTTAGCGAAGTAGCTAACGCTCCTGCAAAGTTGTTGAAAGAATACAAAGAGGAAATTCCTGCATTGAAAGCAGCTTATGCTGAAGAAGGTTTCTATGTAGGTGCTAATCAACTGGATGCTCTTTGCAACATTAAGAGTAAGAATGAAGTTATTGCTGATATTATTGCATTGCTGCAATCACCGGCGAAAAATGTTATTTCTGCTCTTCAATCAGGTGGTAACACCATTCATGGAGTTCTTAAGACTCTGGGCGAACGTGCCGAATAATCAATTTTATAATCAATTAGTAACAAACAATTAAAATCATACAAAAATGGCAGATTTGAAAGCTTTTGCAGAACAATTAGTTAACTTGACAGTAAAAGAAGTTAATGAACTTGCAACTATCCTTAAAGAAGAATACGGTATTGAACCTGCTGCTGCAGCTGTAGCTGTTGCTGCTGGTCCTGCTGCTGGTGCAGCTGCTGCTGAAGAAAAAACATCTTTGATGTAGTTTTGAAGAGCGCTGGTGCTGCAAAATTGCAGGTTGTTAAAGCCGTTAAAGAAGCATGTGGTCTTGGCTTGAAAGAAGCTAAAGACATGGTAGACGGTGCTCCTAGCACAGTAAAAGAAGGCTTGGCTAAAGACGAAGCTGAATCACTGAAGAAAACTTTGGAAGAAGCTGGAGCTGAAGTTGAGCTTAAATAATATTAGCCTGAGTATCAGGTAATACGGTTAGGAATCCTCTGGTAGAGGATTCTTAACCTTTTTGTGTCTATATTATTATTAAGTTCTACAAATATATTAACAAATGTCTTCAAATACTGAAAATCAAAGAGTTAATTTTGCTTCCATCAAGAATCCGATGAAGTATCCGGATTTCTTGGAAGTGCAATTGAAGTCATTCCAAGACTTTTTACAGTTGGATACCCCGCCCGAAAAGCGTAAGAATGACGGGCTGTATAAGGTATTCGCTGAAAACTTCCCTATTGCTGACACTCGTAATAACTTTGTCCTTGAATTCTTGGACTATTACATTGATCCGCCTCACTATTCAATAGACGAGTGTTTGGAGCGCGGGCTCACATACAGCGTGCCTTTGAAAGCAAAACTGAAGTTGTATTGTACTGATCCTGATCATGAAGATTTCGATACGGTTATTCAGGATGTTTATCTGGGTCCTATTCCGTATATGACTCCGAAAGGAACTTTTGTTATTAATGGTGCTGAGCGTGTAGTTGTTTCTCAGTTGCACCGTTCTCCGGGCGTGTTCTTTGGTCAGAGCGTGCATGCTAACGGTACTAAATTGTACTCTGCCCGTATTATTCCATTCAAAGGTTCATGGATCGAATTCGCTACAGATATTAACAATGTAATGTATGCGTATATCGACCGTAAAAAGAAATTGCCTGTTACTACTCTGTTAAGAGCTGTAGGTTTTGAAAATGATAAAGATATCCTCGAAATCTTCAATTTGGCTGAAGACGTTAAGGTTAATAAGACTAACTTGAAGAAAGTCGTAGGAAGAAAACTCGCTGCTCGTGTTTTAAAAACATGGACAGAAGATTTCGTAGATGAAGACACCGGTGAAGTTGTTTCTATTGAACGTAATGAGGTTATTATCGACCGTGAAACTGTGATTGAAGAGGATCATATCGATGAAATTATAGACTCAGGCGTTCAGAATATCCTTGTTCACAAGGAAGAAGCGAATTCATCCGACTACTCTATTATATTTAATACCCTTCAGAAAGACCCGAGCAACTCTGAAAAAGAGGCTGTACTTTACATTTACCGTCAGTTGCGTAATGCAGATCCGGCTGATGATGCCAGTGCTCGTGAGGTTATCAATAACCTGTTCTTCTCTGAAAAAAGATATGACCTTGGCGAGGTAGGACGTTACAGAATCAACAAAAAGTTGGGACTGACTACGGACATGGATGTGAAGGTATTGACAAAACAAGATATTATTGAAATCATTAAGTATCTGATTGAGCTGATTAACTCTAAGGCGGATGTTGATGATATTGACCACTTGAGTAACCGTCGTGTACGTACTGTAGGAGAACAGTTGTCTAATCAGTTTGCTGTTGGTTTGGCTCGTATGTCGCGTACGATTCGTGAACGTATGAATGTACGTGACAATGAAGTGTTTACTCCGATTGATTTGATTAATGCGAAGACTATTTCTTCTGTTATCAATTCATTCTTTGGAACAAATGCTTTGTCGCAGTTCATGGATCAAACTAATCCATTGGCTGAAATCACTCACAAGCGTCGTTTGTCAGCGTTAGGACCTGGTGGTCACGTGAACGTGCTGGTTTTGAGGTTCGTGACGTACACTATACTCATTATGGTCGTTTGTGTCCGATTGAAACTCCTGAAGGTCCGAATATCGGTTTGATTTCTTCTTTGTGTGTGTATGCTAAGATTAATGAACTTGGCTTTATTTCAACTCCTTATCGTAAAGTAGCTGATGGTAAGGTGGATATATCTGATGAAGGTATTGAATATCTGACAGCCGAAGAGGAAGAGGATAAGATAATCGCTCAGGGTAATGCTCCATTGGATGATGAAGGCAAATTTGTTCGTGAGAAAGTAAAAGCTCGTCGTGATGCTGATTATCCTGTTGTTACTCCTGACCAGGTAGAGTTGATGGATGTTTCTCCACAGCAGATTGCTTCTATCGCTGCTTCTTTGATTCCGTTCTTGGAACATGACGATGCTAACCGTGCATTGATGGGATCAAACATGATGCGCCAGGCAGTTCCTTTGTTGCGTACAGAGGCTCCTATTGTAGGTACAGGTATTGAAAAACAGTTGGTTGAAGACTCTCGTACTCAGATTGCAGCAGAGGGTGATGGTGTTGTAGAATATGTCGATGCAACAACTATTCGTATCTTGTATGACAGAAATGAAGATGAGGAATTTGTAAGCTTTGAACCTGCTTTGAAGGAATACAGAATTCCTAAATTCCGTAAGACTAATCAGAGCATGACTATTGACCTTCGTCCTATTTGTGATAAAGGTCAGCGTGTGAAGAAAGGTGATATTCTGACGGAAGGTTATTCAACACAAGGTGGTGAGTTGGCATTGGGTAAGAACCTGTTGGTTGCTTATATGCCTTGGAAAGGTTATAACTATGAGGATGCTATTGTATTGAATGAACGCGTTGTACGTGAAGACTTATTGACTTCTGTACACGTGGATGAATATATATTTTGGAGGTGCGCGAAACGAAACGCGGTATGGAAGAATTAACTTCTGATATTCCGAATGTGAGTGAAGAAGCTACTAAAGATTTGGATGAAAATGGTATTGTACGTGTCGGTGCTCGTATCGAACCGGGTGATATCTTGATTGGTAAGATTACTCCGAAAGGTGAATCTGATCCTTCACCGGAAGAAAAATTGCTTCGTGCTATCTTCGGTGATAAGGCAGGTGATGTGAAGGATGCTTCATTGAAAGCTTCTCCGTCATTACGTGGTGTCGTTATTGACAAGAAGTTGTTCTCACGTGTTATCAAGAGCAGAAGTGAGAAGAATGCCGATAAGGCTATTCTGCCTAAACTGAATGATGAATTCGAAGAAAAGGCAGCAAAACTGAAAGATATCTTGATTGAGAAACTATTGGTTTTGACTAATGGTAAGGTTTCCCAAGGAGTGAAAGATTATTTGGGAACGGAAGTTATTGCCAAGGGGGCGAAGTTCACCAAACGCGATTTGGAATCATTGGATTATACAATTATCCAGTTGAGCAAGTGGACAGCGGATGCTCATAAGAATGACATGATTCGTGACTTGGTGATGAATTATTTGAAGAAATATAAAGAACTGGATGCTGAATTAAAGCGTAAGAAGTTTGCTATCACTATTGGTGATGAACTTCCTGCCGGTATTATTCAGATGGCTAAGGTTTATATTGCTAAGAAACGTAAGATTGGTGTGGGTGATAAGATGGCAGGTCGTCACGGTAACAAGGGTATTGTATCTCGTGTTGTTCGTCAGGAAGATATGCCGTTCTTGGCTGATGGTACTCCGGTAGATATCGTATTGAATCCGTTGGGTGTGCCTTCTCGTATGAACATTGGTCAGATTTTCGAAGCCGTATTAGGTCGTGCCGGAAAAGAATTGGGCGTGAAATTTGCTACTCCTATTTTTGATGGTGCATCTATGGATGACTTAAATGAATGGACGGATAAAGCCGGATTGCCTCGTTACTGTAAGACGTATCTTTGTGATGGTGGTACAGGCGAACGCTTTGACCAACCTGCAACAGTGGGTGTAACTTATATGTTGAAACTAGGGCATATGGTTGAAGATAAGATGCATGCACGTTCTATCGGTCCGTACTCCCTTATTACTCAGCAGCCGCTTGGTGGTAAGGCACAGTTCGGTGGTCAGCGTTTCGGAGAAATGGAAGTTTGGGCGCTTGAAGCATTCGGCGCAGCGCATATCTTACAGGAAATCCTGACTATTAAGTCTGATGACGTTGTAGGACGTTCTAAGGCTTACGAGGCTATTGTGAAAGGTGAACCTATGCCAACTCCGGGTATCCCCGAATCTCTGAATGTATTGTTACACGAACTGAGAGGTCTTGGCTTGAGTATCAACCTTGAATAATAAAAAAATATAACTCTTTACAATATAAACAAGAAAGTATGGCTTTTAGAAAAGAAACGAAGATAAAGAGTAATTTCTCGAAAATCTCAATTGGCTTGGCTTCACCCGAAGAAATCCTTGAGAATTCGAGCGGTGAGGTGTTGAAGCCTGAAACGATCAACTACCGTACCTACAAACCGGAACGTGACGGTTTGTTCTGCGAACGCATCTTCGGTCCGGTAAAAGATTATGAATGTCATTGCGGTAAGTACAAACGTATCCGTTATAAAGGTATTGTTTGTGACCGATGTGGCGTTGAAGTGACTGAAAAGAAGGTCCGTCGTGAACGTATGGGACATATTCAGTTAGTTGTGCCTGTAGCGCATATCTGGTATTTTCGTTCATTGCCGAACAAGATCGGTTATTTGTTGGGGCTGCCTACAAAGAAACTAGACGCTATTGTATATTATGAACGTTATGTGGTTATCCAGCCGGGTGTGAAGGCTGAAGATGGCATTAATAAATATGATTTGCTTTCTGAAGAAGAGTATTTGGATATCTTGGATACACTTCCTAAAGAAAACCAATATTTGGAAGATACAGATCCGAATAAGTTTATAGCTAAGATGGGAGCAGAAGCCATTTATGATCTGCTCTCAACTTTGGATTTGGATGCTTTATCTTATGAATTACGTCATAAAGCAAGTAATGATTCTTCGCAGCAACGCAAGAACGAGGCTTTGAAGCGTCTGCAGGTAGTTGAATCGTTCCGTGCATCTCGCGGACGTAATAAACCTGAATGGATGATTGTACGTATTGTGCCGGTTATTCCTCCTGAACTGCGTCCATTGGTTCCGTTGGATGGTGGCCGTTTCGCTACCTCTGACTTGAATGACTTGTATCGTCGTGTGATTATCCGTAACAACCGTTTGAAGCGACTGATTGAAATCAAGGCTCCCGAAGTGATTTTGCGTAACGAAAAACGTATGTTGCAGGAGGCTGTCGATTCCTTGTTCGATAACTCACGTAAATCAAGTGCAGTGAAGACTGACGCTAATCGTCCATTGAAATCACTGTCCGATAGCTTGAAGGGTAAGCAAGGACGTTTCCGTCAGAATTTGCTGGGTAAGCGTGTTGACTACTCTGCTCGTTCGGTTATTGTTGTTGGTCCTGAATTGAAGATGGGTGAATGTGGTATCCCTAAACTGATGGCTGCAGAGCTTTACAAGCCGTTTATCATCCGTAAGTTGATTGAACGTGGTATTGTGAAGACTGTAAAATCTGCAAAGAAGATTGTAGACCGCAAGGAGCCTGTGATCTGGGATATCTTGGAACATGTCATGAAAGGTCATCCTGTATTGCTGAACCGTGCGCCGACTCTGCACCGTTTGGGTATTCAGGCATTCCAACCGCATATGATTGAAGGTAAAGCTATTCAATTGCACCCGTTGGCTTGTACAGCGTTCAATGCCGACTTCGATGGTGACCAGATGGCGGTTCACTTGCCTTTGAGTAATGATGCGATTCTGGAAGCACAGATGTTGATGCTTCAAGCTCATAACATTCTGAATCCTGCTAATGGTGCTCCTATTACTGTGCCTGCACAGGATATGGTACTTGGTTTGTATTATATTACCAAGCTGAGAAAAGGGGCTAAAGGTGAAGGCTTGACTTTCTACGGTCCGGAAGAGGCTTTGATTGCTTATAATGAAGGTAAAGTGGATATTCATGCTATCGTCAACGTAGTGGTGAAGGACTTGGACAAAGATGGCAAAATCGTAGATGTGATGATGAAAGAAACCTCCGTAGGGCGTGTGATTGTAAATGAAATCGTTCCAGCGGAAGTGGGGTACTTGAATACCATTATTTCCAAAAAGTCTTTGCGAGATATCATTAGTGATGTTATCAAAGCTGTCGGTGTTGCACGTGCTTGTGAATTCTTGGATGGTATTAAGAACTTAGGTTACTATATGGCGTTCAAGGGTGGTCTGTCATTCAACTTGGGTGATATTATTATCCCGAAAGAAAAAGAAGAACTGGTAAAACGTGGTAATGAGGAAGTGGAACAGATTATGATGAACTATAATATGGGTTTCATTACTGACAATGAACGTTATAACCAGGTTATCGATACATGGACTCACGTGAACAGTGACCTGTCTGATACTTTACAAGACGATTAAGAATGATGACCAAGGCTTCAATTCAGTATTTATGATGCTTGATTCCGGGGCCCGTGGTTCTAAAGAGCAGATTCGTCAGTTGTCTGGTATGCGTGGTTTGATGGCAAAACCGCAGAAAGCCGGTGCTGAAGGTGCACAGATTATTGAAAACCCTATTCTTTCAAACTTTAAAGAAGGTTTGTCTGTGTTAGAGTATTTTATTTCTACCCACGGTGCTCGTAAAGGTTTGGCGGATACAGCGTTGAAGACTGCTGATGCCGGATACTTGACTCGTCGTCTGGTAGACGTGTCGCATGATGTGATTATCAATGAAGAAGACTGTGGAACACTTCGTGGTTTGGTTTGTACGGCTTTGAAGAATAACGATGAAGTTATTGCTACTTTGTACGAACGTATTCTAGGACGTGTTTCTGTACATGATATCGTCCATCCTACTACTGGTAAACTGATTGTAGCCGGTGGAGAGGAGATTACAGAGGATATTGCGCAGGAAATCGAGGATTCTCCGATTGAAAGCGTTGAAATCCGTTCGGTATTAACTTGTGAATCTAAGAAAGGGGTATGTGCTAAGTGTTATGGACGTAACTTGGCATCCAGTCGTATGGTTCAGAAAGGTGAAGCAGTCGGCGTAATCGCTGCCCAATCTATTGGTGAGCCGGGTACACAGTTGACATTGCGTACATTCCATGCCGGTGGTATCGCAGGTAATATGGCTGCTAATGCAAGCATTGTGGCCAAGAATAATGCACGTTTGGAATTCGAAGAATTGCGTACGGTAGATACGGTTGATGAAATGGGTGAGGCTGTGAAAGTGGTAGTCGGTCGTTTGGCTGAAGTCCGCTTTATCGATGTGAATACAGGGATTATCCTGTCAACTCATAATGTGCCTTATGGTTCAAAATTATATGCTGCGGACGGTGATATTGTTGAGAAGGGAAAACTGATTGCTAAGTGGGACCGTTCAACGCTGTTATTATTACAGAGGCTACTGGTAAGATTGAATTCGAGAGTGTGGTTGAAAACGTAACTTATAAGGTAGAGTCTGATGAAGCTACCGGTTTGCGTGAAATTATCATTATCGAGTCTAAGGATAAGACAAAAGTACCTTCTGCCCATATTGTAACCGAGGATGGTAATTTGATCCGTACTTATAACTTACCCGTGGGGGGGCATGTTGTGGTTGAAAACGGTCAGGCAGTGAAAGCTGGTGACATTATTGTGAAGATTCCTCGTGCTGTAGGCAAGGCTGGTGATATCACTGGTGGTCTTCCTCGTGTTACAGAACTGTTTGAGGCTCGTAACCCATCTAATCCTGCTGTCGTTTCTGAAATAGACGGTGAAATTACTATGGGTAAGATTAAGCGTGGTAACCGTGAAATTATTGTCACATCTAAGACAGGTGAAGTGAAAAAGTATTTGGTGAATCTGTCTAAACAAATATTGGTTCAGGAGAATGACTACGTTCGTGCCGGAACTCCGTTATCTGACGGTGCGATTACTCCTGCTGACATTTTGGCCATTAAAGGTCCCACGGCTGTACAGGAATATATCGTAAATGAAGTGCAGGACGTTTACCGTTTGCAGGGTGTGAAGATTAATGATAAACACTTTGAGATTATTGTTCGTCAAATGATGCGTAAGGTAGAAATCGATGAGCCGGGCGATACTCGCTTCTTGGAACAGCAGGTAGTGGATAAGCAAGAGTTCATGGAAGAAAACGATCGTATTTGGGGCAAGAAAGTTGTTGTTGACTCTGGTGATTCTCAGAATTTACAACCGGGTCAGATTGTTACTGCCCGTAAGTTGCGTGATGAGAACAGTATGTTGAAACGTCGTGATTTGAAGCCTGTTGAGGTACGTGATGCTATTCCTGCTACATCTACTCAGATTCTGCAAGGTATTACCCGTGCCGCTTTGGGAACTTCAAGTTTCATGTCTGCTGCATCATTCCAGGAAACAACGAAAGTTTTGAATGAGGCTGCCATCAATGGTAAGGTTGATAGATTGGAGGGTATGAAGGAGAATGTGATTTGTGGTCACTTGATTCCTGCCGGTACCGGTCAGCGTGAATTCGAAAAGATTATTGTTGGTTCGAAGGAAGAATATGATCGCATTCTTGCTAATCGTAAGAATGTACTCGATTATAGTGAGGTAGAGTAATTTTTAATACATACACTGTAAAAGAGGCTGATTTCTGTTTAAGAAATCAGCCTCTTTAGGTTTATAGTAAATGCTATAGGAAAATTATATAGAATAATCAGTATGTTGTATTATTACAAATAAATGTCTATATTTGTACTCCAACCAAAGAATAGAAGTTGGGGACCTTGAAATTCAGAATATTTTTTAATGCTAAAGTATAAAATCATGGAAAACGAAAAAAATAACAATCAGTTGCAGATAGAGTTGAAAGAAGAAGTAGCTCAAGGAACGTATGCAAATCTTGCCATTATTACCCATTCCAGTTCGGAATTTATTGTTGATTTTGTGCGTGTAATGCCGGGATTACCTAAAGCTGGAGTGCAGTCACGTATTGTACTGACTCCTGAACATGCAAAACGTTTGATGTATGCATTACAGGAGAATGTTGCAAAATACGAACGTAATTTTGGACCTATTCGAATGCCGGAAGAAATGAATGGGGGAAATAATGGACCGGATGGAAAAACATTCATTCCTCCTATAAGCGGATTTAAAGGGGAAGCATAAGGGCTTTTGTAGCAAAAATAACATAGTAGTCTGTTTTTCAAAAACTTTTTTGAGAAACAGACTATTTTTATTAGTAGAAAGTATTGTTTATTAAAATGTTATTCGTAACTTTGCAGCCCAAAATGTATAGTTTTGGATTAGTACAGCAAATTAATAAACAATATATAATAATTAAAAATCAAACAAAATGCCTACTATTCAACAGCTAGTAAGAAAAGGAAGAGAGGTTTTGGTTGAGAAGAGTAAGTCTCCGGCACTGGATTCATGTCCTCAAAGACGTGGCGTTTGCGTGAGAGTATATACTACTACTACCCGAAGAAAGCCGAACTCTGCAATGCGTAAAGTAGCTCGTGTACGTTTGACTAACCAAAAAGAGGTAAACTCATACATTCCGGGAGAAGGACACAACTTGCAGGAACACTCAATCGTTTTGGTACGTGGCGGTCGTGTAAAGGACCTTCCGGGTGTGCGTTATCACATTGTACGTGGTACACTTGATACTGCAGGTGTTGCAGGCCGTACTCAAAGACGTTCTAAGTATGGTTCTAAGCGTCCGAAACCGGGACAAGCTGCTGCTCCTGCTAAAAAGAAATAAAAAGTAGGATTAAAATCTAATTAAAATTAAAGTAATAACTTACGTTTTAGTTTATTGGAAATGCTAAAGGTTGAGTAAATTCTCCGGTGGGAGAGTTGAAGAAGTCAAGAAGTAACAACCAAGAACGAAAAACATTATTCTTCAAACAAATGAGAAAAGCAAAACCAAAAAAACGCCTGATTCTTCCGGATCCCGTGTTTAATGACCAAAAGGTTTCCAAATTCGTGAACCATCTGATGTATGACGGTAAGAAGAATACATCTTATGAAATCTTCTATGCCGCTTTGGAAACAGTAAAGCAAAACTTCCTAACGAAGAAAAATCTGCCCTTGAAATTTGGAAAAAGGCATTGGATAATGTAACTCCACAGGTTGAAGTAAAGTCTCGTCGTGTAGGTGGTGCTACATTCCAAGTTCCTACAGAAATCCGCCCGGACCGTAAGGAGTCAGTTTCTATGAAGAATCTGATCCTGTTTGCTCGCAAAAGAGGTGGAAAATCAATGGCTGACAAGTTGGCCGCTGAGATCATGGATGCGTATAATGAACAAGGCGGTGCTTTCAAACGTAAAGAAGATATGCACAGAATGGCAGAAGCCAACCGTGCATTTGCTCATTTCAGATTCTAATACTGTAAGAAAACCGATCAGATTAAAAACTTAAAGTAAAAGGAATAAATGGCTAAGCAAGATTTACATTTGACGCGTAATATTGGTATCATGGCTCACATTGATGCCGGAAAAACAACAACCTCTGAACGTATCCTGTTTTATACGGGTTTGACTCACAAAATTGGAGAAGTACATGATGGTGCTGCTACTATGGACTGGATGGCGCAGGAACAGGAACGTGGTATTACCATTACTTCTGCTGCAACTACTACTCGTTGGAAGTATGCAGGTGATACTTATAAAATCAACTTGATTGATACTCCGGGGCACGTTGACTTCACCGCAGAGGTAGAGCGCTCTTTGCGTATTTTGGATGGTGCTGTTGCTGCATATTGTGCAGTGGGTGGTGTAGAACCGCAGTCTGAGACTGTATGGCGTCAGGCTGATAAGTACAATGTACCACGTATCGCATATGTGAACAAAATGGACCGTTCCGGTGCTGACTTCTTTGAGGTCGTACGCCAGATGAAGCCGTTTTGGGCGCTAATCCTTGCCCCATTGTTATTCCTATAGGTGCTGAGGAGTCTTTCAAAGGTCTGGTAGACCTTATCAAGATGAAAGCTATCTATTGGCATGATGAAACTATGGGCGCTGATTACACTGTTGAGGAAATCCCTGCTGACCTAGTTGACGAAGCTAACGAATGGAGAGATAAGATGCTCGAAAAGGTAGCTGAGTTTGACGATGCTTTGATGGAGAAATATTTCGATGATCCTTCTACTATTACAGAAGAAGAAGTATTGAGAGCTCTTCGTAACGCTACAGTACAGATGGCTGTGGTTCCGATGCTGTGCGGTTCTTCATTTAAGAATAAGGTGTACAGACGCTGCTTGATTATGTCTGCGCTTTCTTGCCTTCTCCGTTGGATACTGAGAACGTAGTTGGAACAAATCCTGAGACGGGTGCAGAAGAAGATCGTAAGCCAGTGATGATGAAAAGACTTCTGCTTTGGCATTTAAGATTGCTACTGACCCGTATGTCGGTCGTCTGACATTCTTCCGTGTTTATTCTGGTAAAATTGAAGCGGGTTCTTATATTTACAACTCTCGCTCCGGTAAGAAAGAACGCGTATCACGTCTGTTCCAGATGCACTCTAACAAGCAGAATCCGGTAGAAGTTATCGGTGCTGGTGATATTGGTGCTGGCGTAGGTTTCAAGGATATACACACTGGTGATACTTTGTGTGACGAAACTGCTCCGATTGTATTTGAGTCTATGGATTTCCCGGAACCGGTAATCGGTATCGCAGTTGAACCGAAGACTCAGAAGGATATGGACAAACTGTCTAACGGTTTGGCTAAGCTGGCTGAAGAAGACCCGACGTTCACAGTGAAAACTGACGAACAGACAGGTCAGACGGTTATCTCTGGTATGGGTGAGCTTCACTTGGATATTATTATCGACCGTCTGAAACGTGAGTTCAAAGTAGAATGTAATCAGGGTAAACCTCAGGTAAATTACAAAGAGGCTATCACGAAGACAGTTAATTTGCGTGAAGTTTATAAGAAACAATCTGGTGGACGTGGTAAGTTTGCGGATATCATCGTAAAAATTGGCCCTGTAGATGAAGACTTTACTCAAGGTGGATTGCAGTTTATCGATGAAGTAAAAGGTGGTAATATTCCTAAGGAATTTATCCCGTCAGTTCAGAAAGGCTTTACAACTGCAATGAAAAATGGTGTATTGGCTGGTTATCCTTTGGATTCACTGAAGGTAACTTTAGTTGATGGTTCTTTCCACCCAGTTGACTCTGACCAGTTATCATTCGAAATCTGTGCTATGCAGGCTTATAAAAGTGCTTGTGCTAAGGCAGGTCCTGTTTTATGGAGCCTATTATGAAACTGGAAGTTGTAACTCCGGAAGAAAACATGGGTGATGTAATCGGTGACTTGAATAAGCGTCGTGGTCAGGTTGAAGGTATGGAATCTAGTCGTTCGGGTGCTCGTATCGTGAAGGCAATGGTTCCGCTGGCTGAAATGTTTGGTTATGTAACAGCGTTACGTACAATCACTTCAGGTCGTGCTACTTCATCAATGGTTTACTCTCATCACGCTCAAGTTTCTAACTCTATTGCTAAGGCTGTGTTGGAAGAGGTGAAAGGACGTGCTGATTTGATCTAAAATGTTAAAGCAGCAGACTAGCGAATGACTCTTAGCCTACGGCTTTATCTTATTATAAATATATTAATAATTAATCAAAATAATGAGTCAGAAAATTAGAATTAAATTGAAATCTTACGACCACAACTTGGTTGACAAATCAGCTGAGAAGATTGTAAGAACTGTAAAGGCTACGGGTGCTATTGTTAGCGGTCCAATTCCTCTCCCTACGCATAAGCGTATCTTTACCGTGAACCGTTCGACTTTCGTAAATAAAAAGTCTCGTGAGCAGTTTGAGTTATCTTCTTATAAGAGATTGATCGACATTTATAGCTCAACGGCTAAGACTGTAGATGCTCTGATGAAGTTGGAATTGCCGAGTGGTGTGGAAGTAGAAATCAAAGTTTGATAATTAAATTTTAAGTGAAATGCCAGGATTATTAGGAAAAAAAATCGGAATGACATCCGTTTTCAGTGCCGAGGGTAAGAAATGTTCCATGCACTGTTATCGAAGCAGGTCCTTGTGTTGTTACTCAAGTTAAGAGTGTAGAAAAAGATGGCTATGCAGCTGTTCAGTTGGGCTTCCAGGATAAGAAGGAGAAGCATACGACTAAACCGTTGATGGGTCACTTTAAGAAGGCTGGAGTAACTCCGAAGAGACACTTGGCTGAGTTCAAAGAATTTGAAACAGAATTAAATCTGGGTGATACTGTTACCGTAGAGTTGTTCAATGACGCTAACGTTCGTTGATGTTATCGGTACTTCTAAAGGTAAGGGTTTCCAAGGTGTAGTTAAAAGACATGGTTTTGGTGGTGTAGGTCAGGCTACGCACGGCCAACACAATCGCGCTCGTAAGCCGGGTTCTATCGGTGCCTGTTCTTACCCTGCAAAAGTATTCAAGGGAATGCGTATGGGCGGACAGCTTGGTGGCGACAGAGTAACTGTACAAAACTTACAGGTATTAAAAGTAATCGCGGAGCATAATCTTCTTTTGATTAAAGGATCTATCCCTGGTTGCAAAGGTTCAATCGTATTAATTGAGAAATAATGGAAGTTAACGTATATAACATTAAAGGTGAAGACACTGGGAGAAAGGTTACGTTAAACGAATCTATCTTCGGAATTGAGCCCAACGACCACGCTATCTACTTGGATGTTAAACAGTTTATGGCTAACCAGCGTCAGGGTACACACAAGTCAAAGGAAAGAAGCGAGATAAGTGGTTCTACTCGTAAGATCGGTCGCCAGAAAGGCGGTGGTGGAGCACGTCGTGGTGATATGAATTCGCCGGTACTTGTTGGTGGTGGACGCGTATTCGGTCCTAAACCGAGAGACTACTTCTTCAAGTTGAATAAAAAAGTTAAGACACTAGCTCGTAAGTCAGCTTTGTCATATAAAGCTCAGAACAATGCAGTTGTTATAGTAGAAGACTTTTCTTTTGAAGCTCCGAAGACTAAAGATTTCGTTGCTATGACAAAAAATCTTAAAGTTTCCGATAAAAAGCTACTTGTAATTTTACCGGAAGCAAATAAAAACGTATATTTGTCAGCTCGTAATGTCGAAGGGTGCTAATGTGCAGACTGTCTCAGGATTAAATACTTACAGAGTATTGGACGCTGGGGTCGTTGTGCTTGCAGAAAGTGCACTTAAGCTATCGACAATATCTTAATTTAAAAAGGAGGCTTAAATAATGGGAATTATTATTAAACCGTTAGTGACAGAAAAGATGACAGCAATCACTGATAAGCTGAATATCGTTTCGGCTTTGTCGTGCGTCCTGAAGCTAATAAACTGGAAATTAAGAAGGAAGTTGAAGCTCTTTACAATGTTACGGTAGTTGATGTGAATACTTGAAGTATGCTGGCAAAAATAAAAGCCGTTATACAAGCTGGTATCATCAATGGACGTACGAGTGCTTATAAGGCAATCGTGACATTGAAAGAAGGAGATACTATTGATTTTTATAGCAATATTTAATAGAAATGGCAGTACGTAAATTTAAGCCCACAACACCGGGGCAAAGACATAAAATTATTGGTACCTTCGAAGAAATTACTGCACGGGTACCAGAAAAATCTCTTGTTTTTGGCAAGAAGTCTTCTGGCGGTCGTAACAACGAAGGTAAGATGACTATGCGCTACATTGGTGGCGGTAGTAGAAAGGTTATCAGTATCGTTGATTTCAAGAGAAATAAGGACGGTGTGCCAGCAGTAGTTAAAACAATAGAATATGACCCGAATCGTTCGGCTCGTATTGCTTTGTTGTTTTATGCTGATGGAGAAAAAAGATATATAATTGCTCCCAATGGATTGCAAGTAGGTGCGACTCTGATGTCAGGTGAAAATGCCGCGCCGGAGATCGGTAATGCTCTTCCGCTTCAGAACATTCCGGTCGGTACTGTAATTCATAATATTGAATTACGTCCGGGTCAAGGCGCTGCCTTGGTTCGCTCGGCTGGTAATTTTGCTCAGCTAACTTCTAGAGAAGGTAAGTACTGCGTTATCAAGTTGCCTTCAGGTGAAGTTAGACAAATACTCAGTACTTGTAAGGCTACTATTGGTAGTGTAGGTAATTCAGATCATGGATTGGAAAGTTCAGGTAAAGCTGGACGTTCTCGTTGGCAAGGCCGTCGCCCTCGTAACCGTGGTGTTGTAATGAACCCGGTTGATCATCCAATGGGTGGTGGTGAAGGACGTGCTTCAGGAGGACACCCGAGATCTCGTAAGGGATTGTACGCTAAGGGTCTTAAGACAAGAGCTCCTAAGAAACAATCGTCTAAGTATATTATTGAGAGAAGAAAGAAGTAATCTGATTAATTGAGTAAATTATGAGTCGTTCATTAAAAAAAGGTCCGTATATTAACGTTAAGCTTGAGAAGAAAGTGCTTGCTATGAATGAATCGGGCAAGAAAGTGGTTGTTAAGACCTGGGCCAGAGCTTCAATGATTTCGCCTGATTTCGTAGGCCATACAGTTGCAGTTCATAACGGAAATAAATTTATTCCTGTATACGTTACCGAAAATATGGTAGGGCACAAGTTGGGCGAATTTGCTCCAACTCGTACTTTCAGAGGACACGCTGGTAACAAGAAAAAATAACAGGATTTATCTGAAATAATAAAGTATAATATAATGGGAGCAAGAAAAAAAATATCGGCTGAAAAAAGAAAAGAAGCCCTTAAGACCATGTATTTTGCGAAGTTGCAGAATGTTCCTACTTCCCCTCGCAAAATGCGTCTCGTGGCTGACATGATTCGCGGGATGGAGGTGAATAGAGCACTCGGCGTTTTGAAGTTCTCTTCAAAAGAGGCAGCCGCAGAGTTGAGAAGTTACTGCGCTCTGCAATTGCTAACTGGGAGCAGAAAAACGAACGTAAAGCTGAAAGTGGCGAATGTTCGTAACCAAGATTTTTGTTGATGGTGGTGCTACACTCAAAAGAATGAGACCGGCTCCGCAGGGTAGAGGTTACAGAATTCGTAAGCGTTCAAACCACGTAACGTTGTTCGTTGGTTCTAAAAGTAATAACGAAGATCAAAATTAAGGTAAATGGGACAAAAAGTTAATCCAATAAGCAACCGTTTAGGAATCATCAGAGGATGGGATTCCAATTGGTATGGTGGAAAGAATTACGGCGATTCTTTGCTGGAAGATAGCAAGATTCGTAAATATTTGAACGCTAGACTGCAAAGGCTAGTGTGTCAAGAATCGTAATTGAACGTACACTGAAACTCGTGACTATTACCGTTTGTACTGCACGTCCGGGTATCATTATCGGCAAAGGTGGCCAAGAAGTTGACAAGTTGAAAGAGGAGTTGAAGAAGGTTACTGATAAGGATATTCAGATTAATATCTTCGAAGTTAAGAGACCAGAGTTGGATGCTGTTATAGTGGCTAACAACATTGCCCGTCAGGTTGAAGGAAAGATAGCCTACCGTCGTGCCATCAAGATGGCTATTGCTAATACAATGCGTATGGGTGCGGAAGGTATCAAGATTCAGATTTCAGGACGTTTGAATGGTGCTGAAATGGCTCGTTCTGAAATGTATAAGGAAGGAAGAACTCCGTTGCACACTTTCAGAGCAGATATCGACTATTGTCATGCAGAAGCATTGACTAAGGTTGGTCTTCTCGGCATTAAAGTTTGGATCTGTAGAGGTGAAGTTTTCGGTAAGAGAGAATTAGCTCCGAACTTTACGCAAAGCAAGGAAAGCGGTCGTGGAAGCAATAGCGGAAACAATGGCGGAAAGAACTTCAAAAGAAAGAAAAATAATCGCTAACGAATTTGATTTTTAGGAATTATGTTACAACCGAAAAAAACAAAATTCAGAAGACAACAAAAAGGCCGTCAAAAGGGTAATGCCCAAAGAGGAAACCAGTTGGCTTTCGGATCTTTTGGAATTAAGGCTTGGAAACAAAATGGATTACAGGCCGTCAGATTGAAGCTGCTCGTATTGCAGTGACAAGATATATGCAACGTCAAGGACAAATTTGGATTCGTATTTTCCCGGATAAACCTATCACCAGAAAGCCTGCTGATGTGCGTATGGGTAAGGGTAAGGGTGCGCCGGAAGGATTCGTAGCGCCTGTTACACCGGGTAGAATTATTATCGAAGCCGAAGGAGTATCTTATGAAATCGCTAAAGAAGCTTTGCGCTTGGCTGCACAGAAGCTTCCTATTACAACTAAGTTTGTTGTAAGACGTGATTATGATATTCAAAATCAAAATGCGTAAGGGATATGAAAACAGCAGAAATAAAAGAGATACCTACCAGTGATTTGGTAGAAAGAGTTGAGGCAGAAGTAGCAAACTACAACCAAGTGATTTTAAATCATTCTATTTCTCCTTTGGACAATCCTGCTCAGATCAAACAATTACGCAGGACTATTGCGCGTATGAAGACTGAATTACGCCAAAGAGAACTTAACAATAAATGATGAGCTTGATGGAAGCAAGAAATTTAAGAAAAGAAAGAACTGGGGTTGTGCTGAGCAATAAAATGGAGAAGACCATTACAGTAGCAGCTAAGTTTAAGGAGAAACACCCCATATATGGTAAGTTCGTTAGCAAGACTAAGAAGTACCATGCTCATGATGAAAAGAATGAGTGCAATATCGGTGATACTGTACTTATTATGGAGACTCGTCCTTTGAGCAAGACTAAGAGATGGAGATTGGTAGAAATAATTGAAAGAGCTAAGTAATTATGATACAAGTAGAATCCAGAATTACAGTATGTGATAATAGTGGAGCAAAAGAGGCTCTCTGTATCCGCGTTTTGGGTGGTACGGGTCGTCGCTATGCTTCAGTAGGGGACGTGATTGTCGTTTCTGTTAAGAGCGTCATTCCTTCAAGTGATATTAAAAAAGGTGCAGTGTCTAAAGCTTTGATCGTACGTACTAAGAAAGAAATCCGTCGTGCTGATGGCTCTTACATACGTTTTGATGATAATGCTTGCGTATTGTTGAACAATGCAGGCGAGATTAGAGGTAGTCGTATTTTCGGTCCGGTAGCTCGTGAACTTCGTGCTACCAACATGAAAGTTGTGTCACTCGCTCCTGAAGTACTTTAATATTGTAAAAGATTTGAGTAATGAGTAAATTACATATTAAAAAAGGCGATACAGTTTATGTAAACTCCGGTGAAGATAAGGGTAAGACTGGTCGTGTGTTGAAGGTTCTTGTTGATAAAAACCGTGCAATTGTTGAAGGTGTCAACATGGTGTCTAAGAGCACTAAGCCTAATGCTAAGAACCCGCAAGGTGGTATCGTGAAGCAGGAAGCTTCTATCCATATGTCTAACTTGAATCCCGTAGATCCTAAGACGGGCAAAGCAACGCGTGTTGGTAGAAAATTAAGTGCTGACGGCACTTTAGTGCGTTATTCTAAAAAATCAGGAGAGGAGATTAAGTAATGAGTAATACTGCAAGCCTTAAGAAAGAATATGTAGAGCGTATTGCGCCTGCATTGAAATCACAGTTCCAGTATACTTCTTCGATGCAGGTACCCGTACTTAAGAAGATTGTTATCAATCAGGGTCTGGGTATGGCCGTTGCTGATAAGAAGATTATCGAAGTGGCAATTAATGAAATGACTGCTATCACAGGTCAGAAAGCTGTTGCAACCATTTCTCGTAAGATATCGCTAACTTTAAGTTGCGTAAGAAAATGCCGATTGGTGTTATGGTAACTCTGCGTCGTGAGAGAATGTACGAATTTCTTGAGAAGTTGGTTCGTGTAGCTCTTCCCCGTATCCGTGACTTCAAGGGTATTGAAAGTAAGTTTGATGGAAAGGGTAACTATACTCTTGGTATTCAGGAACAAATCATTTTCCCTGAAATTAATATCGATAGTATTACCAGAATTCTCGGAATGAATATTACCTTTGTAACCTCTGCACAAACAGATGAAGAAGGTTATGCCTTGTTGAAAGAATTCGGTTTACCGTTTAAAAACGCTAAAAAAGATTGATAATATGGCAAAGGAATCAATGAAGGCACGTGAAGTAAGACGTGCTAAATTAGTAGCCAAATATGCCGAGAAGAGAGCTGCGTTGAAGCAAATCGTAAGAACAGGTGATCCTGCTGATGCTTTTGAAGCTGCACAGAAATTGCAAGAGTTGCCAAAGAATTCTAATCCGATTCGTATGCACAACCGTTGTAAGTTGACAGGTCGTCCTAAAGGATATATCCGTCAATTCGGCATCTCTAGAATTCAATTCCGTGAGATGGCATCTAACGGTCTTATTCCCGGTATTAAGAAAGCAAGCTGGTAATTATTTGTTAAATATTGTCAGGGTAGTCCTGATTAATTTAATTTATTTTTATATGACTGATCCAATAGCAGATTATTTGACGAGGTTGCGGAACGCGATTGGTGCGAAGCACAGAGTTGTAGAAGTTCCCGCTTCAATTTGAAAAAAGAAATCACTAAGATTCTTTTTGAGAAAGGCTACATTCTTAATTATAAGTTTGTAGAAGATGGTCCTCAAGGTACATCTTTAAGTTGCCTTGAAGTATGATTCTGTAAACAAGGTTAACGCGATCAAGAAATTGGAGAGAATATCTTCTCCGGGTATGCGTAAGTATACTGGTTACAAAGATATGCCGCGAGTTATTAATGGTTTGGGTATTGCTATAATATCTACTTCCAAGGGTGTAATGACTAACAAAGAAGCCGCTGAACTGAAAATTGGTGGTGAAGTTTTGTGTTATGTATATTAATAGGAGGAATTAGCAATGTCAAGAATAGGAAAATTACCCATTAGTATTCCCGCTGGAGTAACAGTTACTCTGAAGGATAACGTGGTTACCGTAAGGGACCCAAAGGCGAAATGAGCCAATATGTAAATCCTGCTATCAATGTTACCATCGAAGATGGTCATGTGGTTTTGACTGAGAATGAAAATGCAATGCTGGATAATCCCAAGCAAAAGCATGCATTCCACGGATTATACCGTTCTTTGGTGCACAACATGGTTGTGGGCGTATCAGAAGGATACAAGAAAGAGTTGGAACTTGTAGGTGTAGGTTATCGTGCTTCTAATCAGGGCAACATTATTGAACTGGCTTTAGGTTATACTCACAATCTTTTCATACAATTGCCTGCTGAAGTAAAAGTTGAACTAAGTCTGAAAGAAACAAGAATCCTTTGATTATTTTAGAGTCTTGTGATAAGCAGTTACTGGGTCAAGTTTGCTCTAAGATACGTTCTTTCCGTAAGCCCGAACCGTATAAAGGTAAGGGTATTAAGTTTGTTGGCGAAGTAATTCGTAGAAAGTCTGGTAAATCAGCTGGCGCTAAGTAATCATATAAATTTAGAATGTTATGACAACAAAAATAGAAAGACGAGTAAAGATCAAATATAGAGTACGCAATAAAATTTCAGGTACTGCTGAATGCCCGCGTATGAGTGTATTTAGAAGTAATAAGCAAATCTATGTCCAGATTATCGATGACCTTTCTGGTAAGACTCTGGCTGCTGCTTCTTCGTTGGGTATGACTGAAAAAGTCGCTAAGAAGGAACAAGCTGCTAAAGTAGGTGAACTGATTGCGAAAAAGCTCAGGAAGCAGGTATTACTACTGTTGTTTTCGACCGTAATGGTTACTTGTATCATGGGAGAGTAAAAGAGGTAGCTGATGCTGCCCGTAACGGTGGACTTAAATTTTAATCATTATGGCAGTTAATAATAGAGTTAAGATTACTAACGATATAGAACTGAAAGATAGATTGGTTGCTATTAATCGTGTAACCAAAGTTACCAAAGGTGGTAGAACTTTTAGTTTCTCTGCTATTGTGGTAGTAGGAAACGAAGAAGGTATCATTGGTTGGGGTCTTGGTAAAGCAGGTGAAGTTACAGCAGCTATTGCCAAAGGTGTTGAGTCTGCAAAGAAAGAATCTGGTGAAGAGTACCTGTATTGAAGGGTACAGTTCCTCACGAACAGTCTGCAAGATTCGGTGGCGCGGAAGTATTTATTAAGCCGGCTTCTCATGGTACAGGTGTAGTTGCCGGCGGTGCTATGCGTGCCGTATTGGAAAGTGTTGGTATAACTGACGTTTTGGCAAAGTCTAAAGGTTCTTCCAACCCCACAACCTTGTAAGCTACAATCTTGGCTTTGAGTGAAATGCGCGATGCTCGTATGATTGCCCAGAACAGAGGAGTTAGTATGGAAAAAGTATTTAGAGGATAAGGAGGAGTATATGTCGACTATAAAGATTAAACAAGTTAAAAGTAGAATTGGTGCTCCAGCTGATCAGAAGAGAACTCTCGATGCACTGGGACTTCGTAAGTTGAATCGTGTGGTTGAACACGAATGCACTCCTTCAATTCTTGGAATGGTGGATAAGGTAAAACACTTGGTTACCATTGTTAAGTAATTATTTGTTGAATATAAAACGAATTACAATATGAACTTAAGTAATTTAAAACCTGCAGAGGGATCTACTAAGACAAGAAAGAGAATTGGACGCGGTCCAGGTTCTGGCTTGGGAGGTACTTCTACCAGAGGTCATAAGGAGCTAAATCAAGATCTGGTTATTCTAAGAAGATCGGTTTTGAAGGTGGTCAGATGCCTCTTCAACGTCGTGTACCTAAATTTGGTTTTAAGAACATTAATCGTGTAGAATATAAGGCTATCAACTTGGATACAATTCAGAAATTGGCTGAAGCTAAGAACTTGCAGACTGTAGGTATCAGTGACTTCATCGCTGCTGGTTTCATTTCTGCAAGCCAGTTGGTAAAAGTATTAGGTAACGGAACTTTGACTGCTAAGTTGGATGTACAAGCACATGCATTCTCTAAGACTGCTGTTGCTGCCATCGAAGCTGCTGGTGGAAATGTAGTAAAACTCTAATTCGATGAGAATCAGGTGGTACATGGTATCTGATGTGGTACTGAAAGATGGTGATATCGTGTCTGTTGATTGTGGTACTTACATGAATGGCTTTTGTGGCGACTCAGCCTATACGTTTTGTGTAGGTGAAGTTGACGAAGAAGTCCGCAAATTACTGAAGGTTACTAAAGAAGCATTGTACATAGGGATACAGAATGCCGTTCACGGCAAGCGGTTGGGTGATATCGGTTATGCGATACAGCAGCACTGCGAATCTAATTCTTATGGTGTGGTGCGTGAGTTTGTGGGTCACGGAATAGGCAAGGAAATGCATGAAGATCCTCAGGTTCCCAATTACGGAAAGCGTGGTTATGGGACAATGCTGAAGAAAGGCTTGTGCATTGCCATTGAACCGATGATAACTTTAGGTAACCGACAAATACTCATGGAGCGTGATGGCTGGACGGTGAGGACAAAAGACCGCAAGTGTGCAGCTCATTTTGAACATACGATAGCAGTCGGCACTGGTGAAGCTGATATATTGTCATCATTCGAGTTCATTGAAGAAGTATTAGGAGATAAAGCAATTTAAGAAATTAATATGGCAAAGCAATCTGCAATAGAACAAGATGGAGTTATAGTTGAAGCATTGTCTAATGCAATGTTTCGTGTTGAATTAGAAAACGGACATGAGATTACTGCACATATTTCCGGTAAGATGCGGATGCATTACATCAAAATCCTGCCAGGGGATAAAGTAAGAGTCGAAATGTCTCCTTACGATTTATCGAAAGGAAGAATTGTATTTAGATATAAATAAAATTAAGATATGAAAGTAAGAGCATCCTTAAAGAAACGTACGCCAGAGTGTAAGATCGTTAGACGTAATGGCCGTTTGTATGTTATTAACAAGAAAAATCCTAAGTATAAACAACGTCAAGGATAATATTATTATTTTTGCAAAAAAAATAATTTAGTATATGGCTATAAGAATAGTTGGTGTCGATTTGCCTCAAAACAAGAGAGGTGAAGTTGCGTTGACCTATGTATATGGAATAGGTCGTAGTAGTTCAGCAAAGATTTTGGATAAAGCAGGTGTTGACAGAGACCTGAAAGTAAAAGACTGGACGGATGATCAGGCTGCCAAGATTCGTGAGATCATTGGTGCAGAGTATAAGGTTGAAGGTGATCTTCGTTCTGAAGTTCAATTGAACATCAAGCGTTTAATGGATATCGGTTGCTATCGTGGATTGTTCGTCATCGTATTGGTCTTCCAGTAAGAGGTCAGAGCACAAAGAACAATGCCCGTACTCGTAAGGGTAGAAAGAAAACCGTTGCTAATAAGAAAAAAGCTACTAAATAATAATTGTTGATATGGCAAAAAAAACAGTTGCAGCAAAAAAGAGAAATGTAAAGGTTGATGCTAATGGACAGTT
>VOFK01001775.1_pt1 | contig 50672 bp, 58 predicted proteins | sample 5384121 | NCBI WGS metagenome assembly VOFK01 (sample SAMN12384730, study PRJNA508395) | human gut metagenome | isolation source: healthy gut J | host: Homo sapiens | reverse complement strand
GGGGTATTTCTTATCATGTAGATCATGGAAACGGAATGGACTGCTATGCAGTGGGCCCGACTCTGGGTGGAGGAACAGCTGCTTTATTCCCTGATAGTACCATTGTTTATCCCTATTGTTACAAGGATTGTGAAATCTTGGATAACGGTCCGCTCCGATTCACAGCTAAGTTGGTCTATAATCCGTTGGTTGTAAAGGGGATTCAAGTGTGATAGAAACGCGTATCATTTCTTTGGACAAGGGGTCGCAGTTGAAACAAGACTGTGGTTTCTTTTGACAATTTGCAGGAAATCACTCCGGTGGTGACCGGCATTGTATTGCACAAACAGAATCCTATGGGATATAGTTTTGATGCAGACGCAGGCTATATAGCTTATGCAGACTCTACGGAGAATGCTGCCAATAACAATGGAGTGATTTTTACATAGGAGCCGTATTCCCGGCTACCGTCAAAGGAGCGTTTGCCCAAGTGTTCTCCGAAAAGGAACGGAAGGAACGTGGGGATGCTTTGGGCCATGTGTTGGCGGTTAATGATTATGAACCGGGAGCCGAGTATATTTATTATTGGGGATCAGGCTGGAGCAAATATGGTTTCGAAGCCGATACCGATTGGAATAAATATTTGGAAGAATATGCCCGGAAGATACGTAATCCATTGGCAGTTGCCATAAAATAATACATATACAAGAGGGTATGCGTATACGCCACGAAAAAAACAAGGTATTTGGCTTTATCAGTCAAATACCTTGAATTCATAGCCTTGTTCCAACAGCCATTCTATGGCCCGGGGCAAGGCGTATTTCATGTTTTTCTCTGCCTTGATGGAGTCATGGAAAGTAATGATGGAGCCATTCCTCACATAATGTTTTACCTTCCTCAGTACCTGTCTTCCATTCAGCTTGTTGCTATAGTCACGGGTAACCAAGTCCCACATTACAATCTGGTATTTATGCCGCAGCACCATGTACTGCATCCAGCGCATGTGGCCATGTGGCGGACGGAACAGGTTGGTATGGATCAGCTCGTTTGCTTTGTCCGTATTGGCCAGATAGTTCTTGCTTCGGTATTCGAATCCCCGGATATGGTTAAAAGTATGATTTCCCAAACGATGTCCCCGTTCTACAATCATCTGAATTCCTTGGGATGCTTGCGCACATTGTCGCCCACCAAAAAAGAAGGTAGCCTTGATATTGTACTTGTCTAATAAATCGAGTACCCACGGTGTGATTTCGGGAATCGGCCCCGTCATCGAAAGTCAGATAGACCGCTTTTTCATTCTTGTCCATTCGCCAGAAGGCGCGTGGATAAAGCCAGCGGAGTATCAGCGGGGGTTGTTCTATAAACATGAATGTGTGTGCTTTTGTTGGTTATACAAATATAAAGGTGTGGATTCACCGCAGAATCCACACCTTTTATTTACTTTCTGCCTGCTCCGCCGCCTACACGTTTGTTGAACACCTCATAGAGGTCTTCAAACTTCTTGGCATAGTGGCTTGCCATATCTGATTTTTTCTGTTGTTCACCTTCACCTTGTACACCGCCGGCAGCATTTGCGCGGGCAAGGCTCTTGTTGATCTCATCCAGAATATAGAAATAGCGCAGACAGTCCTCGTATGAACCTTGCAGGCGTTGGTCATCCAGACTCAGGTACCAGGTGATGTATTCCACCGATTTGTTTGCCAGATCATTCAGAATGGCTTCTCCTTTTTTTTTTTTTCACCTAACGCCAGATAATCGTCGTCGGCCATTTCTTTTGAACTGCTCATGATGTAATCGTGGGGCACGGTGGTGCTTGGGATTACTTCCGAACAGTAGTCAAGGGCTTTCAACGCCTTGTCTTTCTTGCCTTCTTTTTATCAACTGGGTAGCCAGCTGTATAAACATACGGCGGTGGGTCTGGCACATACGCATCACAGTCTCGTCGATATAGATATCCGGGTTGTTGATTCCTCCGAACTTGAACTTGTTCATCAGGTTATCGTACATTTTCTCGCTGTCGATGCGTGCGTTCAGCCGGGTGGTGTTGAACGGGGTGATGCGGTAGGCAAGACCTTCCTGCATGAAGTTGTTTCCCAAATTCAGATGATTGTCGCTACCCACCGTAATAGCCATGTACAACGGACGTTCCCAGTTGGTATTTGCCAGCATCTCAAGCATCATCAGCTCGCTCTTGTACAGCATACGTTTGCCTTTCAGGGAGATACTCATGTAATCGGGGATTTCACCATGCAGGGAGTCGGGGGGAATCATCATGCCCGAGCGTTTCACTGCCTCCTTGTCCAGCTTGATGACGATGCTGTCCGTCGGTATCAGCTGTAAACCTTCTTTGGGTGAGCGTACCCAGTATTTCAGAATATTTTTTTCAATTCATACGGGTTGTCTCCGAATTCCTTGGCGGCTTCTTCCGGGTTCTGCTTGTAGAAGTTATTGATGCTTTCCATCACTTCCGGACGTACAGCCACTCCTTCATTATGCCCCTGTACATATTCCAGACGGCTCCATTCGATAGGCACTGCCGGAGAGTCGTATGCCTGACGCTTCATTTGGTCGATGTACCAGTCCGTTTGCAGGTAACTCAGGTTACATACGCGTACATCGGTACGGAAACCTTCCGTTTCCTGGTTGTACCACAAGGGGAAAGTATCGTTGTCACCATTGGTAAAGATAATCGGGTTACCTTCTTCCTGTACGGTGCTCAGGTAGTTTTGTCCGAAGTCGCGTGCCACATAACGGTTGCTGCGGTCGTGGTCGTCCCACGTCTGGCTCACCATTTGGATGGGTACGAACAGACAAACTACAGTTGCAATGACGGAAGCCGGTTTCTCACCCAGTTTGCCTTGCAGCCATTGGGCAATACCCGCCACACCCATGCCTATCCAGATGGCAAATGCATAGAACGAACCTGCGTATGCATAGTCACGTTCGCGGGGGCTGCATCGGGGTCTGGTTCAAATAAAGCACGATGGCCAGACCGGTCATGAAGAACAGGAAGAATACGATCCAGAATTGCTGGATACCTACCGGTTCTTCTATCTCTTCCCCATTCGGAGTCGTGATACGTTTTGTCTTGTAAGCCTGCCAGAACAGACCGATAAGTCCCAAAATCAACGGCAGGCAATAGAATACATTGTGCCCTTTGTTGTTTTTCAGGTCGGAGGGGAGCAGGCTTTGGTCGCCCACCAGGAACTTGTCCACAAACGGTATTCCGGTAATCCAGTTGCCATGTTCTATTTCACCCTGTCCCTGTATGTCATTCTGGCGTCCGGCAAAGTTCCACATGAAATATCTCCAGTACATGTAGTTCAACTGGTAGATAAAGAAGAACTTGATGTTATCCCATTGGGTCGGGACTTTCACCATCACCATCTGTCCGCACTGGTCGTAAGGAACCTGCACGCCTTTGATGCCGCCCAGCCAGTCTTCGTAGGCCTGTGCGTGTGCATCGCTGTACATGCGCGGGAAGAGCATATTTTGTGCATACTTGTAGTCGGTCTTATGACGCACTACTTCGTAGCTGTCCTTTTCATCGGGAGTCGCTTTCTCCTTCCGTTGATACACGGGAGCGCCTTCCGTCACATCATATACACATCCTCCGTCCACTTCTTTCAGTGCCGGTTTGGAGGCGTATGTCTGTCCGTAGAACAAAGGACGGGTTCCATATTGCTCGCGGCCCAGGTATTCTCCTAAAGTGAAGATGTCTTCCGGAGAGTTCTGGTCCATCGGAGTATTGGCGTTAGAGCGGATCACAATCAAGGCGTATGAGGAGTATCCTACCATAATCATCATGATGCACAGCAAAGAGGTGTTTAAAGTACGTGCGCTAATCTGATATTTCTTGTTCAAATCAGCAAACAGATAAACGCCCAAGATTCCTAGTATGATAATGCCTATCAAGGCGCTGCTCCATCCGTAGCCATAGAAGGGGATGCCCAGCATGGCGATAGTTACCATGAAGGAGATATTCATGCGTTTGCGGCTCTTTTTCCGTATAGCTTTCGTAAACACCCCAGATAATGGATGCGGCGAGTAGAATGATGTAGACTATCAGACCGCTGTTGAAAGGCATACCGAAACTGTTGACGAACAGCAGTTCGAACCATCCTCCCACTTTTACTACGCCCGGCACGATACCGTACAGCACTGCTGCAACCAACACCATGGAGCCTGTAAGTGCCAGCAGACTGCCTTTGAGGTTGGCATCGGGATTCTTTTTTATAATAGTACACCAGTACAATGGCCGGGGAATACACAATAAGTTCAGCAAGTGCACACCGATGGAAAGTCCGGTCAGGTAAGCAATCAGAACCAGCCAGCGGTCGCTGTGAGGCTCGTTGGCAACGGATTCCCATTTTAAAATCAACCAGAATACGACTGCGGTGAAGAGGCTGGAGTAAGCGTATACCTCGCCTTCTACGGCACTGAACCAGAAGGTGTCGCTCCATGTATAAGCCAAGGCTCCCACCAGTCCTGACCCCATAATGGTAATGAGTTTGCCCAAGGTCATCTCTTTGTCATCGGGGCATATCAGTTTTTTCACCAGATGGGTTATACTCCAGAAAAGGAACAGGATACAAGCCGCACTCATCAGAGCGCTCATGGTATTGACCATTCTGGCTACTTGACTGGGGTCGCTTGTAAATTGGCTGAATAAGTTGGCGGTAAGCATAAAGAAGGGTGCACCGGGCGGGTGGCCTACCTCTAATTTATAGCCGGTGGTGATGAACTCCGGACAATCCCAGAAACTGGCTGTCGGTTCTATAGTCATGCAGTAAGTATAAGCTGCGATGACAAAAAGCTAACCAACCTACCAGGTTGTTGACTAATTTGTACTGTTTCATGAATATATTATTGTTTCGTTAACGTTCAATGGGCGCAAAGATACGAAAGAAAGTTGGAATAGGGAGGCAATGGTCTGTTATTTAGTGTTATCCTTAGGGAATGCGGCAGAAAATGTTTCTTTCAGTCCTTAACGGAATTTCTATGTTTTATTGCTGGTTTGTATACTGTGTTCTGAAATTTCAGTTTGTACAGATGAAGGAAACCTTTGGATTCCTAACCTTTTTCTACTCTATGGTTAAGCTTGATTGATGGTTAGGTTAAGGTCTTTTATACGGTAAACCAGTATAGACCGCTACAGTGGACTGTACAGTCTGCTATAGTAGTCCGTACGGTCTGTTGTTGCAGTGGACTGTACGGAGCACTGCCGGCGACTGTAGAAGTCTGCCGTAAGAAAATGCTTAATGATAAAGGTGGATAGGGCTTAACCTGCCGCATGAAAAGGCTTAGGGTCACGATAATCGGATTTATTCGTCGTGATGATGGCATTTCAAGATGCGGTGAGGGAAGTTCCCATGTCCTAACAGTTCGATGGGGCATCCGAAATGCTCTTCCAGCCATTCGGTGGGTACTTCCGTATCGGGATGATAATCCAGCGTTTCGTTGACGCACGCTATGGTTTTTACATTTTGCAGCACAGTGCCTATGTCATGGCTTACCAGGATGATGGCCCGTTCCTTGTTGATTTCTTCCAGCAGGGAGTAGAGTTTGGCCTCAAACCGTTTGTCAATGTAGGTATTGGGTTCGTCCAGAATGACAACCTCAGGGTTTGAAACCAAGGCGCGTCCCAAGAGCGCGCGTTGCAGTTGTCCTCCGCTCAGTTCGCCGATGGCACGGCTTTCCAAACCTTCCAGACCCATGCGGGCAATAATCCGGCTCACCAGTTCGTGCTGTTCGGGGGGTGTAGCGGGTGGAACAGGGACTTCTGTTTGTTGAGCCCCGATAATACCACCTCATATACGGAGATGGGGAATTTCTTGTCAATACTGTTGTATTGTGGTAAGTATCCCATGGCTATTTCGGGTACTTCTTTTTTCGTTCTTATAAAACGGACAATGCCCGAAGCGGGCTTCAGTAACCCTAGTATGATCTTGATCAGTGTGGTTTTTCCTCCACCATTGGGGCCGATTACACCAAGGAAGTCACGTTCATATACCGTGAGATTGACGTGACTCAGTACTGTCTTCTCATCGTAAGAAGCGGAAATATCTGTAAGTTGTATAATGGGATTCGTCATAAGGCTCTGTTATTTGGCAAGTGCATTTGCTACATTGATCATCTCTTCCCCCGCCATTCATAACTTAGCGGATTAATGGGAACAACGGTGACTCCCAGTTCATCTGCTATCAGCCGGGCATTGCGGGTATCGAATTCCTGTTGGACAAAAAATAACCCGGGCATTGTCCCGGCGGCAGGTTTCTATCAGTTCTTTCAGATGGGCGGGTGAGGGTTCCTTTCCTCCTTCTTCTCTATGCTGATTTGCTTTAATCCGTAGTCCCTAGCAAAATAACTGAGTGCCGGATGATAGATAAGGAAAGTGGTATCGGCATTCCGTAGCCGGTCACGAACGTCCGTATCTGTCTGTGCGATAATTTGTTGCAGACTGTACAGCCGATGCTTGAAATAAGGTTCGTTTGCACTGTCCAGTTCACTCAGGGCGGAGTAGATATTACGGGCGATTACTGAGGCATTGCGTGCGGAGTTCCATATATGAGGCTCTATACCCCCTTCGTGATGATGGTCACCGTGGTTGTGTCCTGTTTCGTGTATGACGTCTATTCCTTTTGAGGTATCGAATACTTTCAGATGAGGGGCATTCGTGGTCAGTTTATCCATCCAGGCTTGTTCGAAACCGATATAGCCGATGCGCAGGTAGGCGGTGCTTTTATCCAGATTGACCAGTTGTTGGGGGGTAGGGTCGTAGGTTTCGGGGCTGCTTCCTTTCGGAACCATGCTGACTATCTTGAATTTATCGCCTGCAATGGTTTCTGTGAAATAGCGCAAGGGCTCCAGGGTGACAGTCAGGGTCGGTTTTGTGGAAGTGGACTGTTTACTGTCACAGGCGGTAAACAGGCACACTATCAGTACCATGCAGCACGAACAAAGGATACTTTTGCCGGGATGCAATGGGGAAAATATGTGATGTCTGGTTCTCATGAATGTTATCTTTTCTGTTTAACAACAACAAATATACGCAAATTGCTCATTAATCAGGTACAAATACTCCCCAAATTGCTCAATTGATAAGCAATTTCAGTCTGGTTAGGGCTTTTCATACGGCTATTCTGTGGCTGTATGAGAAGCCTTGGTTTCAGGTAAGAGATTCTATATGGCATTCTATGTACTCTTTATTGTTCTCTATAAATATGCGCTTTATATTGGGTGGGAAGTGTCTTGTCGTTTGTCAATCTTTTTAAGATGCCATATAAGGCTCTTGTATTCGTGAAGAATAAGATTTGTAAAAAAAAAATCCTTTCAATCTTTGTTCATGTATTTATCTTACTATATGTTAATAGAAGGAATAGGAACTGATTGTGGATGATTGAAAATCAATGGGTTATTGTATGTATGGAAGATGAAAAAAGTATAAATCTCTTAGTAAGAGATCGACATTTCACGTGCAAAAATAAGGAAAGTTTTGATAACTAGTACACTTTTCGCGGAAAAAATATGGAATATTGTGAAAAAAAGTTTTTCTTCTGGTTCTACCGGCTCTGATTTAATCTTGTATCTGTATAGTTAATATTTTGATTTAAAGCCTGTTATCGTCTGTTTGTAGATCTCTTACTAAGAGATCTGCATAAAAGGCCAATAAGAACGAATAACGAGTTTAGATGGAATACCTGTTTCTGAGACGTAAAAAGACGAGCAGCACTTCTGTAAGGCAGAAGACATTGCTCTATCGTGCCGCCGGTCGCGAATGGACAGCGCGGTTCTCGTCACTGTCGGATGTCCGTCCGGCAGACAGCCTTATATATAAAGGTATATTGTATCAGTTGGAGATACGCCGGGCGTTCCTCGATTCCTCTCTTTCGTTAAAGAAACTGAGTATGATGCTCGAAACAAACCAGACTTACCTGAGCAATGCGGTGAACCGCTACTTCGGTTGTCATCTGAAGGAGTTGCTTAACCGCTACCGGGTGGAATACGCTAAGGAGCTGCTTCGCAACGGTGGTTGTCCGCTGGGCGAGGTTCCGTCACGGAGCGGTTTCGGTTCGAAGAGTCCTTTCTATCTGGCTTTCGTCCGTCAGACGGGTATGACTCCGAAACGGTATGCGGCGCGCGAGAGGAACTTGGTGAACTTGGAAATAGAGAATGAAGTCCTTTTATAACAGTATATGTATAACCAATTTTTTAGTTTTTTAAATTTATAAATTTAAATCTTTATTTATGAACAAAAAGTTTTTAAGTGCAGTTCTGTTCGGAGCCTTGATGGTTTCGTCAACAGGAACATTTGTGTCTTGTAAAGACTATGATGAGGACATTGACCGCATCGACAAGGAACAGGTCGATATCAAGTCGGCTCTTTCAGCTTTTACAGGCAAAAGTTGATGCTGGTAAGTATGTTACCAACGTAGTGAAGAACGGTGACGGTATCACTGTAACCTGGAGTGACAATTCTACAAGTACCATTGAAACTATCAAAGGTGACAAGGGTGAAGACGGTAAGAATGGTACAGTTGTGACCATCATTGACGGTTACTGGGCATTTGACGGTGTGAAATCTGAATATCCTGCAAAAGGAGATAAGGGTGACAAGGGTGACCAGGGCGAACCGGGTGATGCTGCCGCTGCCGGACATGATGCCAAAGTGAACGAGGAAACCGGTTATTGGCAGGTATGGGATGCTGAAAAAGGTGCATACGTGGATACCAAATACATTGCCGGTGGTCTGAGAGTGGTTGAAGTTGCCGGTGGTTACAACTTCACTGTAACAGAAGCAAACGGTGAGCCGAAGACTATCTTTATTCCGGGTGGAGCTGCATTGTTAAGCATTATTCCTGAACTGAACGGACAAAACTATGCTCAAGATTTCGATATCTATTATGGTATATTGAATAATGACGTGGATTGGGCAGGACATAAAGCTGTAAACGGCAAAATGTTGAAAGGTATGTATCCTACTGCCGACCGCGACATCAAGATGCAAGTGAATCCCGCAGGTGCTGATGCTGACGCTTATGACTGGGCGTTTGTTTCTACAGACAACACCACTCCTTGGGGATTGAATTTTGGTGCTCCCCAAGCATGGACCGGCAAAGCTACTACAGCTACCCGTGCCACATCGGCCAACGGTATGTGGTTACTGCCTCGTGACGTGCAGAAATGGGATTTGGATGCAGCCGGAAGCCAGGGACGTCCTGACTATGCAGGCCAGTTCAAGGCTAATGATGGTGACAAGTACCTGTTTGCACTGAAAGCTACATCAAAAAATAATGGAGAAGTAGTAAAATCCCCGTTTGTATATACATTCAAAGCCAGCAATGTAAACGCAACTGAAAACATTCACATTAATGGTTTGACATTTGCTCCTTCAGGAAGCTCATTCTTGTATGGAAAGGAATATACTCCTTCCTTCGATATGCTAGGATTTAGTTCTGACGGCTATGATCAATGGGCAGAAGATTCTGTATTGGTATATGACTACTATCTGGAAATAGACAAGAGCAAGATTACAGATGAATCCATCAGAAAATATGGTGTGGAGATTACTGCAGACGGTTATCGTTTCATCGCTAAGAAAGAAGCTGTAGTGAACAATACTATTCCGTTCATTTACAACTACATCTTGATAAACGGTCAGAAAGGTAAGACTTACTTCTCTGTCAACTTTAATGATGAGGCTGTGACTGTTCCTGACAAGTTCCTGGAAGATATCGTTGCACCGTTCAATGCTACGGTTATTGCCGATCAAACCAGATGGTATGGATGGAGCAAGGCACTTGACTTGACAGAATTCTTCAACACATTGGGAGATGCAGGCAAGATGAAGTGGATTGATGCGATTGCACGCAGCATGGGTAATTCAACTGATCCACAAGAAATCAACAGAAGTGTATTCGATAAGAGATATGGTAGCAATGACCTTGATTTCAATGTAGAACTGACTGGTGGTGATCCTATCAACAACCAAGGTACTTGGGATCGTGTTATATACAATGGTGCATTGCTGGACAAATACATTGAATTTGATTATGTAGACGCAACCGGCAAGTCTTGTCTGACCGGAAACATCCGTGATTTGGATAAGATTACCGCATTGAAGGTAACATTCAAGGTTGACAGCGAATTAGGAGGACATGTAACTGCTCCTTATTACACAACAGACGGTCGTCAGTATAGTGGTGACAACACGAAGATTGCATTGCCTTTGGACAACGCATTCCGTGTAGAAATCGCAACTCGTTATGATCAATACGAAGTGGCAAGAATGAACTTCTCATTCGAATTGCAGATGCCTACTAACTGTCCGATCAAACGTGAATCTGTAGCTAACCGTACATCTGCTTGGTCTAAAGACAAAGACGGAAATGATGTATTGAAAGTATATGGTGAAAAACTGTTGGACCGTTATGATGCTGTTGCAGCTGATATGCGTGATGCATTCAAGGGAGTTTATAACTACCAGAATGGTGCTTACAATGCACAAGCAAATGTTGAAGCTAACTGGTATGAAGTATTGGTTCCAACTAATTCGTTCCAAATTATTGGTAAGACTAATGAAAGCTATGCAACTCTTGCCGGTATCTCAAATAGCTCATTATATACTGAATGGAATACAATCGGTTTCTATGGCACAGCCGGCAACATGGATGCATATACTTTGACCGATGTTAAATATCATCACTTCAATGTTTATACAGAAGCTAAGGATGATATTATATTACAGTTTGCCAGCCGTATTGCTGACTCTAAGGTTGCAAAAGTAGCATCTAAGGGTACAAAAGAGAATCCGTTCATTGCAAAAGCTGTTTATTCAACAGATGGTTTGCAGACAATTTTGAAGTATGCATTCGAAGTAAGCAATACTGATTTCACTTTGGCTGATGCATTCGACAAACCGTACTATCTGTTTGACCGTGCTGCCGCACAAGGTGTAACTGCTGCATTACGTGCCGAATTGAACTCTTCATTGGTAAATAACAGACAAAGCATTGTTGTAGATAAGGCTGATCCTTCATTCTATGGCTTGTATCCTTCTGCCAAGATGGATCAACAGGCTACAAATGTGGTGACTTATATCTTAGACGGTGCTGCTCAAACTGCCAATACCAACAAGATGAAGTTTGATATTGCCAAAGAAGTAGGTAATGGTAAGGTTATTGAAATCACATATCATATCACAGATGTATTTGGTATGACTAAAGACTTGACATTCTATGTACAGACTTTGAACTAATTGGATCTAATAATAGAGTCTTAAAAAGTGAGAGTGACTTTCGGGGCACTCTCACTAACAATTCCAAGATAAGACTTTCTCCGACAGGAGAATCTTATATAATAAAAACTTTAGATTTATAAAACAGAATCTCTGGCTTGTGACAAGCCGGAGATTTTTTATGTATATAACGGCAATCATCTCAGCGTGGAGAAAGAATATGAAGAATCTATGACGGATTCAGCGATGAATGTTTCATGGTAATTTGCTGATAAATATGCAGTTATGCGTATATGACGGATTTGAAGGATTTTACAACGGTTTTACTGTTTTAGGTGAAACTTGACCATTCATCAGTTTCGGTCCTAGAAGTTTAATCAGACTTGGTTGCCCGCAGTATCTCGCGTTTTCCCCCCGGAGGGCCGGGAAGGCGTTCTACTGTGAATCCGGCTGTTTGCAGCATCCTTCTTACCACCCCTTTGGCACAGTAAGTTGTCAGGATACCTCCTTCATTCAATACCTTATATAAAGTGTCGAAAAGAGATTGTTCCCACATTTCGGGTTGTTTTTCGGGAGCGAAGGCATCAAAGTAGATGATATCGTATAAGGGAACGGTGGGACGCTGCCTTCCTCCGGGTTGAAAAGCCGGGTAAAATCATCTTCAATTTTATGTAATGTGAACCAAGGGGATACCTCTGTTTCTGTGTTCCAGGGCGCCCGGTGAATGGCGTAATAATCCTCCTCATGCTGTTTGCCGATCAGGCGGGGGTAGTCCAGTTGCTTCAAGGTTTCTTCGGCTAACGGATAGCGTTCGATACCGGTATAATGTACTTTCCGTCGGGTCTCTTCTGCTGAAAGCAGTGTCAGAAAGGCATTCAGCCCTGTTCCTAGTCCTATCTCCAGAATGTGGGGCTCGGAAACGGGAGAATGCTTTAATCCCATTTCGATAAAAATATGTTGTGACTCCGTCAGTGCCCCTTTCACCGAATGATAATGTTCGTCCAGTTCGGGTACATAGAGGGTATAACTTCCATCTGCTGTTTGTTCCAGTTTCATAATTTTAATGCATTAAAGCGGAGGCTTCCAATACTCCCCATACCAATAAGGCGTAGCGGAGTATCTTTCCGATGGTCATAGCGAGAATGACAATCCATATATTGGCACGCATCATGCCCAATACAATGGATATGGCACTTCCCAAAATAGGGATAAAGGCGAAGAAAGCCATCCAGGCACCCCGTCCGTGTACAAACCGCTCCGCACGGTCCATCTTCTCTTTTTTACATGAAAATATTTCTCGATCCATTCCATATTGCCCAGATGTCCCATCCAGTAGCAGGTCATGCCTCCGGCAACATTGCCGGCGGTGGCGGCGGTTATACTGATCACCGGGTCTAAGCCCAACGGACCTACACAGGCTGCCAATACGGCCTCCGAACTGAAGGGGGGAGAACACTTCCGGCTATAAAAGAGCCTAGAAAAAGACCCCAATATCCCCAGTCGATCAGGAATTGAAGAATTGCATCCATAAATTGTATATAGTTAGAACTATTAATAGAACAAATGTAATGATGAAAAAGATGCCGGTAAAGCGGTTATGGGTTAAAGTAAATAAATGTCCTGTTAAAATGGAGCCTACAATGATCTGCATCTGTAGCAGGAGGTCGAAATGCTGTGGCTGCAAGATACCCAGTAAATAAATCCAGGCTTCAACGGCGATCAGGAAAAAAAGGAATATACGCGTGCGTACCTTGTCTAAATAAGAAACATGGAAATAATGCACGCTGCTGACCAGTGATATCAGGGTGATGATTCCGCAGGATATGATTCTGTCCAACCCCAATAGCTCATAACTGATGGGTTGAAAATGAATAAACTCCTGTAAAGGGTGATAGAAAAGATTCATTTTGTCGTAACAGAACGCATAGCCGAAAAAGAGCCAGTAGGGCACACAGAGCCCTATAAGCCCGGCAAAGAAGCTTTTTTGAGTGACAGGGATCTGGAAACTGATCATCCCCAAATAGAACAGAGGTACAAAATAAAGCAACTGTGGAAACAACAGGCTTCCCAGTCCGATGAAAAAGAAAGCGTGGAATATACTTCCCGCCGGATAGGGAGATTCGTAGCTGCTGAATAATTGGGAAATAGCGATCAGAAAAGTGAGTGGCGCAAAAACGGCATACTGGAAGGAATGCAGAAACAGGCAGGCCGTGGACAGGAATACGTAAAAGCTGACATGCAAGGTACTGCGTGTCCGTATCAGCGTGAAGGCGGTGTTTATCTCGATCAGCAGGTATGCAGTCAAAGCACAGACCAGCAAATTGATTACATCCTGCCATTCATTGCCCGTGATGATCCGGAGAAGCAGGCATATAAGGATGGCAACAGGGAAGGTGAATCTTCCCTTTGCCATATCTATTTGGAATTTGTCATAGCCTGCCATGGGTTGATAGTCCGCTGATTACAGGTCGAATCCAATATCTGAACGGAAATATTTCTTTGTCGAAATTGATTTTCTTCGCATTGGCGAATGATTGTGCCAAGGCTTCTTCTTTATTGGCACCGTAGGAGCTGACTGCAATGACACGTCCGCCGCTAGTGACTACCTGTCCGTCTTTCAGTGCTGTTCCTGCATGGAATACAATGCTGTTTTCAATTTCTTCTACTCCGCTGATGGCAAATCCCTTGTCATAATGTTCCGGATATCCGCCGGATACCAGCATGACGCATACTGCCGAACGGGGGTCTATCTCCAGGACTTTTTCATTCAGATTGCCTGTTGCCACTCCTTCAAGCAGTTCCACCAAGTCACTCTTGATGCGCAGCATGACACTTTCCGTTTCCGGGTCGCCCATGCGTACATTGTATTCAATGACCATCGGTTCGCCTTTTACATTAATCAGGCCGAAGAAGATAAAGCCTTTATAGTCGATGCCTTCTGCTGCCAGTCCTTCTACTGTGGGGCGGATGATACGTTCTTCCACTTTTTCCATCCATGCTTTTTGTCGGCAAACGGAACAGGAGATACACTACCCATACCACCGGTGTTCAGCCCCTTTGTCGCCTTCGCCGATGCGTTTGTAGTCTTTTGCTTCGGGCAGAATCTTGTAGTTCTTTCCATCGGTCAGAACGAATACGGAACATTCTATACCGCTCAGGAATTCTTCAATCACTACGGTGGCGGAAGCGTCACCGAACATTCCGCTCAGCATTTCTTTCAATTCTTTCTTGGCTTCTTCCAGGGTGGGCAGAATCAGTACGCCTTTTCCGGCGCAAAGACCGTCGGCTTTCAGTACGTATGGAGCTTCCAATGTTTCCAGAAAGGCTAATCCTTCTTCCAGATTTGCGGCAGTGATACTTTTGTAACCGGCTGTCGGGATATTATGGCGTTGCATGAAGCCTTTGGCGAACTCCTTGCTGCCTTCCAGTACCGCACCCGCTTTTGAAGGCCCGATAACAGGAATGTTTTTCAGCGCTTCATCTTTTTTGAAATAGTCATAGATTCCTTTGACTAACGGGTCTTCGGGACCTACCACTACCATATCTATATTATTCTTTACTACAAACTCTCTGATTGCTGTAAAGTCATCTGCTTTAATCGCTACATTCTCGCCTACATTACTTGTGCCGGCATTTCCCGGGGCGATATAGAGTTTCTCGATTTTGGGACTTTGAGCAATCTTCCATGCCAGGGCGTGTTCACGTCCGCCTGAGCCTAATAGCAACAGTTTCATAATCTTATCTTTTGTTTATTTAAGTGGTCTTCAAAATAGCGTGTAATGCGTTCATACAAGTGCACACGGTCGCGTCCGAACATATTATGACCGTCGCCCGGATACATAAAGAAATCGGGTTGGGTTCCGGCATCAATGCAGGCACGGAGGAAACTGATGCTGTGCTGAGGGACACAAGTGGGGTCATTGGCGCCAATGATCACTTCCAGACGTCCTTTCAGGTTTCCGGCTCTCAGCTTCAGGTTGGCGTTCTTGTAGCCTTCGGGGGTTGGTTTGCGGAGTATCCATGTAGCGTTCGCCGTACATTACTTCGTAGTAAGCCCAGTCGATGACAGGACCGCCGGCTACTCCTACTTTGAATAGTTCGGGGTAAGTCAGCATCAAGTTGGTGGTCATGAAACCACCGAAGCTCCAACCATGTACGCCAATGCGGTTATTGTCCACATAACCCAATGATTTTAAGAAATCCACTCCTTTTACCTGGTCTTTCATCTCTTCGGTTCCCAATTGGCGGAACGTACAGTTCTCAAATTCCAGTCCTCGGTTGTCACTGCCCCCCGTTGTCAACGGTCAGCATGACGTAACCCAGTTGTGCCATGTAAATATCCCATCCGCGGGCGTCATAGTTGCGGTTGTTGTGGATTAGTTGGGCATGTGGTCCGCCATACACGTAGACTACGGCCGGGTATTTTTTGTTGGGGTCAAAATTCACCGGCTTTATCAGGCGGTAGTATAAGTCGGTCTTGCCGTCGGCTGCCTTGAGGGTACCGACAGTGATTTCGGGCATATTGTATGCTTCCAACGGATTGGTGGCGGTCAACAGGCTGATAGTCTTTCCCTTTCCGGAAGTGGGAACGATCTCGATATTCCGGGGAATGGTGAAAGAAGTATAATTGTCTATCACATAGTTGCCGCTACCAGACAGTTGTACATGATGCATACCGTCTTTATTGCCGATGAGGCGGCGTTTGCCTGTCTTTACATTCACAGCGTATGCGTTGCTCTGCAAAGGGGAAACCTCTGTGCTCATGATGATGACTTCCTTGGTCTTTTCATTGAATCCGAGGATATTTTGTACTACCCAGTTGCCTTGGGTAAGCTGTCTGGTCTTGTAGCTTTCCCGGTAAGAACCTCCGGCCGCGGCTCCATGTGATTCCGGATATACGGAAGTCTTGGTGTCCATCAGGTAAAGATGGTTGTAGCCGTCGCGCTGGCTCTGATAGATGAACTTCGTGTGGTCCCACGGCAGAAAGACGATGGGATGTTGAGGCTCTACATATTTAGTATGCTTCTCTTCGTAAAGGGGGTTATTTTTCAGTGGCTCTCCTGTTTCCGCGTCATAGCAGCATAGCAGGGCATGGTTCTGGTCACGGTTCAGTTCAATGACATAAACGCTTTTCTCGTCAGGACTCCAGCTGATATTGGTAAAATAACGGTCGGTAGGGTCGCCGGCTTTCAGATAAACTGTTTTTTGGGTCTCCGGATTGTAGATGCCGACAGTCACTTTGTGGCTGGTCATTCCTGCCATCGGATACTTGTCCGGCTCCAGTGTCGCTATGCGGGTGGAGGTATTTACTTGTGGATAATCGGTTACCATGCTTTCGTCCATGCGGTAGAAAGCAAGCAGATTTCCTTTCGGACTCCAGAAAGTACCTTTCGAGATACCAAATTCCTGACGGTGTACACTTTGTCCGCATACGATGCCTTTCGGTTCGTCGGTGACTTGTTGCGTTTTCCCGTCGGCAGTCGTTACAAACAGATTTTGTTGTCAAGGGTATAAGCCAATGAACGGCTTTCCTTGTTCCAGTCCTGGTTGGCGGCTTTAGGAGAGAGAGGCTGACTCCATATTATTTCCTTTTTAGTTAAATCGATCAGCACTTTATTGGATGTGGTATTTACCAGCATCATCTTTTCAGCGTATGGGAAAGATGCATTCCTGAAGTGGTTGATTTTCCCCCTAATTCCTTGTTTGCCAACAGTTCATTCACTTCCTGCAAAGTGATAAGTACGTTTTCCTTCCCATTTGCCGGCTGGATGGTTTTTACCTCTTCTATGTCGGCGTTGATGCATACATCTCCCCACCATTGCAAACCATACAGGTTTTGTGGAAGCAGGTTATAATAATTGTTTCCTCCCGGCATCAAGTCTTCCAGTGTGAAACTTTTCTTGTCTTGTGCCCATGTTACAGATGAAGCCATGATTAATAAGGCAATCAGATTGATTAATTTTCTCATAACTGTTTATTCTTCTGTCTTTTTCCTTATTGTCGTCAAATTTACGGGGACTGCTTTTGAAATTGTCGCGGCCTTCACGTCTGTCACCAAAGTTGCGGTGTTCTCCTCTTTTGAAATCGCCACGTCCCTCACGTTTGTCATCAAAAGAGCGTCTTTCTCTGCGCTCTCCTCCTTTGTACTCTCCGTGTTCTTCACGTCTGTTGCCAAAACTACGACGTTCTCTGCGTTCTCCATATTCTACCTTTTCCGTGTTACGGCGCGGGCGGATGTCTTCCGGCGGGGCTTGAATTCCCGATCGGCGTTCTCACTACGGAATTCTTTTTGATTTGCCGTTGAATAATTGGTATTTGCGGAATTCACATTCCAACGAACCGTTGAACAGGGGGATTTTTATAGAAGGCTTTAAACCAATCTGGTCGAAACATTCTTCACGGTAACTTAATACCCATGCATCATTGCCGGTGAAAGAGTGTTTCAGACGTTCGCCTATCATTTGATACAGGCCCAGCAAATCATTGGTTGAGATACGTTCTCCATAAGGAGGGTTGGTGATGATGATGCTTTTTTCTTTGGGTTGCTCAAATTGCTGGAACGGTTGGATTTTTTTAAGATAATCTCCTTGCTCAGTCCGGCTGCTTTCACATTGTGAGTGGCAATTTCATTTGCTTTAGGATTATTGTCATATCCAAAAATCTTATGTGTGAACTCACGTTCCTGTGAGTCGTCATTGTAGATGCGGTCAAATAGTTCCTGATCAAAATCGTTCCACTTTTCAAAAGCGAACTCCTTACGGAATACGCCGGGAGCGATGTTACGTGCTATCAGGGCGGCTTCGATAGGTATTGTTCCTGAACCGCACATCGGGTCTATCAAATCACATTCGCCTTTCCATCCGGTCATCAGGATCATACCGGCTGCCAGTACCTCATTCAAAGGAGCTTCTACAGCTTCCTGGCGATAACCCCGGCGGTGGAGTGACTCGCCCGAACTATCCAGTGACAGAGTGCATTTATTTTCGGCTATATGGATGTTCAGTGCCACATCGGGATGGTTGATGCGTACCGAGGGGCGCTCTCCCTGTCTTTTCACGGAAATAGTCCACAATGGCGTCTTTTTTACTTTGTAGGCTACGAACTTGGAGTGACGGAACTCGTTCGAGAAAACCACAGCGTCTACGGCAAAACTTTTATCTTTATCCAAGAAGTCTTCCCACGCAATGGCCTTGATAGCTTCGTAAACTTCATCGGCATTCTTCGCCTCAAAATGTTTGATGGGTTTCAGGATGCGGATGGCAGTACGCAGGCAGAAGTTTGCCCTATACATCATTTCTTTATCGCCCGTAAAGGCTACCATGCGTCTTCCTACTTCTATATTGCTGGCTCCCAGCTCGGTGAGTTCTTTTGCCAGTACTTCTTCCAGTCCCTGGAAAGTCTTGGCGATTAGCTCGAATTCTTCCTTCATCTTAAATGATAATTACGTAATTTCAATTGATGGGACAAATTTAATGATTTTCTGTTTGCTAATCAATTATTTAGAGAATTAATCTGTTTGATGAAGCAAAAAAGAGGATGAAATCGGGGCGTCCACGCTCCTTGCCGGGGTCTTTATTTACCTTTGATTATAAAAATTCTTTGAAAACGGAATTGGGTATATCTGTGGAATAAATTGACAAAAATATGTATCCGGCAATGTAATTGTTATCCTATAGAAATAAATTCTACACAGGAATTTGCCATTTTTGCTGAATCAAGAAACTTAAATAGAAATCAGAATGAAAATGGAATTGACGGATGAGAAACGTAAGGGATATGTGGTTTGTGCTTTAATGATACTGGTCTCTTGTTTGTATTTGGCTTATTTGGGGTACAGTCTCTACCGTATGGGGCATGCTTAGGACAAAATGAAACCATATCTGTATCACACAGGTATGGTTTCTGTAAGAGAAATTCTATGATTAATAGGTTGAGTGACTTTTATGCGAATTCTTCTGCCAGATAGACTTCGTTTATTTCGCAGAAAAACTCATCGGCGATATCTGACAGGGTTTCCAATGCTTCTTCGGCAGTTTCGCCGTAAGTGCAGCATTGGTGGTAGTCTGTTAAAAAGGCGTAATATTCCCGTAGGGTGTACATTCTATCTGATATTCATTGCTTTTAAGTTCCATATATACCTCCTTTTTTTATCGTACTGCAAATATCTTGTTTATCTGTTACAAGAAGGTGTACAGGAAGTTACTGTTTTATTAAAAAGTTTGCTGCCATACTACTTTTTTAGACCATTTTGTGATGTCAGCATTTCTATGATGGCAAAGGGGATTTATTCGTCTTTGTTTTTCGCTGTACGATACGTGATCCGGCAGGTACATTTTCTGTTACCCAGATATTACCTCCTACGGTAGCACCCTTGCCAATAGTAACACGCCCTAAAATGGTTGCATTGGAATATACAATGACATCGTCTTCTAAAATAGGATGGCGTGGAATGCCTTTAATGGGATTTCCATTATTGTCTAGCGGAAAGCTTTTAAGCTCCTAATGTTACCCCTTGATAGAGTTTCACATTATTTCCGATGATGCTGGTCGCTCCGATTACTACACCTGTACCGTGGTCGATAGTGAAATGGTGTCCTATTTGTGCCCCCGGATGAATATCGATACCGGTTTCCGAATGTGCCATTTCTGTAATGAAGCGGGGGATTAAAGGTACACCCAGTATTAACAGCTCATGTGCGATGCGGTAATTGCTGATAGCGCGGATAGCCGGATAGCAACTGATGATTTCACCAAAGCATGTGGCGGCGGGATCACCATAATATGCGGCTTCTACATCGGTAGCCAGAATGCGGCGGAGTTCGGGCAGTTTACTGATGAAACGAGCTGCCAGCAAAGAGGCTGTTTCTCTGCACGGTTCATTGTCATCGGTTGCATTTTTCCTGTTTTCCTGTCCGAAGCAAAGTCCTGTTAGAATTTGTTCGGTCAGCAGACCGAACAGGGTTTCTACATTTACACCGATATGGTAGTTGATGGTATGGCTGTTAACGGTGGAATTACCAAAGTAGCCGGGGAAGATAATGGCGCGTGCCAATTCTACTATCTTGTATAGGGATTTGGCAGATGGTAAAGGATCTCCATCTTTGTGTTGGTGGAATAATCCTTTATAGGACTGGCTTTCAGATAATTCATCTACTGCCTGCGTTAATATGTTCGTGTAATTGAATGTAGTCATGAACTGAATGCTTTAGAAGGACAAAAGTAAGTAAATTCTATATTATTGCCAATAAATAGAATGAATATTGATGTTAATCCTTTATTTTTGCAGAAAAAAGGGAATATTTATGGTAAATAAGAAAAATCCATTTGCTTTTAAGGCAAAACAGGAAACTAAAAAGAAGTCCGGTGGTAAACGGATCGGCAAATCGAAGCCGGATAAAGCGAATAATCAGTTGAATAGAAGAGTGAAGTAAATGAAATTATTGTCTTGTTGTAGGGGAAGAACCAGTCTGCCCCTACAACATGGTGCTAATCTTTTTTATGTCTCGACCAAAGCGAAATCAAGTTGCTTTTTCTCCAGATTGGCGCGGGCCACTTTAATGGTAACCGGATCTCCCAAACTGAATTTTTTGTGATGCCGGCGTCCCGTCAGACAATAGTTCTTTTCATCGAAATCATAATAGTCATCACCAAGGTCACGCATGGGAATCATACCTTCGCACTTGTTTTCGTTCAGTTCCACATAAAGTCCCCATTCGGTAACTCCGAAATGACTCCGTCGAACTCCATGCCTAGGCGTTCACCCATAAACTCTACTTGTTTGTATTTTACAGAGGCACGTTCCGCATTGGCGGCGATTTGTTCCATTTCAGAACTATGGTCACACAATTCTTCGTATTTCGCTTCCTGTACCGTACGTCCTCCTGCCAGATAGCGGGTGAGCAGACGATGAACCATCATATCCGGAAAACGGCGGATAGGTGAGGTAAAAAGTGAGTATAATAGTCAAATGCCAGACCATAGTGGCCAATATTATGTGTGGAATAACGGGCCTTTTGCATGGCACGCAAGGATACGGTTTCCACCAGATTTTGTTCTTTTTTCTTGTTCTTTATGTCGTCCAGTAAACGATTGATGGATTTGGATATCTCAGTTTTGCTACCCGATGTACGTATCTTATATCCGAAGCGATTGATAAACCAATTCAAGTTCTCCAGTTTATCGGGGTCCGGAAGGTCGTGGATACGATAAGGGGAATACTTTGGCTTTCTTGTTTTTAGGTACTTTACCGATTTTTTCGGCAACCGTGCGGTTGGCCAACAACATAAATTCCTCTATCAACTTATTGGCCTCTTTGGATTCTTTGAAGTAGACACTGAGCGGTTTGCCGGTTTCGTCTATCTCAAATTTCACTTCTACGCGGTCAAAGTCAATAGCACCGGCAGCCAATCTTTGTTTACGCAGGATTTGTGCCAGTTTGTTCAGTTCCAGAATTTCTTCTTTGTAGTCGCCTTCACCCGTTTCAATCACTTTTTGCGCCTCCTCATAGGTGAAACGGCGGTCGCTCTTTATAATGGTGTGCACGATGCGCGAGTCTTTCACCTCTCCCTTTCATTCATATTGAAAATGACGGAGAATGCCAGTTTCTCTTCGTCGGGGCGGAGGGAACAGATGAAGTTACACAGCCGTTCGGGCAACATGGGGATGGTACGGTCTACCAGATAAACGGAAGTAGCGCGTTTTTCAGCTTTTTGTCGATAACGCCTCCTTCTTTTTACATAATGAGTAACATCGGCAATGTGTACGCCTACTTCCCATAGTCCCGGTTTGATGAGACGGATGGAGAGCGCGTCATCAAAGTCCTTTGCATCTTTAGGGTCAATGGTGAAAGTTGTTACATTGCGGAAATCTTCACGTTCTGCATAGTCCGTCTCGGAAATCTCTGCCGGAATCTTTTCGGCAGCGGTTTCTACATTCTTGGGATATACGTAAGGTAAGCCGAATTCGGCCAGAATGGCATGCATTTCAGTTGTGTTTTCTCCTGCTTTTCCCAAAATATCAATGACTTGTCCTATCGGGTTTTTTGCCTCTTCGGGCCATTCTACAATTTTCACGACTGCTTTGTCCCCATTCTTTCCACCTTTCAGCTTATCTTTCGGGATAAAAATATCATTTGCCAGAGTGCGGTTCTCGGTCAGCAGAAAGGCGTAGAATTTCTCTACTTTCAGTGTGCCGACAAAAGTATCGTTGGCACGTTCCAGAATCTCTATCACTTCACCTTCCGGGTTCCGGTTCTTACGTTTGGCAAAGAGGGCTATTTTAACTTTGTCATTATTCATGGCATGTGCCGAATTACGTTCGGCTATGAAAATGGTTTCTCCACCATCATCGGGGATGAAGGAGTTCTTGCCGTTGCTTTTACGCTGAAAGACGCCAGTCATAATCAGGCCGTGGTCGTTCAGCTTGTAGTGTCCTTTTTTCTACTTCTTGCAGAAAATCATCCTCAATCATTTCAGTAATGATGTCGGCACAAAAGCATTTTAAGAGGATGTGTAGTAAGGTTCAGACTGCTTGATAATTGTTTCAGACTGAATGTTTCGTTCGGTTTTTTGTGTGGAATAAGCTTATCAGTCGTTCAGACATTTCGCTTTTTTTCATGCGTTTCCCTGCTTTTTTTTCTTTCTTTTTAGCCATAAGGGGATATATTTATGTATTATGTGCTACAAAGTAAACAAAATAATTGGAATAGCGGTTCAATAGATACATTAAATTTGGTTGAATCTAAATGAAACGTGCTATCTTTGTCCGTTCTAAAAAACAATTGTTATGACTGAACTTGATAAGAAAAAATCAGGGAAAAAAAGAAATTTATAGAGTTACATTAGTGGGGAGTTTCGTTAATTTCTTGCTGGTTATTTTTTTTAAATTCCTTGCCGGAATTGCAGGGCATAGTGCTGCTATGTTGGCAGATGCAGTTCATTCTCTATCTGACTTCATTACGGACGTAGTAGTGATTCTTTTTGTACGTATATCCAATAAACCAGTGGACAAGAGCCATGATTATGGTCATGGGAAATATGAAACATTGGCTACTGCTTTCATTGGTATGGCATTATTGGGGGTAGGATTTGGAATATTGTGGAATGGAGCAACAGATATATTGGTTTTCCTACGAGGTGGGGAACTTCGTCAACCGGGAATGTTGGCATTGGTTGCTGCCATTATTTCTATTCTGTTGAAGGAAATACTTTATCAATATACAGTCAGAGTGGGGAAAAGATGCCACTCACAGGCTGTTGTGGCGAATGCGTGGCATCATAGGAGTGATGCATTATCATCCATTGGTACGGCTGCCGGTATTGGCGGAGCGATTTTACTCGGTCCTCATTGGGCAGTACTCGATCCTATTGCCGCTGTGACAGTCAGTTTCTTTATTATGCGGGTTTCCATCAGGCTGCTGGTTCCTTGCCTGGATGAATTGCTGGAAAAAGTCTTTGCCGGATAGTGTGGAACGTGAGATAGAGGGGATTGTGTTATCTTTTGATGGAGTCAGCGAACCGCATCATTTACGCACGCGGCGCATCGGAAACAATTATGCTATAGAGATTCATATACGCATGGATGGGAACATTTCTCTGCATAAAGCGCACGAGACGGCAACTGGTATTGAACATAGATTGAAAGAAAAGTTTGGAGAGGATACTCATGTGGGTATTCATGTGGAACCGGTGAAATAACATACGAAGAATGAATAACGAAGAATTTGCACAAAAGAACACTTGCTGCTTAAAGAAAGTATTGGTAACCGGAGCAAGCGGATTTATTGGCAGTTTCCTGGTGGAAGGAGGATTGGAGAGAGAGATGCAGGTATGGGCTGGTGTACGTAAAAGCAGTAGTCGTACCTATTTGAAAGATCCTCGCATTCAATTTGCCGAATTGGATTTTGCTCATCCCGGAAGATTGACGGAGCAATTGGCTGTTCATAAACAATTGCATGGGGGATGGGATTATATCATTCATTTGTGCCGGTGTAACTAAATGCCGCCATAAGGACGAATTTGACAAAGGCAATTATGTCTATACCCGTAATTTTGTAGAAGCTTTGAGAACCTTGGACATGGTTCCCCGGCAATTTGTCTATATCAGTTCACTTAGTATTTTCGGTCCTATTCATGAAGATAATTATGCACCCATCAGTGAGCGTGATACGGCAATGCCCAATACGGCATATGGGGTCAGTAAGCTAAAGTCGGAACATTACCTGCAATCATTGAATGATTTTCCGGCAGTGATTTTCCGTCCTACTGGAGTTTATGGTCCTCGTGAACGCGATTATTTTCTGATGGCGAAGTCTATCAAGCAGCATATAGACTTTGCTCCTGGTTTTTAAAAAAGACAGGATCTTACTTTTTATTTATGTGAGGGATTTGGTACAAGCTGTTTATTTGGCAATAGAACATGGAGTGCGGCAGCGCGCCTATTTTGTTAGTGACGGAAATGTCTATTCCAGCCGTACTTTTTCTGATTTGATACAAAAAAGAACTTGGTAATCCGTGGGTTATACACATTAAATGCCCATTATTTATTTTAAAAAGTTGTATCTTTGCTCGCTGAATTTTCAGCGCGTTGCCTGGAAAGGTAAGTACGCTGAATGCTGACAAATATAAAATAATGAAACAACGTAATTGGCAATGCGATATTTCACCCTTGGTGGAAGAACTGGGATATCGTCCTGAGTACCCTTTAGACAAGGGAGTAAAGGAAATCATTGCATGGTATAAGAAAGAAGGATGGCTTTAAATTTATTCAAACGGGTAGACAGTGTGAAAGGATTGTTTGCCGTTGAGAGCATTAGTCTGATATATAATGCCCTCACGACCATAATGGTTTTAATATTATTTCCTCGTATGGACCACCCTGTAATTATGCTTTTGGAGCGTGCAGGCATTGTGGCCATTACGTTTGCATTAATATATTTGTATCGCAAGTATCCGTGTAAACTTACGGCATTTATACGAATGGCTGTGCAGATGGCATTTTTAGCGTATTGGTATCCCGATACCTTTGAATTTAATCGTCTTTTTCCCAATCTGGATAACTTCTTCGCTTCGGCGGAGCAGTTTTTGTTCCGTTGCCAGCCTTCGGTAGAATTTAGTGAACATTTTCCTTCCATGTGGTTCAGTGAACCATTTAATATGGGGTATTTCGCTTATTATCCAATGATTGGGATTGTGACTATTTATTATTTCTTGTTTCGTTTTGAGTGGTTTGAAAGGGTTTCTTTTGTTGCTGGTCACTTCGTTTTTTATCTATTATCTTATTTATATATTGGTTCCGGTTGCCGGTCCGCAATTCTATTTCCCTGCTATCGGAATGGACAATGTGATGGCGCAGCATTTCCCTGCTATCGGTGATTATTTCAATAATAATGATATTCTGCTGCCCGGTCCCGGTTTTGATCATGGTTTCTTCTTTAATTTGGTAGAGGCCTCACAGGAAGTGGGGGAACGCCCTACTGCTCGCTTTTCCTAGTTCGCATGTCGGTATATCTACCATTGTGATGATTATGGCCTATCGCGTTAATAAGAAACTATGTTATTTCTTGGCACCGTTCTACGTACTTCTATGCTGTGCTACGGTCTATATTCAGGCGCATTATTTGGTGGATGTTATTGCCGGCTGGATTTCGGCGGTATGTATTTATATTGTGGCTACTTATATGTATAAGCGTTGGTTTGCTTCTGTAGTCTTCCAACTTGGGCTGAAATAGTTTTAAAAAGTATATAAAAAAGCGTACAGGGTGTCCATTTTCGGACACCCTGTTTTGTTTATACCTTGTTGATTTCCAGTGATAAATGTTGCTGGCATGAATATTGCTTTAAAAATAATGGCTAAACGTTGCAACGTTTGGCATAGAAATAACGTCTAATGAATAAAACAAAAAATAGTATGAGAAAATTAGTATCAACTTTAATGGCGGTGACCCTTATGTTAGTGTCTGCCACAGCATGTGCAGAGAGAATAACTCCTAGTAAGAACTATGTTACCAAAAAAGTGAATGTGGGTAGTTTTAATGCTATCTCTACCAGTTCTTCGGTGGATGTAATCTATACTCAAAGTTCCGGTGGACAGGATGTGGAAATATATGCTCCGGACAATTTGGTGGACTATATTGATGTCCGTGTAGAGGGTGGAGTACTTAAGGTTGGTTTTAAATCACCAAGAAACAATTTTTCAATAAACGGAAAATATAAAAAGGAAGTAAGAGTTTCTGCTCCGGCTGTGAACAGCTTGAAAGCTTCCAGTTCCGGTGATATTATTATAAAGAATGGACTGAAAACGAGTGGGAAAGTTACTGTTAAGGCTAGCAGTAGCGGTGATGTAACAGGAAGCGCTATTTCTTGTGATGATTTTGCGGCTACCGCTAATAGTTCGGGTGATGTGATTCTGGAAAAGGTATCTTGTACGAATTTCTCTGCTGATGCCAGTAGCTCGGGTGATGTATCTGTCAAGAATCTGAACACGCTGCTGATGTATCTGCTGATGCCAGCTCTTCCGGAGATGTGATTTTGGCAGGTATTTGTGAGAACGCTTCTTACAGAGCCAGTAGTAGTGGGGATGTAAAGGCAAAAGGTATGAAGGCGGTCAATGTAACTGCCAGTGCCAGTTCCTCTGGTGATGTGGAATGTTATGTGACCGGTTCGCTGACTGCGAAAGCATCCAGTAGTGGTGAGGTGGCTTATAAAGGCAATCCTAAAGATATTGATTTCTCTCCCAAAAGAGGTTTGCGTAAAATGGAATAGATAATGTGTTAATGCTACAATATATTAATGTGCCAATTGGCTGTGCTGTATTCCGCATGGCAATTGGCACATTAGCATATTAGCACATTGTAGCATTAAGAATTCATTCCGTAATTCCCCTGATATAATCCAAGATACTGAAAAGTTCTTTCACGGTTTCGGCACGGAGCATGGCGATACGTGTCTCTTTAAAGTTGGGGATGCCTTTAAATAAGGGAGAAGCAGCCAGATGGCGGCGTACATGAAGAATACCGCGGCGTTCGTCAAGCAGATTCACACTGTCCAACACTTCCTGACGGAGTACATTCAGCCGCCACTCAAAAGAAAGGGCCGGGGAGTTCCTTACCGGTTTCTATATAATGTTTTACTTCCTTGAATATCCACGGGCGTCCAAAGCTGGCTCGGCCAATCATAATAGCGTCCACTCCATACTGGTCAAAACACTCTTTTTGGCACGTTGTGGCGTAGTTATATCCCCGTTTCCAATGATAGGTATATGCATACGGGGGGATTCTTTTTTTTTACTTCACCTATTAAACTCCAGTCCGCTTCACCAGTGTACATTTGTGCACGGGTGCGTCCATGAATGGTCAGTGCTTCAATGCCGCAATCTTGTAATTGTTCTGCCAAATCTACTATAATTTTATGCTCATTGTCCCAGCCTAGACGTGTTTTTACAGTAACGGGAATTTTTACAGTGTCCACAACAGCACGGGTAATTTCCAACATCAGCGGGATATTTTGCAGCATACCTGCACCGGCTCCTTTACCGGCAACGCGTTTTACAGGACAGCCAAAATTAATATCCGAGGATGTCAGGATGCGCCTCTTCCACTATTTTCGCCGCTTCTACCATTGTTTCCGTGTCTCTGCCGTAAATCTGGATGGCTACGGGGCGTTCCTCATCGTTGATATTCAGCTTCTGCATCGTTTTACCTACCGAGCGTATCAATGCATCTGCCGATACAAATTCGGTATATACCATATCAGCACCGAACTTCTTGCACATCAGGCGAAAAGCGGGGTCTGTTACATCTTCCATCGGAGCCAGGAAAATAGGGTATCTGCCCAGGTCTATATTTCTAATCTTCATTGTTGTATGTTTATCTTTGGGTTACAGAAAAGTCAGATTCATTTGAGTATTAATTTATAATCTGTGTGAATCTGTGTAATCTGTGGAAATCAGGCTGCAAAAATACGGAAAAAAAAGCCTACCTTTTGCACATATATTAATCAAAAGAATAATGAAAGCTTCTATAAAAGACTTTTGAAATAATGGCTCCTGTAGGTTCACGTGAGTCGCTGGCGGCAGCCATACAGGCAGGTGCGGATTCTATTTACTTCGGAATTGAGAGTCTGAATATGCGTGCACGTTCTGCCAGTACATTTACTGTCAATGATTTACGCGAGATAGCACAGATCTGTGATAAACATGGCATCAAGAGCTATCTTACGATCAATACCATTATTTATGATGAAGATATTGCTTTGATGCGTACCATTGTGGATGCGGCTAAGGAGGCAGGCATCAGTGCCGTGATTGCTGCGGATGTGGCGGTAATGGCTTATTGTTGCGAGGTGGGGCAGGAAGTACACCTTTCCACCCAATTAAATATCAGTAATGCCGGAGCGTTGAAATTTTATGCTCGCTTTGCCGATGTAGTGGTATTGGCACGTGAATTGAATTTGAAGCAGGTGCGGGTGATTTATGATACTATCCAGAAGGAACAAATTAAAGGTCCGAATGGAGAATTGGTCCGTATTGAGATGTTCTGCCACGGGGCACTCTGTATGGCAGTGTCGGGCAAGTGTTATCTCAGTTTGCATGAGATGAATGCTTCTGCTAACCGGGGGGCTTGTATGCAGATATGTCGCCGTGCATACGATGTGAAGGATAAAGAGAGAGTGATATTGAACTGGAGGTGGACAATAAATACATCATGTCTCCTAAAAGATTTGAAAACTATTCATTTTATGGATGAGATGATAGAGGCTGGCGTGCGTGTCTTCAAGATCGAAGGGCGTGCCCGAGGACCTGAGTATGTACGTACCGTGGTGGAATGTTACAAAGAAGCTATTTGTTCTTATCTGGAGGGCACTTTTACCGAGGAGAAGAAGCAGGCTTGGGATGAACGGCTGAAGACCGTATTCAATCGGGGGGTTCTGGAATGGGTATTATTTAGACAGCGTTTGGGTGAATGGAGTAAGAACTATGGTTCAAGGAGGCTACTGAGCGAAAAGTGTATGTGGGTAAGGGAATCAAGTACTTTTCTAATATTGGCGTTGCAGAGTTTCTGGTGGAAGCTGCTGAGATGAAAGTAGGGGATAAGCTTCTGATCACAGGACCTACTACAGGAGCGGTATTTCTGACGTTGGATGAGGCGCGTGTGGATTTGAAACCGGTGGATGTGGTAAGAAAAGGTCAACATGTATCCTTTAAAGTACCCGATAAGGTACGTCCTAGTGACAAGCTTTATAAGTTGGTTTCTCCTGAGGATTTGAAGAAGAAATAAAACAGAAAGAATGTGTTTCTAAAGAGATATTGAAATTTAAATCTCTTATGATTAAAATCCGAAGAGAAGCTCCCTTTTCTTATTTTATGTAGCAATGAATAAAGTAAGAAAGGGTAGGGTATCATGATGATACAGATTATTATAAAGCTGTTTCATTAATCTATTTTGAGTTATCCTTTGGAACTATAAATTTATTAATGAATACTCTCTTTTGATTTGTTTGAGAACAATAAAAACCCGTAACAGTTCATTTTGCTACGGGTTTTTACTTTGTTAGAGTTTGCTGTTATTTGGTATAAATTGAGAGTTTAGGATGATCCTTGTAAAGGTTTTTTGTTCGCCAGCTCTTCCGAATCCGTAATTCGGTACAAATAATATTTACTGTTTGGACAGAATGCACTTTTATCGGGGAAATTGAAGAAACGATGTCCTTGAGTCTTTTTTCTTCAGGGTGTGAGTTTGTCCGTTTTCATCAGTGTAAATATAGTCAATGGGACCTTCGGGATATGCTTTGCGGACTACGGTCTGTTGGTTACGGATAATGTCTATCAAACTGAATCCTTCCCCCATAATTCTTTGCGGCGTTCTAGCCAAATAGTTTCCAATAGATCCTGTTGTGAAAGATTTGTATGAATGGTTTTTTTGCCCCTCTGGCTGTTTTTAAATCATTTAATTTGTTAATTGCATCTGGATCATTCAGATGTGCTTTTTGCTTCTGCATTTATCAAATAAATTTCGGCAACGCGCATCAATACGATATCACCAAGTTGGTTTTCGATATCGCGGAATCTGAATTTAGAGTTACGCATCCATACATAGGCTGCTGATGCGACGTCAGCTCCCCGATCTGTGGCCCAGAACAGCATTTCTTTACGATAATCACCATCTTCGAACAAATCACGGAAGTAAGGGTCTACATTGAAGCTATAATAGTATGATCCTTTAGTTGTAGTATCTAAATAATGGAATTGATAACTGGCATTACTTTGATCGTTGGTTTGGGCATGCCCCCCAAATCCATTCTTTATTGTCTACAGAATTGAATCCGGCTTTATATTCACTTTCGGTCATTAAATAATTGTTTTTAGTTAACAATTTGTCCGAGTAAGTTTTAGCTTTCTCCCATTGACGAGCATAAAGACAGGCACGTGAGAGAATACCTAGGACAACTTCATTGTCAATTTTGTGTTTGGCGTCACGTACATAAGTTTCGGGAATAAGTTCTAATGCTTCTTCTAAATCGTTGATGGATTGCGCATATACTTCACTGACACTTGATGCGGGTTTTCCTTCTGCTGCAATTGTTTCATCGGTGGACTGTGTATAGACAGGTGCACATACAGCGTCCGGGTCTTTATCAATAACAGCAAAGGAATAACAAGAGGCCGGTGCAGGTATAAGAAACCGCGTAAAGCCAATGCTTGTCCTTTAATTCGGTTTCTGTCGGCTTGCGTGCCTTCGGCAGCATCAATATTGTCTAATACGCCATTGCAGTCGTTGATTACACGGTATGCTAAAAGCCAGCTCAAGGTGTTTGTGCCTCCTTTTCCATAAATTGCAGAAAACTCATTATGTGTCCTAAAGCCATATTTGCTATTTAACACTACATCAGAACCCATTGCGTCATTTGCACGTAGCATTGCTCCATAGCCAGGGTTGGCGTAGGAATTGAAAGTTTCCATCAGGTAGTTCCAACCACCATTAAGTACTTTTTTTCGGCATCTCCTGTTTTTACCGAAAACAGAACCGGCATCTACATAAGTTGTAGGAATTGTATCCAAATCGCAGGAAGTGAGCATTATACTTCCCAGTGCGACTGAAAATATATATTTAAAAATAGTTTTCATATTCTTCTTTCTGTATTAAAGTTTCACATTGATACCGAATGAAATTGTTTTCATTGCCGGATAGCGATAGTAAGTAGAGCCTCCGAAAGTTTGCTCTGGGTCTAGACCTTGTTGTTTGGCTAATGTCAGCATATTTTCTGCTTGAAAAAAAATATGCTTGCATCTTTCAGTGTCAATGTGTTCAGCAATGACTTCGGCAGATTGTAAGAGAATGTAATATTCTTCAAACGTAAGTATGAACGGTCAACTAAGAACCGGTTTGAAGAGTTTGTCCATGAACTTTTGGGAGAAGTAGTCAGACGCGGTACATCGGTATATGAGGGATTTTCAGGAGTCCAACGATCTAACATATCTACGCTCCAACCGGTGCCTGTAGGTCCTTGGCTCATCAATGAAACTTTATCCCCATTATAGATTTTACCACCAATGGAATAAGAGAATAAAAATGATAATGTAAAATCCTTGAATGAGAGATCTGATTGAAGACCGCCGGTCCAATCTGGTAGTGAATTGCCGCATTTTACTTTGTCGTCCGGGGTGGTTGATGAATAGTCTTCTGTGGTTATCTTTTCTCCGTTGGTATTGTAACGATACCACGTAGGATTACCATTTTCAGGATTGACACCAGCCCATTCTACTAAATAGAAGTCATATAACGATCCTCCTTTCACCCATTTCTTGTTGCCACTCCACATTTCTTCGGCAGGCAATGAGGTTATTTTGTTTTTATAGGTAGTAGCATTAAAAGAAAGTTTCCATTTCCAATCTTTAGTCATGATAGGATATCCTGAGATTTGGAATTCCCATCCATAATTCTTGATAGCACCAATATTTTCGTCCATACTTGAGAAGCCTGAAGATGGAACTAAGTCTTTAGAGAATAATAAATCTTTGGAACGACGTTCAAAATATTCTATTGTACCATTTAGACGATTGTTCCAGAAACCAAAATCAAGCCGATATTAGTATTTAGATTGGTTTCCCATGATAAATTAGGAGTTGCCAGACGATAAGCGTGCAAACCGGATTCACCGAGGTTATGCGTATGGAATAGAGCGCCTGATACGCATAATAACCTACCTGGTCATTACCTTGTGCTCCGTAGCTGGCACGCAATGACAAATTGGATAGCCAGTCTGATGTGTCCTTCATAAACTCTTCCTGCATGATTTTCCAAGATGCGCCGACTGACCAGAAAGTACCCCAACGATGATCCGGATGGAAACAGGAAGAACCGTCAGAACGGACAGAAGCCGATAAGAAGTATTTTTTGATTGTACAGTATTCAGCACTTCCAAAGAAACTTAACAGCTTGTATTGGTCACTGTTTCCGCCAAAATCACCTAAAGAGGAAGCTGCGTCGGGCTCATAAAATCCATCCATGATGACTTTGCTGCGGCTTCCGCCGAAATTGGAAGTGTTATATTCATAATACTCTTGACCGGCCATCACACGGATATCATGTACATCATTGAACGTGTGTTGATAATTAATGACATTATTAAAAGTCATGCCTGTAGTGCGGTAGTTGTATTTGCTTACACTGCCACCACTGATAGAACCTGTACCGTAAGTAGGATTGGTGTAGTTATGATTTGTTTTGTTGTTATAGTCAATGTTCAAAGACATCTTGTAAGCAAGCCCTTTGATCGGAGTTATTTGGATAAAACCACGTAAAGAGGCAGCATCACGTTTTTATCTCACTTTTATCGTGTGGCATGGAAGCCAGCAGATTATATTTTTGCATACGAGTTCGGGCGATACTCACCATAATCGAACATACGTTCATTGTTTTCGTCCAACAGGTATGCTCCGGTTGCCAAATCACGTTGATATACCGGATAGAAAGATGGTACCGGAACGGGCAAACATGACCACATTGGAAATGGTAGAGTCATCTTGCTTGGGATAGTCTTGAACAGAATGAGGTCCTGATACATTCAATCCGATCTGTAACCATTTGCGGATATCTGAAGTCCCGTTGGCGCGGAGAGTATAGCGTTTGAAACCAGAGCAGATATAAGCACCCTGGTCATCCATGTAACCTGCTGAAACAAAGTACTTGGAGGTTTTGCTACCACCACTTACGCGTACATTTAAATCTGTATAGTGCGCATCTTGTGAAAGGGCGTCGTCCCAGCTGTCGTCCCATAATGGTTTGGCGCCTGCTACCAGTTTTCCGTCATGGCCGATTGGTTCAGGGTAAGCACTGCCATAAGGGTTGATGCCTAGATTGCCTGTAACATTGCTTGATGCCCATGCTGCAGCTTCTTCGGCAGAGTAACCGTTGTCCATACGATAGTTACGCATGGCTTCCCAATATAATTCATAATATTGGTTTGTATTCAACTGGTCGTAGTCTGCCCGTGCACGGCTTGAAAAAACCATATTTGGCAGATAATTCAACGGTGGGTGCGCTATCTTTATTTCCTTGTTTGGTGGTGATCATAATTACGCCGTTTGCTGCACGTGAGCCATACAATGCGGCGGAAGCTGCATCTTTCAATGGTAGTGATTGACGCAATATCTGAAGATGCTATGGAGGAAAGAGCACCATCGTAAGGAACACCATCAACCACATAGAGGGGATTGGTTGAAGCGTTTACAGAACCAACTCCACGAATCAGGATCGTTGCGTCTGATCCGGGTTGACCGCTGGAGGAAAAGACTGTAAGCCAGCTACAGTTCCTTGCAGTGCTTTTTTGATACACTACTTGACCTGTGCTTTTTCAATAGTACCGGCGGCAATATAGCTTGCAGACCCTGTAAATGTGGATTTTTTGGCAGTACCGTAAGGAACGGTTATCACTACCTCATCTACCATTTGGGCTGCTTCCTTTAATTCTACGTTAATCACTTTGGTGCGTCTGTTTACCGGTATGGTTACTGTTTCATAACCTAAAAGAGAAGATCAGGCTTTCGTTACCATTAACCTGAATCTGATAGCTGCCATCAATGGAAGTGATGGTACCGCGAGTTTGTCCTTTTACAGCTACTGTGACACCAGGCATCTCTTCGCCTCCTGCGGTGACTTTACCAGTTACTGTAATTTCCTGTGCATATGTAATCATGCAGAATAGCAAGCTACATAATAATGAAGAAAATCTGTTCATATAAACTTGGCTTTTATTAGGGGTTTGTACATTGCCATTTTTCAGGCATTATATATTGAACTCTCTTTCTAAAATTGTGATGCTACCTTTTTTATCATTATCATATTTCCTAATAGTGGTTTTATGACCATCCAAACCTCATTAGGGTCTCTTTTTGCTTGTGTATTTTATAATTGTGATATTCAATAACAATCGCAAATATATGTATTTTGATTTAAATAGGATAATATATTTTTAATATTTTTTTTTTATGGTGAACCTGTTGAAAGTCAAAACTATACGGAATTTTATTAACGTAGTTAAAATAGGAATTGTCTTATTTAAATATTGGGCGGATAGATCAAATCTATTTGTTTATCGCATTCCTGTGTGTTGATTTGTTTAATTTGATTTCAACAGTAAATCTACTTGAATATCAAAATGAATAAAAATATTTTTTTTAGACATATTTTATTGCTTGTTGTATGTTTATTCGTTTGTGGGCTATTCGTTTTTCAGTCGGAAAAGTATCGTTTGCAGAGAGGAGATATAGTAAATTAAGGTAAGATAGGAAGGATTTCGCCTAAAATGTCTATCTTTGCAATCCAATAACAAATAAGTGTACGTACATATTATGAATATAGAAGAAAAACTCACCACGTCCATTATCAGCGCTATCAAAACGTTGTACGGACAGGATGTACCCGGAAAAATGGTACAACTGCAAAAGACTAAGAAAGAGTTTGAAGGACATCTTACTTTGGTTGTTTTCCCTTTTCTGAAAATGTCTAAGAAGGGGCCTGAACAGACTGCACAGGAAATAGGCGGATACCTGAAAGAGCATGCTCCCGAATTGGTTTCAGCCTACAATGCAGTGAAGGGCTTTCTTAATTTGACAATTGCTTCGGATTGTTGGATTGAACTTTTGAATTCTATTCAGGCTGCTCCCGAATACGGTATTGAAAAGGCTACGGAAAACTCTCCGTTGGTGATGATTGAGTATTCTTCTCCCAATACAAACAAGCCGCTTCATCTGGGTCACGTCCGTAACAACCTGTTGGGAAATGCCTTGGCAAATGTCATGGCGGCAAATGGCAATAAGGTGGTCAAGACCAATATTGTGAATGACCGTGGTATCCATATCTGTAAGTCCATGCTGGCCTGGTTGAAATATGGTAACGGTGAAACACCTGAATCATCGGGTAAGAAGGGGGACCATTTGATTGGTGACTATTATGTAGCTTTTGACAAGCATTACAAGGGCTGAGGTAAAGGAACTGACAGCTCAGTATCAGGCTGAAGGCTTGAATGAAGAAGAAGCTAAGGCTAAGGCAGAGGCAAACTCTCCTCTGATGCTGGAAGCTCGCGAGATGCTCCGTAAGTGGGAGGCGAATGACCCTGAGATCCGTGCCTTGTGGAAGAAGATGAATGACTGGGTATATGCCGGATTCGATGAAACGTATAAGATGATGGGAGTTAGTTTCGATAAAATTTATTATGAATCGAATACCTATCTGGAAGGTAAGGAGAAAGTGATGGAAGGACTGGAAAAAGGTTTCTTCTACCGGAAAGAGGATAACTCTGTATGGGCTGATTTGACTGCCGAAGGACTGGACCATAAGTTGCTTCTTCGCGGTGACGGTACTTCTGTTTATATGACCCAGGATATCGGTACTGCCAAATTACGTTTTCAGGATTACCCCATCAACAAGATGATTTATGTAGTGGGTAATGAACAAAACTATCATTTTTTGGTACTTTCTATCTTGCTCGACAAATTGGGTTTTGAATGGGGCAAAAGATTGGTTCATTTCTCATACGGTATGGTAGAGCTGCCCGAGGGCAAAATGAAAAGTCGTGAAGGTACAGTAGTGGATGCGGATGATTTGATGGAAGCAATGATTGAAACTGCTAAGGAAACTTCTGCTGAATTAGGTAAATTGGACGGTCTGACCCAAGAAGAAGCCGACAATATTGCCCGTATTGTTGGTTTGGGTGCTTTGAAATATTTTATCCTGAAGGTGGACGCACGTAAGAATATGACTTTCAACCCGAAAAGAATCGATAGATTTCAATGGCAATACAGGACCTTTCATTCAGTATACGTATGCCCGTATCCAGTCTGTATTACGCAAAGCGGCTGAAGCAGGTATCGTTATTCCCGAAATCATTCCAGCGGGTTTGGAACTGAGCGCAAAAGAAGAAGGTTTGATTCAGATGCTGGCTGATTTTAAATCGGTTGTCAAGCAGGCAGGTTCAGACTATAATCCTTCCATTATAGCAAACTATGCATACGATTTGGTGAAAGAATACAACCAGTTCTATCATGATTTCAGTATTCTGCGTGAAGAAAACGAAGCGTTGAAAGTCTTCCGTCTGGCATTGAGTGCCAATGTGGGCAAGATTGTGAAGACAGCAATGGGCTTGCTGGGTATTGAAGTGCCTGAACGTATGTAAATGGCAAAGAAACAGAAATATTATGTAGTATGGAAAGGTGTCAATCCGGGAGTTTATGACTCTGGACTGACTGCCAGCTACAGATAAAGGTTATGATGGCGCACAATACAAGTCATTCGAGACCAAAGAGGAGGCGGAACACGCCTTGGCTTCTTCCGCTTTTCATTATATAGGCAAGAATGCTGTTAAAAAAAGAAGATACTCCTAAACAACTTCCCGAGAACTTTTGATATGAACTGCCTGGCTGTGGATGCCGCTTGCAGTGGAAATCCCGGACCGATGGAATATCGGGGCGTTTATTTGCTTACGGGACAGGAGGTTTTTCATTTCGGTCCTGTTTATGGAACGAATAATATTGGAGAGTTTCTTGCCATTGTCCATGCCTTGGCATTGATGAAGCAGAAGAATATCAGTATGCCTGTTTACTCGGACAGCCGTAATGCGTTGAGTTGGGTAAAACAGAAGAAATGTAAAACTAAACTAGAGCGGACTCCTCAGACGGAGAAACTTTTTTCAAATGATAGAACGAGCCGAAATTTGGCTGAAAGAAAATAAATATACCACACCTTTATTGAAGTGGGAAACCGACCGATGGGGAGAGGTTCCGGCGATTTCGGACGGAAATAATAAAGAACTGAAGATATGAAAAAGAGGATTGCTTATATCAGCTTGTACTTTTTTACGGTCTTACTGATATTTATTCTACAGAAACCATTATTCATGCTCTATAATGGTTCCATTGAAAAAAGGATTCGGGTTTGCCGATTATATGCAGGTAATGGTTCATGGCGCCAGTCTTGATGCCGCTACGGCGGGATATCTTACTGCATTTCCATTCTTGTTGGTACTGATAAGTATTTGGTTTAGAAATTCCCTTTGAAAAAAAAATACTTTACGGTATTATATTTTGGCTGCCGCGCTTATTTCTATCATTTTTGTGGTAGATATGGCATTATACACATTCTGGGGGATTTAAACTGGACGCATCTGTTTTCTTTATATCGATTCACCGAAGGAAGCTTTTATGAGTGTTTCCGTCGGATTTATCTTGCTGAGGGTTCTTGCCATCTTGTTACTCATAGCCTTGAATAGTTGGGTCTTGCTGAAAATCACGCCTTCCGTTTTGAACGCCACCCGGAAACGGATAGCGGGAACTGCGGGAATGCTGTTATTAGGGAGGTGTGCTTTTCATCATTATACGTGGTGGTGTAACGGAATCTACTTCTAATATAGGGCAAGTATATTTCAGCAACGAACCTTTCTTGAATCATTCGGCGGTCAATCCCGATTTCAGTTTGTTGTTGTCTTCTATGGGCAAATCCCCAGGATTTTTGCGTCAGAGTTCAATTTCTTTGATGAAGAGAAGCGGGCTGCATTGTTTGACGGACTTTTATCCACCACAACAGATGGGGATAGTATTATTCAAGTCCTGGAATACCAAGCGTCCCAATATTCTTACTATTTTGATGGAAGGTTTTGGAGGTGCTTTTGTAGAACCTTTAGGCGGTCTTCCTGATGTGACACCCCATTTTAACCGTCTGTCAAAGGAAGGGGTCTTTTTTTACAAACTGTTATGCCAATAGTTTCCGTACCGACCGTGGAACAGTCTGTACTTTCAGCGGTTACCTTGGATTGCCTACGGCATCGGTAATGAAAATTCCTGCCAAGAGCCGTACGCTGCCTGCTATAGCTGAAGGATTGTCCAAGGCGGGTTATAAAACAGATTTCCTGTATGGAGGTGATATCAACTTTACCAATATGAAGAGTTATCTGCTGAGTACCGGTTATCAGCGTCTTACAGCCAATACAGATTTTTTCATTGGCCGAACAGACCAGTAATGCCTGGGGAGTGAATGATGATATTACTTTTGAATATTTATATAATCAGTTAAGAAACCGGAAGGAAGAAGGGCCTTGGCATACTGCGTTTCTGACACTTAGCAGTCATGAACCTTTCGAAGTTCCTTATCACCGGCTGGAAGATAAAATTCCCAATGCCTTTGCTTATACAGATGAATGTCTGGGTAAGTTTATTGACCGGTTGAAGCAGACTCCCGCATGGAAAGATCTTTTATTATCTGCCTTCCCGATCATGGTTTCTATTACCCGCGTGAGGGGTCTAATGCGATGCCTCGTTTTTATCATATTCCCTTGTTGTTATGGTTAGGTGGAGCGGTAAAACAGCCTATGCAGGTGGACAAGATTATGAATCAGACCGATTTGGCAGCCACTTTGTTGGGGCAGCTTGGGTTGGAACATACTGCATTTACGTTTAGCCGTAATGTATTGGGAAGTGATTATAAGTATCCTTTTGCCTTTTATAGTTTCAATAATGGGTTCTCATTCAGAGACAGTACAGGGGTGACGGTGTTTGATAATAATTCCGGCAGTATTCTTTTTGATGAGCCTGAAGCTGACGAATCCCGTCTGGATAAGGGTAAGGCGATATTGCAAACCGTTTATGATGATTTAGGGAACAGATAGTAAAACTTGGACGCGGACTATATGAATCAAAATGGAATTCATATAGTCCGCGTCCCAATCGGTGCAGAATCTGCCGGATATAACTATTTCCGTTTCTCGTTGAACTTGTACATGATTACCGTATTGCGTAAGTCGCAACTTCTGTAATCTGTATGGAAGACCTCTTCCAGCTGATACTTTGCATTGTAATTCTTTAAAAACTCCTCTTGTGCATTTGCAGAAAGTATGACATACCCTTCTTGCGGATTTTCCAGTGTGAAATTCCGCATTTGGTTATTCATATAATAATTTGTACAATAAAAAACCGTATCATTCTGTCTGTATATGAATAAACGACTCCTTCAGGCACCTGTTTTCTGATATCCTCTGCCAGATGCTTATCGGATTTTACAGCTAGTATTGTTGGCTGATATACCCCGTCTAAAGCGACAAACAGGCAAAGAACACAACCGGTGATTCCATAGAGGAGTGACCCCGTACTACTTTTTTTGATAACCAGCCTTAATGTACAGATGGCAGCCACTACCGGCAATACTATAATCAGCCATTTGGAAATAGAAAAGGACGTGCTTTCCAAAGCTTGCATAAACGCTATGTTTTCGGCAGCATGACGTCCGTTGCCCCATATGCTGTCCGGTATCATCTGACAGCGTACAGCAAAAAAACACCACGGTGAGTAACAAACAGAGCGAGGCGAAGATATAAGCCGATATTTTTGAACACTTTCGCCCCTTTTTTGCATTAACGCCTCCAGATACTGGGCAATCAGTACAGCCATAAATGGATAGATAGGCAACAAATAGACGCTGCGTTTGCTTTTAGAATATACAATAGAAGACAAAAAATAGCGATAATCACTATCCAGATAAACAGCTGTATGGGGGATTGTGAGCGGATGTTATCCCAAACCTTCCTGATGCGTCCGGTGAAAGAGTTTCCTGCGGGCAGCAGGTGCATTTCATTCCATTTCAGTCCGAATAGTGAGATAAGCAAGACCAATGTCCAAGGTGTCCACCCCCATATAATGGTCAGGAAGTTATACCATAAAGGGTTGTGATGCGACGGGTATGACATTTTGCCGACAAAGCGTCCGGTGTTTTCCTCCAGCATCAGGTCCATAAACGGCTGTCCTCCTGTAGCCAGGCCGCATAAAACCAGATTCCCAATGGAATAAGGGAAAGCAGCCCGATTCCGAATAAGGAAAGGAAAGTCTTGCCGAATGAGCGTCCCCGTATCAGCTGGTAAATACCGATACACATACAGGGGAATATAGAACCCACAGGTCCTTTGGTCAGCGTGCCGCATGCCATCAGCACGACAGCCGTCCAAGGTATTCCCTTGCAGCCTTTTTCGTCCCAGCGAAATAGTAAGCAAAGTGAGATGACGATGAAGGAAACCTGTAGCATATCCAGCCTGCAAGCCACCGCCGCCCGGTGCACTTCGAATGAAGTGAGCAGTAAAGGGAGGTAATGACTGCTGTCTTTGTATCCTTATAGCGGGCTACGAATCCGAAAAACACGAACTGCATAGCTAGAAAAGCGATAGCGGACGGCAGACGGGACGAGAATTCGCTCACCCCTCCGAAAATGGCGGAAATAGCTGCAATAGACCAATACAGGAAAGGAGGTTTATAGGCGATGTCTGTTCCGTAGTTCAAAGGCAATATCCAGTTGCCGCTTTCCAACATCGAGTATGCCACAATTGCTTCGCGCGGTTCCCCTTTAGAGTAAAAAATAGTTTCTCCCAAAAAGGGGATTATTACAAGTGTGCTTAGTAAGGCTATGAACCAAAATGCTTTTTTCTTGTCTGACATATATTTTTCGGTCTTTTATATTTACTGTCGCAAAAGTACGAATAATTCTTTAGTAATACCTAACTTTGCATTTTAAATCAATGAAAATGAATAAACTGAAACAGATACCCGAGTTCCTGCGATTTGTAATGGTAGGCCTTTTTGCTACAGGGCTGCACTATGGCATTTATTTTGTCTTGCAAAAATTCATTCAGGTCAATGTAGCCTATACCTTGGGATATGTGCTGAGTTTTGTTGCCAACTTTTATCTTACGGCTTATTTTACTTTCGGGCAGCCTCCTTCCTGGAAGAAAAAGCTTTTTGGCTTCGGGGGCACATCTGACAAATTATCTGATACATATCGGATTGTTGAATCTCTTTCTGCGGTTGGGTTTTTCCCGTCCGTTGGCTCCCATCCCAGTGTTTCTCATTGCCATTCCGGTAAATTTTTTATTAGTGAGGTTTGTTTTCAAACAAAAGTAATATCTTTGAGGAGTCTTTATGATAGTGAAGAATGATATGAAGAAAGTGACTCTTTTTTGATTCCGGTATATAATGAGGAAGCGATGCTGCCCACTCTGTATCAACGTTTGATAGAGCTTGTCAACCGCAATGCCGTTTATGAGTGGGAAATCCTGTTTGTCAATGATGGCAGCAGCGACACTACGCTGGAATGCCTCCGCCGGCTGAGGCAGCAGGACAAGCGGGTGAATTATGTCAACCTTTCGCGTAACTTTGGTAAAGAGGTAGCCATGCTGGCGGGTTTTGATTACGCCACCGGCGATTGCTGCGTTGTGATGGATGCTGATTTGCAGGACCCTCCGAACTGGTAGACCAGATGCTGGAATATTGGGAAGAAGGATATGATGACATTTATGCCAAACGGCGTACCCGTGGCGAGGAAAGCTGGTTGCGTCGTCAGTTCTCTCTGGCTTTTTATGGTATACTTCAGCGGATGAGCCGTATTGATATTTTGCCCAATGTGGGCGATTTCAGGCTTCTGGACCGTCGTTGTGTGCTCACGTTGCGTCGTCTGCGCGAATGCGAGCGTTATACAAAAGGATTGTTTTGCTGGATAGGCTATCAGAAGAAAAAAGCATTGAGTTTGATCGCGGAGACAGGCTGATGGGCCATTCCTCCTGGAACTTTCTCAAGCTGTTGAATCTGGCTGTCGAAGGGATAACCTCTTTCTCTATCGCCCCTTTGCGCATCGCCACGGTATGCGGAGTGCTCTGTTCAATCTCCAGTTTTATTTATGCCATTTATTTTCTGATAAAGACCGTGCTTTATGGTGATGAAACGGCCGGCTTCCCCACTTTGATCATTGTCATGCTCTTTTTAGGTGGCATCCAGCTTTTCTCTTTGGGAATTATAGGAGAGTACGTGGGGCGCATTTTCAAGGAGACCAAAGGCCGTCCTACCTACATAGCCTCTGATTATAACGAGGAGAAGTTGGGGTATGACCGTTAAGGAAGGCAAGGCGGTGAAACCCGTCCCACCTTATTGTCCGGTAGCTTTATTGACAGTCTTGTGCTCTTTTACCAGATACTCTGCACTCTGCAATGTGGAGAAACAGTATTTTTTCATCACGTAGAATGTACTGTCCTCCCCTGTTACAAGTTGCAAGGCATTTCCTTGCTTCTTATATTTGAATTCCTGCCGGTCATGTGGAGAATAAATATATAGGTGGGTTGTATCTGTAGCCGCTATCAAATTATCGGCGGAGAAATAGGCATACGGGCGTTGTTCTGTTAACAAATTTATGCCGAAGTCGTTTTGGGTATAACTCATGTTCAGCAGTCCGAGTAAAGTCGGTGCCACATCAGTCTGGCCGCCCGGCTCTTGTCTGATTTCGGGCTTGATGCCTTTTCCGTAAATCATTAGTGGAACATGGTTGTAGGATTGTGGTATTTCACAGTCCGGACTTCCTACCAATTTCCCATGGTCACCCAGCAAAACAAAGATTGTATTTTCAAACCAAGGTTGTTTGCGTGCTTCTTGCATGAATTGCCGGATGGCCCAGATCCGCGTATTCCACAATCTGATCTTCAAGCTTTGTGCTGTGTGGTTTGAAATAGTCAGGTATCACATACGAGGGATGGTTGCTGATAGAAAGCAATACGGTAAAGAAAGGTTGTCTTTCTTCTGCTCTTTTGTTCAGAATGGGCAAGGCATATTGATATAGGAAATCGTCTTGTACACCAAAGCTGTTAACGACTTTATCCTTTGGGTAGTTTTCTTGTGCATATATTTCATCAAATCCGTTAGTGCGGAGAAAAGCGTTCATATTATCGTATTGTGATTCGTGCGTCATGAAGAACAGGTTCCGATAGCCATTATCCTTTAATACGGTGGGCAACCCCGAATAGACAGGTACCACTGCTCCTTTCATGGCATTCCGTTTCATGATGGCAGGGAAAGAGTAGAGGGTGGCATACATTCCGTGGTTGGTATGTATGCCCGCTGAATAAAAATGGTCAAAACTGAGAGATTCCAGATAAAGGCTGTCTAGGAAAGGAAGTCAGTTTTTTTGGTAGATCCGAAATGCTCCATCAAGTTGGCCGACATCGATTCCATGAAAATAAGAACAACATTCTTTTTTGTGTAGGGACGGCTGTGCATTTCACTTCACGTGCAATGGGGAGATGCCTTCTATTCCTTTTCTTTGCAATATACTTTGCATATTGGTTATTGCCTCCTGTTCCGGCATCAGGTGAAGATAGCGGTTTTCCTTACGGTTATCATCCAGTGTGTGCTGGTAAGTAGATTAAAGACAGGATTAACCCCTAGCTGATTCAGGAATGGATCGGTGCAATAGTATGCTTGACTTACCCTGATGGGGTTATATCCCATGCGTCCCCGTATTCCGAATAGACAAAGTCCTATACAAACAGCACCGGCGGCGAATATACATAGGCGGTTTATCGGGCTGATGGAAGTAGATTTCGAATTGATGAGATGATAGAAATAAGAAGATAACCGTAGTACACTTCCTGACAGCAGAAGAATAGATATCAGTCCCTAGAAAAATAGGGAAATAGAATGATGTCTCACCCAATACCATTCCGGCAGTAGTGGCTCCATATCCGAACCAATTGTAAATGGAAGAATTGATTGTCTTAAAAAAAAATAAGAGAAATAAGGGATGTTGGCTGCCGAAATAATGAACGACAGTGAATAAAATAGAATGAAAAAGATAGAGATAAATCTGAATACCCACTTGGAGTGATAGTTGCAGAGAGCGGTTATCCATAAAATGACTAATGGTAACAGCAATATGTAGCAAGCTATAACATTGTCAAACCATAGCCCTTTATAAATGCAGTGGCTTGCATGAGAAAGTTGTTTTGTATATCGGGAGGAAACTGATAATCTATTGAGGTGAACAGGACAAGCCGGAACAGGAAGAAAAAAAAAAAGTAAAGCAACTATATGTATGATTAATAAGTAAAGTAAAGAAAAAGAGTAAACTGTTGGATAAGCTTAGCCTGATTCTTACATGCTGTTACAGATTGCTGCATGAGTGAACGGAGATATTTCATTTGTTTTAGTAAAGTTTTCATTTGTTTGAATCAATCCGGATGATTGACAACAAAGGTAAACAGAATTTTAGAAATATCAAAAAGAGGGTATGCCAAAAGTAAAATTGGCTGCCAATTTGTTCACTTTAGGGGCAGACATGTGAGTCCGCCCGAAAATATGGGCAAGCAGTTTCCGTTTCTTATTCTATTTTCGGGAAGGAGTAAGGCGGTCTCTTTTCATAGTCAGAACAAAAAGGACAGAATAGCCGTGCTATCCGGTTGAGGCGCTCCAGACGTCCGTCTTTCCGCGTTCCGTTTAATTTCTGCCGGAGGAGTTCCCATAATTGCAGTTTTACCCGGTCTGTTGTGCTTAGTTTGGCAATGCGGTTGTAAAGCATTCCCCTTCGTATGCACCGTTTGTATCTGCTCAGGTGGGTAAGGTGTTGTTCCATAATGCGTACTATCTCAATATCTTCGCTCTTACCCCTCCGTTGTTTTCAGCTTTTGACGGTAACTTTCTGGGTATGTTGTCTGAAGTAGTTCAGTACTTCATATCTTTCTATAATGTCTCCTTGCATTGCCATATAAAACCAGAACAGCCAGTCGCCGCTGTAGCGCATTTGCAGGCATTGTTCCATATTTTGGGCATTTACCATGCTTTTTCTGAAAATGGCCGAGCTTGCATTGGCTATGTAACCACGCCAGTAAAGGTTATGTTCGGCATAAGTTTTCCCATTGAATACGGCGTATGGAGGTATGGCAGATTTCCATTTGTTCATGTCGCAACTCAGCACATTACCGTCTTTGTCAATATACTTGGAACCGGCAAAGCATACGGCGGCTTGTTGGTATTTCTCCATTAAAGGAACTACTTGCTCTAAAAAAAGTAAGCTCACACAAGTCATCGGCTTCGGCTATCCATATATATTTTCCTTTGGCTAATTGCATGCCTTTAAACCATTGTTTAAATGGATTTCCGGTGTTGTGCTCGTTTAATAGAATATGGCTCACTTTGGCATGGTTTTGATAGTCCGATAATACCTCTTCGCTACCGTCTGTTGAGGCATCATCAAGTAAAATCAGTTCGATATTCTGATAGGTCTGTTGCAGAATACTCTGAATTCGTAGATTGAGGTATCGTTTATAATTATAATTAGGTACCACTACACTGACCAAGGGAAGTGCATTCATGCTCTATTGTTAAGTTAGTTCCTTTTTAATTTTACAAATATAACGTTATATAGTTAAATAAACAAGTTGCTTCTTTGTTTTTTCTTTCAAGAAACAGGAATTGTGTTGAACTTTTAAAAAGAAACGATAATTAACATTTTAGTATGCAGTCTTTCTTGTACCTTTGCATTATACACTACATAGCATTTGCTGTATTAAACTAAAAATTAAATTAGACATTAGACTATTGTTTAAATTCAATTAGTATGAGAAAGAAAATTCTTTTTATTATTCCGTACATTCCTTATCCGCTGATTCGGGCGGTAATCTGCCTTTCTTTAATATGGTGGGTTTTGCGTCATAAGATGTCCGTATCTGTATTGCTTTTATCCTGAAAACGGAGAAGCGTATGCAAGATGTAGAGTCATTGAAGAAAATTTGGGATAATGTGGATTTCTTTTATTTATACTCCTAAACCTCAAACTGTCAGATTACCCAGAATTAAACATCCTTTTTTATTATAAATGGCTGCAAAGATACATGCGTCTGAACCCGTAAAATGAACCGGCAACAGATATGGACGGATGAAACGGGCGAAGTTGTGGATTTAGTACGGGAAAGAGTACTTTGTTCAGCTCTTGTTTCCAGCCGCTAGACCAGGGTATGTGGAGTATGTTTCTCAGGTGGCTCATTCAGGTTTTGATATTATTCAAGTAGAGTTTTATGAACTGTTGTCATTGGGATTCTTGTTTGCCCTGAAAATGTACAGACTATTTTTTGTGCATCATGAACTCCGCTACATCCGTAATGAAAAGGAGATTGCTTTGTTCAGGGAACAGACTGCCGGTGACAGGATGTTGTTTCATATAGCAAAGGATTTTGAGCGCAGTGCATTATTGAAATATAAAGATGTTATTGTTCTGACTGAAGTAGACCGTAAAATTATGGAGGACTTCATAGGACGGAAAGACCATATCTACACTTCTCCGGCTGTGGTGCAAGTGGGTGACAGGCTGGAACAGCCTTTTGTTCCGGTCCAAAGCGGACGCCTGACTTTTGTGGGAAGTGAGGATCATTTTCCCAATCTGGATGCCGTGGCATGGTTCTGTCACGAAGTGATTCCGCATCTGCGTAAACGTCATTTTTCGTTTACATTGCAAGTAATTGGTAAATGGCGTGGAGAGTGTATCAATCGTTTGCAGTCCGAATACCCGGAATTGAAGCTGGTAGGCTATGTGGAAGATCTGGGCTCTTTTAAAAGGCAGTGTTGCTGTTGTTCCAATACGTATCGGTAGTGGTATGCGTATGAAAATATTAGATGCTGTATTGTCAAAAGTACCTTTGTAACGACGGCAAGGGTGTGGAAGGCATTGATTTTTAAGGATGGTGAAGATTTGCTTTTGATTGTTGATGACCCTGCCGGATTTGCAGAAGCTGTCATAGCCTTGTCAAGTAATCCGCAGTTGCAGAGACAGTTGGTTACATGTGGAATATTGTTTTCGGCAAGTATAAACCCCGGACGGATGCAGGAAAAAGAAGGCTTGCCGTGTATGAACAAATATTAGGGGATAAAGTGGGGTAATCTTGGGTGATTATTTTTGTTTTACCTTTGCGGCATTATATATAATTGATAATTATGCTGAAACAGTTCTTTAGTTTGTTGAAGCGGTATATTCTTCCATACCGCAAATATTTGACATGGGCATTGATACTGAACTTTCTGTCGCAATGGCTTAATGTGTTTTCGTTCATGGCGATTATGCCAATTTTGAACATTCTGTTCAAAATTGATACCAAGTCTTATGAGTACATTCCTATGGGATATTCATAATTTGGATAAGGATGTACTCATAAAAAATGCCTATTACTTTGTGAGCAATTTTGTGGCGACAAATGGTGCGTTCTATACACTTGCCATGATGGGAGGAATACTTATCTTTATGACTATGTTGAAAACTGCCGGTTATTTTGCTTCTGCGGCTGTCATGGTACCTTTGCGTACAGGTATTGTCCGGGATATCCGTATTCAGGTTTATAATAAAGTGTTAAGTCTTCCTTTGAGTTTTTTCTCAGAAGAACGTAAAGGAGATATCATAGCCCGTATGAGTGCGGATGTTACGGTGGTGGAGAACTCGTTGACCAGTTCCATCGATATGCTTATCCGTAATCCTATCGCTCTTTTGGTTTGTTTTGTCACTCTGTTTTCGGTAAGTTGGCAAATGACGCTTTTTGTTATCTTTATTTTACCTCTGACAGGTTGGATAATGGGGGTTGTCAGCCGGAAGCTGAAAAGACAGTCCTCTACAGCACAGGCGCAATGGGGAGATATTATGTCCCAATTGGATGAAACATTAGGAGGTTTAAGGGTTATCAAAGCGTTTATAGCCGAAAGCAAAATGTCTGCCCGGTTCTCTAAAACAAACAATGACTTCCGCGATGCAATGAACGAGATGATTATCCGGCAAAGTTCAGCCCACCCCATGAGTGAGTTTTTTTTAGGCACTTGTGTGATTGTGACCGTGCTGTTGTTTGGCGGTGCTTTAATCTTAAATACAAACTATGCTCCGATGGATGCGGCTACTTTCATATTTTATCTGATTATCCTTTATAGTATCATCAATCCTTTGAAAGAATTTTCAAGAGCATTTTATAATATTCCGCAGGGATTGGCCAGTATGGAGCGAATTGATATGATATTGAAAGCGGAAAATCATATCGTAGAGCCGGAGCAGCCTTTGCCATTGGACGCTTTCACAGATAAGTTAGAGTTTAAAAATGTAAGTTTCAGCTATGTAGAAGGGCGTCCGGTCTTGAACCATTATCAATCTGACTGTTCCTAAAGGAAAAACGATTGCACTGGTGGGCCAGTCCGGTTCCGGAAAGTCTACTTTAGTGGACTTGGTACCGCGTTATCACGATGTATCGGAGGGTGCATTGCTGATTGACGGCAAGAATGTGAAAGATGTATCCATCCACAGTTTACGTTCTCTGATTGGTAATGTAAATCAGGAAGCTATTCTGTTTAATGACACTTTCTATAACAATATTACTTTTGGTGTAGAGAATGCCACTATGGAGCAAGTAATAGAAGCTGCCAAGATAGCGAATGCACATGATTTCATTATGGAAACGGAAAAAGGATATGACACGATGATTGGTGATCGTGGAGGGCGTTTGTCCGGTGGTCAGCGTCAGCGTGTCAGTATAGCCCGTGCAATTTTGAAAAAATCCTCCTATCCTTATATTAGATGAGGCTACTTCGGCTCTTGACACAGAGTCCGAGCGTTTGGTTCAGGAAGCGTTGGAGCGTTTGATGAACAATCGCGTACTACTATCGCTATCGCACATAGATTGAGTACCATTAAGAATGCCGATGAAATTTGTGTACTTTATGAAGGCGATATTGTAGAAAGAGGAACTCACGATGAACTGATAGCCTTGAATGGATATTACAAGAAGTTGAACGATATGCAGTCTTTGTAAAGTGGAGCAAATAAAGAAATTGGCAATTGTTATTCCCGCCTACAAGGGGCGTTTCCTTAAGGAAACGCTCGACTCAATTGCAGTTCAGGCCCATAAAGATGAGTTCGTGTTATATATAGGTGATGATGCAAGTCCTGAAAGATTGGATAAGATTGTGGAATCTTATCAGAATAAGGTAAATCTGGTGTATCATCGCTTTAGCGAAAATATGGGGGGCAAAGATTTGGTGGCCCATTGGGAGAGGTGTATCCAGCTGTCTGCAGAGCCGTTTATCTGGCTTTTCTCGGATGATGATTTGATGCCGGCTGATGGTGTGGAACGTGTCATGGAGGCTTTTTGTCGCGCCCACACCATCAGCGAGGATATTTCTTTCGTTTTCCATTAGCTGTCATTGATGGTGAAAACAAGCGGATACGTGCCAATCGTCCTTTGGAAGAAGGAAGTGTGTCTTGTTACCGGCTGCTGCTAGATAAGTTACAGGGAAAGATAGATTCGGCTGCCGTAGAGTACGTGTTCAGTCGGGGAGATATGGCAGTCGGCAGGTGGTTTTGTTCATTTTCCTATGGCTTGGTGTTCGGATGATGCTACGTGGGCTGCTTTTGCCCGTCATGCGGGGTGTTATTTCTTTGCCGGGGCAGCCTGTATGTTGGAGGAATGTTGAAGGTGCAAACATCAGTAACTCTGCCGGTCATGACAAAGATAAATTGCACGCTACTATTCTTTTTCTTGAGATGGATGAGGAATATGTTTTCCGATTATGTGGATGATCCGGGAGCTGATTAGTGCATTGCAATGCTATATCCATACCATCCTTCGTATTTCATTGCATAAACATTATAATATATGTGGTTTGTGGGGGGTATCTATGGCTTTGGGAAGATTTAATAAAAGGGCGGCCTTTACTACGTTTTTTCAGGAATTTTAGGTTGTTCTCTTAATTTCATTTATGCAGCCGCTTGCGATTTCTCAAGAGTGCCTGTATTTTCATAAAAAGTTTGGGTGCATATATGCCCTCACTTCATATTTCTGTCCTGTATGTATAGTCAGATGTATATCTTCCTGTCATATATTGTTTCACTTTTTTAAAGAAGGACATTGGGGAGTTTTTTTTTTCATCCGTAAGGAATTGTGTGTTTTAAAATCAGATTCATCCTTAAAATATCTTATCCGCATCCCTAAACATTTTTGCTGTGGCGCGTGGTTATGGTTTTTTCCTGTTTGTTCTATCTCCGCAAGCCTTTGGAGTTAACTCCATAGTCTTGGGAGATAACTCCAAAGCTATGGAGATGAATAGATCCATATAAAAAGGTTTTAATCTGAGATAGGCTTTAATCTGA
>VOFK01003418.1_pt1 | contig 50702 bp, 56 predicted proteins | sample 5384121 | NCBI WGS metagenome assembly VOFK01 (sample SAMN12384730, study PRJNA508395) | human gut metagenome | isolation source: healthy gut J | host: Homo sapiens | reverse complement strand
ACGAAGAAGCATACTTATAATGAAATGACAGAGGCTGTGTCTAAACGTTTATAATGCTATCATTTAGCTCTGTCATTCTGAGTGCGCACCACTTACATCAGTGGACCGAATCGATAATGACGGGGAAGCTTTTCAGCAGTCTGGTGTTATTGTCATTCTGAATGAAATGAAGAATCTGGAAGCATAAAGTGGATGTATTCAGATTCTTCGCGAAGCTCAGAATGACAAGACACAATTTCGTCATTGGTCGTTTTAGTTTTGACACAGCCTCATTGATATAATCCGGCTTGGCTGTATTCGCCCCGCTTTCACTAAATTATACAAATGCGTAGTTTTTATCCATAAAAAGCAACTGTGTCTTTCCGTTCTACAGTCGGAAGTCGGTTTCTTCTTTTCTCCTTTCATTATCCGTTGAAACGCCCTGTTGATGGGGGGGCGGTTGTGAATGAACCTCCCTACATTATCGTCTCAGCCTCCTTTCATTCGTAACACTTTTGTAAGCAGATACAAATACTGAAGGCAGATTTGAAAGGACATGGGGAACGTGGCTGAAAGGAGGATGAAAGGGTGCTCTGTCAGTTTTAACCGATTGATTGTCTGTGTGTTTTGATTAAAATGTAAGGATGAATGGGAAACGGGAATAACTGACTTGGTGGGGGAGATTCTGTCCGAGAACTCCGTTCGTATTATCATTCTTGTCATTCACTAGTGCAGCCTTATCGTTTTTGTCAACAAAGTGAAGTGTTCTCATTTTTGTTATTCTGAACAAAGTGAAGAATCCGAATGCATTCACTTTACGTTTACAGATTCTTCGCGCAGCTCAGAATGACAGGACAAAAGGAGAGCAAAAGGAAAAGCAAAAAGATGCCGAGCTTTAAAAAAAAGGTGGCGAGGTCTTTAAAAAAGATGCCGAGCTTTTTTTAAAACCTCAAGGTCTTTTGGCAACATCCGGTGTGGGCTGCATGGCTAGCGTGTATATTCACATTGGCAACGCGAATATTCATATTGGCAACGTGAATATTCGCATTGGGTCACACGTACGTACGCATCGGGCAACACGTACGTACGCATCGAGCCACACGTACGTACGCATTGGTCAACACGTACGTACGCATTGAGCAACACGGACGTACGCATTGGCCTATACATATATATGTATCGTGTCAGGCTCCGTCATATCCTGCATCAAGATTTGATTCGCTTACCTCCCCTGTTTTTGCCGGTGTGCAAAACTTCGGGTGGAAACCGAAAGTACAAAAAAGAGGATGTGTCAAAACTGAAATGGTCTATCTCTTTGTTAAAATGATAGCATTATCAACGTTTAGACACACCCTCTGAATATGATTAGGTGCTTAGTGTGGCGTTCGGACTATTACATTCGTTTTTCTACTGCATCCCAATCGATGATTTCCCATAATTTGTTCACATGGTCGGCACGGCGGTTCTGGTAATCCAGATAATAAGCGTGTTCCCAGACATCGAAGCCTAGTAGCGGTTTCAATCCATGACGCCACGGGTTGCTGCCATTAGCTTCTTTAGTGATATGCAGTTTCCCGTCTTTATCAACTGAAAGCCATGTCCATCCTGAACCGAACAGGGTAGTGGAAGCGTTATTCATTTCTTTCTTGAAGTTGTCAAAGCTCCCAAAGTCACGTTTGATAGCTTCGGCCAGTTTGCCTGACGGTTCGTGCTTGTTGGGCTGCGGAGTAAACTGAAGGAAATATAGTGTATGATTCAATACTTGTCCGGCATTGTTAAAGATACCTCCATCGGGAGCAGTGGCGACAATTTCTTCCACGCTCTTGCCTTCGAATTCAGTACCCGGCACAAGTGCGTTAAGGTTGTTTACATAAGTTTGCAAGTGCTTACCATAATGGTAATCTATAGTGGCCTGGCTGATTACAGGTTCGAGCCCGTTGTTTGCATACGGGAGTTTGGGCATTTCGTAAGTCATAACTAGAGAAATTAAAGTTGTTAATATTATATTCATTTTAAGTCGAGTTTTGAATTAAACTTCTATTATAATAACATTATTGCCATGCGAAATGTTCAGATAAACTCAAACTTTCTCTATCTTTGCGGACGAAAGATGAAACGTATGACTAATTATTTGGAAGAACTTAATGAGAGCCAGCGCAATGCAGTGCTTTATAATGACGGTCCCTCTCTGGTAATTGCCGGAGCAGGGTCGGGGAAAAACGCGTGTGCTGACTTATAAAATAGCTTATTTGTTAGAACAAGGATATAAGCCGTGGTCTATTCTGGCATTGACATTTACCAACAAGGCTGCACGCGAGATGAAGGAGCGTATTGCCCGCCGGGTGGGTGAGGAGGCCCGCTACTTATGGATGGGAACTTTTCATTCCATCTTTTCGCGTATTCTGCGGGCGGAGGCACAAGTCATCGGCTTTTTACCTCCAGTTTCACTATTTATGATTCTTCGGACTCAAAGAGTCTGATCAAGTCTATAGTGAAAGAAATGCATTTGGATGATAAGACATACAAACCGGGAATGATTCAGTCACGTATCAGTAACGCAAAGAATCATTTGGTGTTACCGGATGCGTATGCATCAAATGCAGAACTTTATCAGAATGATGTGAATGCCAAAGTGCCGGCCACACGCGATATCTATCGTCGTTATTGGGAGCGTTGCAGGCAGAGTGATGCCATGGATTTTGATGATTTGTTGGTCTATACTTATTTGTTGTTCCGAGACCATCCTGAGATTCGTCAAAAATATGCCGGACAATTCCGATATGTATTGGTAGACGAGTATCAGGATACGAATTTTGCACAGCATAGCATTGTGCTCCAACTTACTAAAGAACATCAGCATGTGTGCGTGGTGGGTGATGATGCACAAAGCATTTACTCTTTCCGAGGTGCGAATATTGACAATATACTGAAGTTTACGCAACTCTATAAAGGTGCCAGACTCTTTAAGCTTGAGCAGAATTACCGTTCTACTCAAACCATAGTTTGTGCAGCCAACAGTCTGATAGAAAAAAATAGCGAGCAAATTCGCAAAGAAGTGTTTTCCGAAAAGGCGAAAGGGGAGCCTATCGGAGTGTTTAGTGCATATAGTGATGTGGAAGAGGGTGAGATTGTTGCCAATCAGATAGTGAAGCTTCGCTCACGCGAACATTATTCATACAATGATTTTGCTATTCTATATCGTACCAATGCTCAGAGCCGTATTTTTGAAGAGGCTTTTGCGTAAGCGTAGCTTGCCCTATAAAATCTATGGAGGATTATCGTTTTATCAACGCAAGGAAATAAAGGATATTATTTCTTATTTTCGTCTGGCTGTCAATCCGAATGATGAAGAGGCTTTCAAACGGGTGGTGAATTATCCGGCGCGGGGAATAGGCGACACTACGTTGAACAAGATTATAGATGCTGCTACGCTGAATCATGTCAGCCTCTGGAAAGTATTGGAAGACCCGTTGGCTTATGGAGTATCTATCAATAAAGGTACGCATGCCAAGTTGCAGGGCTTCCGTGAAGTGATAGAAAACTTTATAAAAGAGGCGGCAAAGAAAAGCGCGTATGAAGTAGGTACGCTGATTGTGCGCCAGTCGGGTATTATGAATGAAATTTATCAGAGCAATGATCCTGAGAATTTGAGCCGGCAGGAAAATATAGAGGAATTGATAAATGGTATGCACGACTTTTTTGTGCCACACGTGAGGAAGAAGGCAGCGCAAATATCCGTTTAACGGACTTCTTATCTGAAGTATCTTTGCTGACAGATCAGGATAATGATAAAGAAGGAGATAGTGAGAAAATAACGTTGATGACCATTCATTCTGCCAAAGGATTGGAATTTAAAAATGTGTTTGTTGTGGGGCTGGAAGAGAACTTATTTCCCAGTGCATTGTCGCTCAATTCTTATAAAGAGCTGGAAGAAGAACGTCGCTTGTTCTATGTGGCGATAACCCGCGCCGAAGAACATTGTTATCTTTCTTTTGCCAAAAGCCGTTTTAAATACGGAAAGATGGAGTTCAGCAGTCCGAGCCGTTTCTTGAAAGATATTGATGCGCATTTCTTGCAGTTGCCGCAAGAGGAGCAATTGGCAAGAAGGATAGACGAGGGAGCCGGTCGTTTCCGCCGCGAACAAAATGAGCGTCCGCAATTGGGCGGAAAACCGAAAGTGGAGATGATTCGTCCTACGGTACCACGTAATTTGACAAAGATAGGAACAGCGATGGGTGGGAAGTCGCCGACATCTGCCACATTACCTATAAATGTGCAGGCCGGTCAGGTGATAGAACATGAACGTTTTGGTATCGGCGATGTGATAAAAATAGAAGGGACCGGAGAAAACAGTAAGGCAACCGTACGTTTCCGTAATGCAGGGGAAAAACAACTGTTGTTAAAGTTTGCGCGATTTAAGGTGGTAGAATAATAGTTTTGACATAAAAAGATTTAATCATATGATAGATATAGATAAAGTACCGTCTCCATGTTATGTGATGGATGAAAAATTACTCAGAAAGAATCTGAGTTTGATAAAGAGTGTTGCTGATAAGGCGGGGGTAGAGATTATCCTTGCTTTTAAATCCTTTGCTATGTGGAAGTCATTTCCCATTTTCAGAGAGTATATCAGATATACAACTGCCAGTTCGGTTTATGAAGCGCGTTTGGCTTATGAGGAGTTTGGGAGCAAAGCACATACTTATTCTCCTGCATATACCGAAACCGATTTTCCTGTTATCATGAAGTGCAGCAGCCATATTACATTTAATTCTTTTAATCAGTTCCGGCATTTTTATCCGGAGATTGAAGCAAATGAGGAAAAGATTTCCTGTGGTATCCGCATCAATCCCGAATACTCGGAAGTAGAAGTGGAACTTTATAACCCTTGTGCTCCCGGTACCCGCTTCGGAGTTACTGCCGATTTGTTGCCCGATACACTGCCTGCCGGTATTGAGGGGATTTCATTGCCATTGCCATTGCGAATCCGGTTCTTATGAGCTGGAGCATACACTGAAGCATATTGAAGCAAAGTTTTCTCGCTGGTTTTCCCAGATAAAATGGTTGAATTTGGGTGGAGGTCACCTGATGACGCGTAAGGATTATGACACAGATCATCTCGTGGCTCTTTTAAAGGAATTGAAAGCGCGCTATCCTCATCTGGAGATTATTTTGGAGCCGGGTTCTGCTTTCACCTGGCAAACCGGTCCTCTTGTGGCCTCGGTGGTTGATATTGTTGAAAGCCGTGGCATTAAGACCGCTGTCCTTGACGTCAGCTTTACCTGCCACATGCCCGATTGTCTCGAAATGCCTTATCAGCCGACAGTGCGCGGAGCCGAAACACTGCCTGCCGAAGCTGTAAAGACAGCCCGGCCGGAAGACTATATCTATCGTTTAGGTGGAAACAGTTGTTTGAGTGGTGATTATATGGGTAGTTGGCGCTTTGACCATCCCTTACAGATAGGCGAACGAATCGTGTTGGAAGATATGATTCATTATACCATGGTGAAGACGAATATGTTCAATGGAATTCATCATCCTTCTATTGCCATTTGGCATACAAACGATACCTTAGAGGTATATAAGAGTTTCAGATATGAAGATTATAGAGACCGTATGTCGTGATATATAAGAAAAACTTAATTCCAATTTGTATTGATAATGAGGAATTTGGTGAAATAATGTAATAAATGTATTATAAAAAGTACGGAAAAGTTTTGGAGGTTTAGAAAAAAGCACTACCTTTTGCATCCGCAATCGGGAAACAGCTGATGAATATCAGAAGCCGAAAGCGGAAGTTGCGGAAATAGCTCAGTTGGTAGAGCATAACCTTGCCAAGGTTAGGGTCGCGAGTTCGAGTCTCGTTTTCCGCTCACGAAAGAAATCTTGTGCGTAGTAACAAGCGAGTTACACAGAAAAGCCCAGGTGGCGGAATGGTAGACGCGCACGTTTCAGGTGCGTGTGTCGAGAGGCATGCAGGTTCGAGTCCTGTTCTGGGCACTGCTCACAAGAATTTCTAAGTTGATGGAGGAATGGCGGAATTGGTAGACGCGCCACTTTGAGGGGGTGGTGACAGTTATGTCGTGTGAGTTCGAGTCTCATTTCCTTCACCATCGGAATGAATAATTGCGGAAATAGCTCAGTTGGTAGAGCATAACCTTGCCAAGGTTAGGGTCGCGAGTTCGAGTCTCGTTTTCCCGCTCACGAAAAGCCCAGGTGGCGGAATGGTAGACGCGCACGTTTCAGGTGCGTGTGTCGAGAGGCATGCAGGTTCGAGTCCTGTTCTGGGCACTGTTAGAATGAATAATTGCGGAAGTAGCTCAGTTGGTAGAGCATAACCTTGCCAAGGTTAGGGGTCGCGAGTTCGAGTCTCGTTTTTCCGCTCTAAGCAAGAAGGTCAATGTAGGGATACGTTGGCCTTTTTTATTCCCTGTCGGGAAAGTGGGATTAAAAATAGTCAATGAAACATGATAGGGATTGTGAAACTAGTGTTATCTTTGTTCTGTTTGAAGGACTTCCGATAGGGAGCAGGAGGGAGGATGAACACCTATTATTAATTGATTATGAATAGAACACTTTTGAAAAAGGCTGCTCTATGTTGCGGTCTGTTAATTGCTTCGCCATTCATCGCATTCGGGCAAATTCATGAAGGAGGACACCGTCCTGATTGGAATGCCATCGATACCATCTCGTTTTTGTCATTCAATGATTTTCATGGCGCATTTGTGAAAGACCGCAATGTTCCCGAGCCGCAGAATTGGTTCAGGCAGTTTTGGACGAGAAAGCAAAGAATAAGAATACTGTCGTTGTCTCTGTGGGAGATAACTTCAGCGGCAGCTATTTCTCCAGAATCACGCGCGGGAACCCGTTGCCGGAGATGTTTAGGGAAATGGATGTCAAGATGTCGGCAATAGGCAATCATGAATTTGACTGGGGATTGCCTTACTTGGTTGATACAGCAGCGGTATGCATGGATTATATCGCAGCTAATATTGTAGCAAAAGACGACCATGCTCCATTGGAATGGCTGGAGCCTTGCAAGATGGTGGTGCAGCCACTTAAGAATGGCGGCAGCGTAAAGATTGCTTTTGTAGGATTGACAACTACGGACACGGCTGTGAAGACACGGTCTGAAAATATTAGAGGAATTGATTTCGTAAATCCTGTGGATGCGGCACGCGTTCAGGTTGCGACCGGTCTTAAAAAGGAAGGGAAAGTGGATATGGTGGTGTTGCTGATGCACATTGGCACGGACATGTCTAATCCCGATGTGATTGAAGAAGAAAATGCAAAGCGGCTTCCTTGGATAGAAGGTGTGGATGCCATTATTTCCGGTCACTCGCATAAAGTGGTGCTGGCTGAGGTGAATCATCTTCCTATCATCCAAGCAGGTGTAAATGGTACTCATTTGGGGAAACTGAATTTTGAAGTGAAACAGGATGCAGGCAAGTATACTATTCAGTATATTGGCGGGGGATACCATTCGTGTAGCAGGAAAGGGTAATTCGGTTATTGACTCGCTGGTGAACAAAGAAATGGATAAATATGGTTTTGAGGAGGTACTCACGATGGCTGAGAATGATTTAATCCATGACCGTAATATTAATAAAAAAGATTATACTACGGTGGGAGCTTATGTGACGGCATCTTATGCAGATACTTTCCGTAAATATTCTCAGATATCGAAGAAATATGGTAAGCAGTCGGTTGTCGGGGTAAATCATTACGGTGGTTTACGTGCAAGTATATTGAAAGGGGAGGTGACAAAGCTTCGCGCAGGGAATGTGTTACCCTTCCAAGGACATTTGCTTGCGTTCCATTTCTCCGGTAAGGAGTTGAAGAAATTGTTGGCTGATGGTCGTATTAATAAGAATGGCTTTTTGCAGACATCTCATTTGGCTATCGGTTTGGCATCGGATGGAGTGACTGTTACTTCTGTCACTGATTTGGTTACAGGGAAAAAGATAAAGGATACAGATAAATGTATTGTTGTGCTGGATTCTTTTATTACTGATGGTGGAGATGGTTACGATGCAGGACTATTTCAAAAACCAATTAAAGAATTTAATGATTTGAATCTTGAACCGACTGTTGTTTTTATTGACTATTTACGAAATTTGGGGGGAACTGTTTCTGTGGGAAAAGCTCCGTTACCTGAGGTTGTCATTGAAAAGGTACGATAATTCAATCCGGTAAGATTCTGATTGTATAAAATGAAACTTGCTCAAGCAGAAGACCGTTTATCTTCATTGCTTGAGCAAGTTCTTTTTCTGAGCCTTATTTATAAAACTTCGTTAGTAAAACCTTATCCGCAATGAAAATATCTGTTTACTAAGGCCAACATTGCTTCAGGATTGTCTTTCAGTTCGCTACGCAGAATTTTATCATTGTAACTTTGTAGTTTGTTGATAATTCCATCAATCATGGCCGGACTGAATACATTATATTTTTCAAATATCTCACGTTGTTGTTGCAGACATTCAGCGGAAGCAGTACAACTGTCGGGCAGTTGTGCCAATGCTTTTAGTTTGTCTGCGTTTTCTTTTTGGTGAATATTTACGTTTACATAAGTTTTTTCTGCTATGTCCAGTGCATTCTCCAGCTCAAAACCATGTCGGCAAGCTACGGCCAGTCCGGCAATTAATTGATAGAGGTCGGCCGAGCCATCCGGTGAACGCATTTCTACTGTCTGCTTTTGAGTGGTATCATAATTGCTTTGGCTTTCCAACGGATTTGCAGTTATGCACATATCTGTTTTGGCAGCCCATCCCAAAGGTACTCCGGACCAGAACAGAACGGTTGCGGTCTCCCCAGCAAATGTTTGTGGGAGCTTCCTGGTGTGGAACCAGTCTGAAATAAGAAGTTGGATTTGTATTGCCAAAAGCGGTAATTGAAGGGGCTGTAATCATCATTCCGGCAATGGCTTTGCGAGCTGTCTCCGACAATACCCCGTCTTGCAACATCTGATTTTGTCCGTCTTTCATGATGCGCATGTGGATATGCAATCCCGAACCGGCTTTTCCGGTTGTGATTTTCGGTGCAAATGTAATATCATAACCATTTTTATAAGCCAGATTGCGAATGATCCATTTGGCAATCATCAGTTGGTCGGCAGCATCTTCAGCCCGAACCGGCAGAAATTCAATTTCATTTTGTTCGTATATCATTCCGTTCAGGGTGAAATTGCCTACTTCGGAATGTCCGTATTTGATTTGTCCGCCGGCTTGTGCAATATAAGCCATGCACTGTGTGCGGAAATCATTAAATTTAGCATAGGGGGCAGACTCATGGTAGCCTTTCTGGTCGGTTGCCGGAAACATTCCACTATCAGGGGCAATTACATAATATTCCAATTCTCCCATTGCCTGAAACTCCATACCGGTGACATTGGTAAAAGCTTTGCATGCTTTTTGCAATGTATGTTCAGGAGAGCTTTCCAATGGTTCGCCATCTTTATTAAAGAAAGAGCAAAGCATGGAAAGAGTTGGAATTTCGGCAAATGGATCAAGGAAAGCCGTGCGGAAACGTGGAATTACATAAAGGTCGCTACTTCCGGCTTCTATAAAGGGAAAGAGGCTGGAACCGTCTACTCGTTCGCCACATGTAAGAATGGCATCCAGATATCCAAGGTTGTTAATTACAAAATTAAGAGTTTTCAAACGTCCGTCTCCTGCCGGATACATAAAATTAACCATACGGATACCGTTCTCTTGGATATAGTGTATGATATCTGCTTTTGGTAAATTCAGCACAAGGTTTACCTATAAAAGCCACTAATTGGTTGGGATTCATTTCTAATTCTTTATTCATAGTATGTTGTTTCTTTTAGTGTGTTCTAGGGTTAATGTCCCAAAGGTAATGAAAAGTTTTAAATCTCTATCAATATATGTAAGCTGAATTCTGTTTATCGAGCCAATTTATATGATGACCGGATGCTGAAGTCCAATTGAGATAGTCGGGATAGGCTTCACTTACTCCTTTTCCTTCTATAGGATATCGCCATAAATTGTTGAGACTATTATTTGAGGAAGGGATATCAAGTGCCCATGGGTAATCATTATCCATGCGATAATAATATCCTTTTTCGGGCATTGAGCAGTCATCGTCTTCCTCTCTTCCGAATAAAGATATATCCATTTTGCTTGTTGGAGCTTTGTCAGTCAAATGTATTTCGTGATTTCTGTTGACAACATATATGAAGGGATTGAAATCTTTAAAAGAATTGAGTCCTATATTGCTTTTTAAAGTAATATAGACATTTTGTTTTGTTCCTGCTATTTCTGCATTTCCTTTTTGTGTATTGATAAAACCGCCGTGTCCTCCGAATGCATCCTTGCGGGTATCTTCATAAATGATAATCGTTGCTTTCGTTTCGTCTTTTTTTCTATGTTGCCTCCTGTAACATTTTCTATATTATTGGTTTCGATAGGCAATTGAATACCAAAACCGCTATTATATGACGCTCCTAAAGCCCTTGGTATAAATGTTAAACGAATAGCCTTTACATCTTTATCATTGTTTCCTTTTATTAAAGAATAAGAATAACCAGTAACGAAATCATTGAAATCATAATCTCCCTTTTGCGGCCAATTGTCTTCAAATGCTAATGTGCCGCTGATGGAAGAAACATATTCTTCGGGGGCAACCGGTATTTCATCTTTGGGTTTCATAATAGGATCGGAGGTGACTTTGAACAAAATATCATTGTAGTCTTTATCATTATTTTCATTCTCATCATTATGTTGACGATTTTCCATACCTACAATGTTCATTTGTGCTTCTTCACACCAACGGGTAATACCATTTGTGTAGTTCCCGGGAAAGTTGCCAATTTTACTATTGAGGATAGAGGTGGAAAAACGATAATTTCCTATCATTTTATAGTTACTGTAATTCCCGATAATTCCATTGCTAATCATGACCCAGCCTATTTTAACTCCTTCGGGAAAGGTATCGACATATTGATTGCTTTTTTCATCCCAATACAATAATTGAATTTTTTGAACCGATAGTTGCCGATGCAGAGTTTGTCAGTCTTTTTTGTATTAGTATTTGGATAGATGATGGTTTTTGTGTATCGTTTGGGCATCATCGGCTGTCAGATTGCCGGTATAGGTATAGTAACACAGGGCATTTGCCACATTATTATTGTTTATGCTGAATCCTCCGTCACCGATTAGTGTAACCCATACGTGTGCACCTTGAAAAGTTCCTTCTGTATTGGCTGGAGGAGTTATCTCTAAATCTGTACAATAATTCTCTCCAAAAATATTTTTTCATCTTCTACGGTAACTCTTTCCGGGGAAATAATTGGAAGCCAGCGTTATTTCTTTTTTGAAGTCAAAGTATTTCGGCTTCAATCACTTCTTTATCATTTGATTTGCCATCATTGATAATTCCTCCACTGGCACCATCGGTGAGTTGAAAGTTGTAAAAAGAGTATAGATTAGTAGATGCTTCTATCACTTTAGCATTTCTTCTTCCGGTAAAAACGCCTTCTCCTCCGGCTCGTGCTTTGGCGGATTTGGCATTGACACCGGTAGTGGTGAAGGTGATATTCATATTATTCTGAATCTCGCAGGTCTGAATCATTTCAAAACTTGAGACAGGAGTATAAACATAAAGAGTGGTTGCTGTATTAGGTACAGCGAGTGTTGCTTTTATAGTACCGCTTTCTGCCGTTTTGCCCGAATAAAGAGGAAAGATATCCGTTCGGCGGTCTCCTTCTTCTGTATAAGGATTTTCCAAATAGACATAAAATGGAACGTCAGGTATTGCCGAACCGCTATTGGAACGAGTTGTGATTTCCAATTTCTTTTCCGATATCATTCCGAAATCAAATGATAAATCTAATTCTTCTTCTTTGTCTCTGTCTGAAAAATTTAGATTATTCTTGTCTAAACAAGAAGATAATGATATGCATGTACATACCATATAAAAGATGACCCTGTTCTTCATATATTTATTATTATAGATGTTGGCAAATTTAAGTAAAAATCTAAATAAAAGCTATTTGTTTTCTATTTTTTGTCTTTTTTGTTTATAACTTTGCTCTCCAATTTTAAGGTATAAAAAGAAATGTTATGGAACCGATGCACAAAATAAATAAAGTAGAGGTCCGAAATTTACAGATCGAAGATTATGCCCAGTTATCGCAATCGTTTAAACGAGTATATGCTGATAAAGATGTTTTCTGGACACATGAACAAATTGAAACGCTGATCAGGATTTTTCCTGAGGGGCAAGTAGTAACGGTAGTAGATGAGAAAATCGTGGGATGCGCTCTTTCCATTATTGTCGATTATGACATGGTGAAAGGGGATCATACCTACGCCAAGGTAACGGGCAACGAGACGTTCAGCACGCATAATCCGAACGGGAATATATTGTATGGCATTGAAGTTTTCATTCATCCGGATTATCGCGGATTGCGTTTGGCACGCCGTATGTATGAATACCGCAAAGAGCTTTGCGAGAAATTAAACCTGAAGGCGATAATGTTTGGCGGACGTATTCCCAATTACCATAAATATGCCGATACGATGCGGCCGAAGGAATATCTTGACAAGGTTCGTTCGCGTGAGATTTATGATCCGGTACTGACTTTCCAGTTGTCTAATGACTTTCACGTCAGACGTGTCATGAAGAATTATCTTCCTAATGATGAGGAATCTAAGCATTGCGCCACGTTGTTGCAATGGGATAATATTTATTATCAGCCTCCTACACAGGATTATGTAGATAAAAAGACAACTGTTCGTGTCGGATTGGTGCAATGGCAGATGCGTCCCTACAAGACATTGGATGATGTGTTCGAGCAAGTGGAATTTTTTGTTGATGCCGTATCTGATTATAAAAGTGATTTTGTACTTTTCCCCGAATATTTTAATGCACCGTTAATGGCTAAATTCAACCATTTAGGTGAAGCACAGAGCATCCGCGGGCTGGCGCAATATACGGAAGAGGTGCGTGATCGTTTTATCAACCTGGCAATCAGTTATAATATTAATATCATAACCGGAAGTATGCCCTATGTAAAGGAAGATGGCGGACTGTATAATGTGGGATTCCTTGTCCGTCGTGACGGTACTTATGAAATGTATGAAAAAGTACATGTCACTCCGGACGAGATAAAGAGTTGGGGACTGTCGGGAGGTAAGATGGTGCAGACTTTTGATACCGATTGTGCCAAGATTGGTATTTTGATTTGCTATGATGTTGAATTCCCCCGAACTGTCGCGCATTATGGCAGACCAGGGTATGCAGATTCTATTTGTGCCTTTTCTTACGGATACACAAAACGGATATTCGCGTGTGCGTGTTTGTGCACAGGCCCGTGCTATTGAGAATGAATGTTTTGTCGCTATTGCAGGGGTGTAGGTAACTTGCCGCGTGTGCATAATATGGATATTCAGTATGCACAGTCGGGGGTATTTACTCCTTGTGACTTCGCTTTCCCCACAGATGGTAAACGTGCAGAAGCTACTCCGAATACGGAAATGATCCTTGTTTCAGATGTGGATTTGGACTTGCTTAACGAATTGCATACTTATGGTAGTGTGCGCAATTTGCGCGATCGCCGTCATGACTTATATGAGCTGAGGGTAAAAAAATAAGTTTTTTGTATGAGCAGGTATATAATGCCTGCCCATACAAAAATGAATATTATTGTCGGAGGAAGTGGTATTCAATGATATTGTGGAAATCTGTACTCAGGGAGTTTCCGGCCATTCTATGACAAAAACCGTTTTCCCTTTTTGGCTTTCCTGTAAATAGAAATTTCCTCCGTGTTTTTTTATGATTTGTTGACACAGACTGAGGCCGATTCCCATTCCTTCTGTTTTTGTGGTGAAGAAAGGCACAAAGATTTTCTCTTGTAGTTCGGGAGGGATTCCTTTTCCGTTGTCCGTTATATAAATGCGTAATTTTTCGCATCGGGTGAGGTTGATTTCTATTTTTCCTCCGATTTTTCCTTCTAAAGCTTGGATGCTGTTCTTAAGAAGGTTCAGGAAAACTTGTGAGAGTTGTTTCTCGTCTCCTTCAACTGTTATGTCGTTTGGGATGCTGTGCAGGGTGAACCGGATGTGCGCTGTCTCGAAGTCCGATTGTAAGAGTATCTCCAGGTTGTGGAGTGCTGTTGTCAGCGAGAATGTTTTTTTTATCGGATCGGGCAGGTAAGAAAGATGGCGGTAAGATGCTGTAAATTCCATCAACCGTTCACTTTGCTCACGTATTACATTCAGACCGCGTGTTACTTTTTCATCGGTTTGGGGACGGGCAGAAAGTGTTTGTGCCAGTGATACGATGGGAGCTATGGTATTCATGATTTCATGAGTGAGCACACGCGTCAGTTTACTCCATGATTCACTTTCTTTTTCGCTCAACTCATTGCTGATGTCTTTGATGGCAAGCAGGGTTATTGTTTCCGGTTCCAGTTTCATATAGTTTAGAGAGAGTGAAAGCTGCCGTTTGCCAATGGAATGTATGACAGTCGATTTTTGTACCGTATTTTGTTGAAGGAAATCTCTTATTTCGGGATAAAGTTGTTTTAGTTGTCGGACAAAAACCAGTTGTTCGAATCCTAAAAGTGAAAGTGCCGTGCTGTTTGCCAGTATGATTTTTCCTTCGGAGTTCCATGCAATGATACCGCTTGGTATTTCTTCCAGTAAAGAATAATAAAATTTTTCCTGTTTTTGGCTGTCGGATTTGGCAGTGGCAAGCAATTCGTTTATACGGTTGAGAGAACGACTGAGCGCATTCATTTCCCTATCTCCGGAATATTCATTGAACTGTATCATGTTTTCTTTGTCTTCTATGGCATCGAAGAAGAGCTTGAGTTTGGCATTGGATTTGTTTAGCCGTTTTACGAGGGCTCCGGTTATGAAGAAGGAAATTATTATTATCAAACATCCTATAATAATCCCGGTGTGAGTGACGATCAATACCAGCCCGGTTCCGGCTACACCCAAAATCAAAAGGACATAACAGAGGATGACGATATAGAGATGACGGCTGAAGAACATACTATATCAGAGTTTGAATCGTTTAATTTTATTGTAGAGTGTCTGGCGGCTGATGCCCAATTGTTCGGCTGTTGCGGTCAGGTTACCGTCATTTTGCCGGATAGCCGTTTCAATGGCTTGGCGTTCCACTTCTTCCAAGTTGGGGACTACTGTAGATAGTTGAGGGCTCCATGTCTGTTTCACAAAAATATCTTTGGGGCGGATTACGTTTCCTTCACATAGAATAATAGCTTTTTCAATGGAATGTTGCAGTTCGCGGATATTGCCGGGCCAATGGTAGGAACGGAGCTTTTCTAATGCGTTTTCATGCAAAAAATGTCTTTCCGTCCGTATTTGTTGGCATAGCGGCGAATAAAGTAATCTATGAATAAAAGTATATCATCTCCGCGTTCCCCGCAAAGGGGGAAGTTCTAAATGGATGGTATTCAGTCTGTATAATAAATCTTCACGGAAACGACCGGATTCTATTCTTTCCTGAATATTAAGGTTGGTAGCCGAAATCAGTCGTATGTCTACGGGGATAACTTTGTTGCTACCTATCCGTGTGATATTCCTATTCTGCAATGCCGTTAACAGTTTTGCTTGCATTCCCAAAGGCAGGTTACCGATTTCGTCCATAAAGAGGGTACTTCCCGAAGCTGCTTCGAATTTTCCGGGGCGGCTTTCGTAAGCATCGGTAAAAGCCCCTCGTTCGTGCCCGAAAAGTTCACTTTCAAACAGCGACTCACTGATGGCTCCCATGTTGACTGTTACCATTTCTTGTTTCCGGCGAGGAGAAAGGTGGTGGATTTCGCGTGCCAGCATTTCTTTTCCGGTTCCGTTTTCGCCGGTGATAAGAATGTTGGCATCGGTGCGTGCTACCTTGATGACCATTTTCATGAGTTGTTGCATGGCGGGCGACTGACCGACAATCATTTGCGGCTTATGACCTAGGATAGGGGAAGGTACTTTGCTTTTCTTTCCGTTGCCGAATGCTTCTTTTATCTTGTGCACAAGGGTTTGATTATCCCATGGTTTCAGTAAAAAGTCGGTAGCTTCATTTTTCAGTGCTTTGACGGCCAATTCCACGTCCCCGTAGGCAGTGAGCATCACGACGGGAAGGGTGGGAGCGATTTCTCGGATGCGTTTAAGCCAATACAAGCCTTCGTTGCCATTATTGATGCCGGCAGAAAAGTTCATGTCGAGAATGATGACGTCTATCGGTGAAGTATTGAGTATGGATATGATTTGGTTAGGATTACCGGCTGTTTTAATTTCGCTGAATTCTGTTTCCAATAAAAGTTCCAGTGATGCTAGTACTCCTTTGTTATCGTCTACAATTAAAATAGTTCCTTTTTCCATCATTAATTTGCTTTCGGGGATAAAGATATTTGCTTTTGCTTGTTCCTCCAAATGAGGTGTCTAATAATTGGACGTTTTTGGAAGATAATTTAATAGTTTCTCCTCTAAATTCAGTTTTATAGTGAAGCGTCGGTGTCTATAACCTAAAATACATGGTAAAAGTCTGCTCGTGATCGATTTTTATTCTTTTTATAGGAGTGGGAGTGTCCATGAGTTGGACGCAACAGCGTCTAAGAAATGGACAGTATTTGGTAATTCTAAATTTATATATTGTTGATAATTAATAGTTTGATGCTTATGGCATGCCATTTGCTTTACTTTATCCGTCAAAGTAAAAAAAGTATGAAAAATAAAATGATAATTGTGTGTGTATTGTTAGGGTTGGTTTTGCCTCTAGATGGGCAGACCACGCTGGACGATTGTATACATTATGCTTGGAAACATAATCTCGAATTTAAAAACACACAGATAGAAGTGCAAGAAGCACATACTGATTATGTGGCAGCTATGGGAAAGTTTATGCCTAGCGTATCTGTACAGGCAGAAGTGGGCAGGCATATAGGCCGTTCTATTGATCCGGCACTAACGGGTATACTTCTGACTCTTACAATCAGGGAACACTGGGCATGGATGTTACCCTTTCCTTATTTGAAGGATTTACTCGGATCAACCGTTTGCGCTTTACCCGTTTGGTGCAAAAGGGAAAAAAGGAGTGGGCCGTCTGGCAAAAAACAGAATGAGTTGGCTTACCAAGTAGTCGAGGCTTATTATAAGGTGGTATTGGATGAAAAACTTTTGCAGTTGGCCGAAGAGCAGTTGCTTTTGGGCAAACGTTATTTAAAGCAGACCGAGACGTTTTTGACATTAGGCTTGCGGTCTGCTTCTGATCTTCAGGAAGTGAAAGCGCGTCATCAGGGAGATGTGTTCCGTTATAGTTCGTATGCAAAGAACCGGGAGATGTCGCTTCTCTATTTAAAAGAATTGATAGGGATGAAATCATCCGCGGAATTGGCTGTTGTGTGTGCGGATGAAGATAGTGTGTTGGCATTGCCTGTTACGAATGCCGATGAACTTTATTGGCAATCTACACGTGTCTTGCCGGATTATAAGAAAATGGAAATGTGGGAACGGATTGCGCGTAAGGAGTTGGCTATTGCTTCCGGACAGTTTAGTCCTACTATTTATGCCCGTTTTTCGTGGGGGTCTGACTTTTATAATTCTTTATTCTCTTTACACCAGATACGTGACCATTGGAATAAATATATTGGCGTAGGAGTTTCGTTCCCACTATTTACCGGTTTGGATCGTTATGCTTCTTTAAGAATGAAAAAATTGAACGTAGCGCGTGTGCGTAATCGCATTGAAGCAAAAAACAACAACTTGCGTATTGAGACGGAGCAAGTCACTTTATCATTGTACGCAGGATGGGGAAGAGCATCGGCAGGCTATGCTGCAAGTACAGGCCGAAACACAAGTCTTGAAAGAGACGGAACGTAAATGGGAGGAGGGACTTGTTTCAGTCTTCCAGTTGATGGAGTCACGCAATCGTTTGCTTTCGGCAAAGGCAGAACAGGTGCGGACAAGGTTGCAGTATGAGTTGGCTTTGCGTTTGGCTGATTATTATCGGACTGGCAGTTTTTAATAAAAATAATATATGGATACACAGATTGAACATAAGAAAAGGTTTACTCCGAAACAAATTTATGGTGGGGTGGGCGTTGTTTTATTAATAGTATTAATTCTTTATTTATTCTTTCGCGATACCAGTTCTTCCATGACAGTGGAAAGAACCGGATAACCATTGCTACCATCAAGGAAGGTGAGTTTAATGATTATATTCGTGTCATAGGCCAGGTACTTCCCAACCGTATGATTTATCTGGATGCTATTGAAGGAGGAAGGGTAGAGGAACGTCTCTTTGAAGAGGGGCCATGGTAAAGAAAGGAGATGCTATCCTTCGTTTAAGCAATCCGTTGCTTAACATTGGTATCATGCAAAGTGAAGCTGATCTTGCTTATCAGGAAAATGAGCTCCGTAATACCCGTATCAGTATGGAACAGGAACGGCTGGCCCTGAAACAGGAACGTATCGGTATACATAAAGAGTTTCTTACAAAGAAACGGCGTTACGAACAATACAGGCGTTTACTGGAAGAACAACTGATAGCTCGTGAAGATTACCGGTTGGCAACTGAGGAATATGAAGCGGCCCGTGAACAATTGCTTATCTTAGACGAACGTATCCGTCAGGACAGCCTGTTTCGTCTGACGCAGATCGCCAGCCTTGACGAGAATATTCTAAATATGAAACGCAGTCTTACTTTGGTACGTGAACGGTTGGAGAATCTTAAGGTGAAAGCACCGATAGACGGACAGGTAGGAAACCTTGAAGCCCAAATAGGACAATCCATTGCGGCAGGCGAGCATATAGGGCAAATCATCACCGCCGACTTGAAAGTACAAGCATTAATTGACGAACATTATGTGGAACGGGTGGTTCAGGAGTTGCCGGCCGATTTCACACGTGATGGTGAAAATTATAAGCTGGAAGTGACTAAAGTATATCCTGAAGTGAAAGAGGGACAGTTTCGTACCGATTTTCGTTTTACTATGGGACGTCCGGAGAATATCCGTGCCGGGCAGACTTATCATGTCAATCTCCAGTTGGGCGATCCGGTGAAGGCTGTTCTGATTCCTCGCGGTGGCTTTTTTCAGACAACCGGAGGTAGATGGGTGTATGTTGTCGATGAAAGTGGTAAATTTGCTGTTCGTCACCCCATTCGCATCGGACGGCAAAATCCGCAGTACTATGAGGTGACCGAAGGGTTGAAGCCGGGGACCGGGTGATTGTTTCGGATATGAATTGTTTGGCAATAATGAAAAATTAATATTGAAATAAGTCTGCAATATGATCAATTACTTTTCGCCAAGTGATACGTAGCCAGCGGGTTAAGAAATCCCTGGTATTGGTAAATATAATAGGATTGTCTGTCTGTATTGCAACAGCATTACTCATCATACTTTATGTATGGTCGGAGTTGAGCTACGATTCATTCCATAATGCCGGGCGTGTATATCGTGTCGAAAGTCGGTTGTATGAAGGCGAAACGCTTACAGATAACTGGGCAACTACAGCTTATGGGCATGCGCCCACAATGGTGCGCGAGATTGCCGGCATTGAGAAGTATGTTCGTGTGACGGCACAAGATCGCGAACAAGTGGTGAATTATTTTGATAGAAGGTTTGCCGAAGGACATTATTGTTACACCGAACCTGCTTTTTTTGAGATATTCAATTTTCCGATAATCAAGGGGGACAAGACCGGACAACTGGTGCGTCCTAATACGGTAGTATTGACTGAAAGTGCGGCAAGCCGTTATTTCGATGGTGAAGATCCGATAGGGAAGGTGTTGACTTTCAGTACGTCTTCATCGCAACAAAATTTTGAAGTAACCGGTGTGATAGCGGATATGCCTGTTCGCTCTCATCTGAAATACGATTTTTTACTTTCATACAGTACGATTCCTAAAGAACGGCAGGACATTTGGTACATTCATGGAGTTTATACCTATGTTCGTTTGATGCCCGGGAAGCATCCGGCAGAGATAGAAGATGCTTTTCTCAGGATATCTGATAAGTATAAAACCGATGCATTGAAACATAAGACTTGGGCTGTGGAGTTGATACCGTTGAAGGATATTCACCTCACTCCGCAAAAAAGCCTATGAGAAAAGAAGTAAAAGGGAGCCGGGACTGCGGTTTTTTATACTATTGGTGATGTCCGTTGCTTTGCTACTGATAGGTTGGGCAAATGCTTTGAATCTGACAGTGGCGCGTTTTTTGGAACGCGGACGTGAGTTCGGGTTGCGCAAGGTTTTTGGTGCTTCGCATTGTCAGATTATCATCCAGGGGCTTCTTGAATCTGGTTTTATGAATTTGTTGGCTACACTGATAGCCTTTGGCTGGCTGGAACTCCTTTTTACCTCTTGTTTATCGTTGGGTAGGGCAAAACTTTGGGACGGATATACTGATATTACCCGCTTTTTGGGGAATGGTAGTCGGAGTTGTTGTTATCGGAACGTTTGTCGTAGGGCTTTACCCCTCGTGGCTGATGGTTTCTATACGTCCGTCGGAGATTATGAGGGGAAAACTGTTGCATGGCAAACGTGGCAACCGGATAAGGAAAGTACTGATTGTAATTCAATTTTTGATTTCTTTTGTTCTGATTGTCGGCACGTTTACAGTAGTCCGGCAGGTTCGTTACATGCAAAGTAAGGTTTTCACCGATTCCCATTCACGCATGTTGGTTATTAAGTACCCTTCGTTTACCGAGGGATTGGCACTGCGTATGGAGAGTTTCACCAAGCGCCTGAAGCAGCGGGCGGACATAAGTCACGTTACTGTTTCGGGAGCTGTTCCCGGGGTAGAGGTGGCCAATTATTTCACCAACCGCCCTTACGGAAGCGACCCTTCGCAGGTGAAACTGATACAGATGTTTGCTGTAGATTATGACTATTTGCCTGCTTATCTGCCCGATCTGATTTGTGGACGGTGCTTTTCTGAAGATTTTGGTGGCGATCTCAATCGGATTGTGCTCAACGAGGAAGCTGTCAGGTTGTTAGGCTATGAGTCACCCGAAGCTGCATTGGGACAACAGGTTAAAATGGAGGTGGTGGCTGATCCGCTTGAGATTATTGGGGTAGTGAGGAACTATCACCAACAGTCGCTTTCCGTGGCATATAAGCCCATTATCTTTTTTATGAAAGAACGAGTACCGTTTATTGAAACTCCTTATATTTCAATCCGCCTGACAGGTGAGGGAGAAGATAGTGTTTTAGCAGAGATTAGGCAACTGTATCATGAATACTTTCCGACTTCTTTATTCTCTTATTTCTTTTTAAATGATTTGAATACTTTCCTATATAAATCAGACCGTAATTTCGGTTGGATATTTGCCGGTGCTGCTTTGCTTGCTGTGTTTGTGGCATGTCTTGGATTGTGGATTGTAACGCTGTTTTCAACCTTGTCGCGCTTGAAAGAAGTGGGTATCCGTAAAGTACTTGGCGCAAATAAAAGCAGCCTGTTCTTTGTCTTAACTAAGGAGCTGATGCTACTCACTGTATTGGCATCTATTATTGGCATTCCTGTATCGGCAATGTTGATGGAAGGCTGGTTGGAAACATATGCTTTTCATATTTCGTTGTCTTGGTGGATATATGCAGTTACTTTCGTATTGTTGCTGATGATTGCATTTCTTACTGTCTTCCAACAAGTATGGCGTATAATTCGCCTGAAGCCGATGCGTATTTTGAAATATGAATAACAAATAAATATTGAACTGATTATGATTAAAACTGAAAAACTGACAAAACTCTTCACAACCGAAGAAGTGCAGACAAAGGCATTGAATGAAGTTACCTTGCAGGTGGAACAAGGGGAATTTGTTGCTATAATGGGGCCTTCGGGATGCGGTAAGTCAACCCTGCTGAATATTTTGGGTACACTCGATTCTCCTACTTCCGGATCTTACTCTTTTGAGGGGAAGCAGGTGGACAAAATGAACGAGAACCAGCTTACTGCCCTTCGGAAAGGCAACCTCGGTTTTATTTTCCAGAGTTTTAACTTGATTGATGAACTGACTGTGTATGAAAACGTGGAGTTGCCTCTTATTTATATGGGTATCAAAGCCGGAAAAAACGTAAAGCAAGGGTCAACAAGGTACTCGAAAAAGTGAATTTGTTGCATCGTGTCAACCACTATCCCCAGCAACTGTCCGGTGGGCAGCAGCAACGTGTGGCTATTGCCCGTGCCGTAGTGACGGATTGTAAATTGCTTCTTGCCGATGAACCTACTGGCAACCTGGACTCAGTGAATGGAATAGAAGTAATGGAGTTATTGAGTGATTTGAACCGCCAAGGAACTACTGTCATTATCGTTACCCACTCCCAACGGGATGCAATGTATGCACATCGTGTCATCCAATTGCTGGATGGGCAAATTGTAGCAGAGAATATTAATCGTCCGATGGAAAAAATAACACCGGTTAAAAATGAAACCCTATGATAGGAAATTATTGGAATAGTGCCTGGCGGAATCTGATGAAACGGAAAAAGTTCAGTTTCATTAATATATTCGGGCTGGCTGTCGGTATGGCATCGGCATTGCTGATTCTTACTTATGTGGCCTTTGAATTCAGTTTTGATAAAATGCATGCGAAGCATGACCGTATCTACCGTGTACAAAGTACATTTTACGAGGGAGAGGTGCTGACCGATTATTGGGCAAGCAGCTCTTTCGGATATGGTTCGGCAATGCAGGAGAATCTTGCCGGAATCGAAGACTATACCCGGATTGCATCTTTGTTCCAGCCGGAACAACTGGTGAAATATGGAGAACTGTGCCTGCGTGAAAACGAAATAGCCTATGCCGATCCGGCTTTTTCCGTTTGTTTGACTTCGAACTGTTGAAAGGTGACCGTGCTTCTTGTCTTTCTATGCCGGGCAAGTAGTGATAACCGAACGCATTGCCCGTAAGTATTTCCGTGATGAAGAGCCTATGGGGAAGATACTTGTTTTTAACAGCAACATAGGAAAGGTTTCCTGTGAGGTGACCGGAGTGATGAAGGAAATGCCATCCAATTCACATATACATTATAATTTCCTTTTGTCGTATAAGTCATTGCCTAAATGGGTACAAGAGTATTGGTATAAACACGAAACATATACCTACGTTTTACTGGATTCGCAGGAACGGAAAGAAGAGATTGAACGCGCTTTTCCCGGGATGGCGGAAAAGTATAAAACGGAAGAGGCTTTGAAGAATAAGACATGGGGTGTCCGTTTAGTTCCATTGGAGGATATTCATCTCACACCGCAGTTGGGTTATGAGGCCGAACAGAAAGGGAACCGTTCGGCTATCATCGCATTGGTGTTCGCTGCTGTGGCTATACTGGTTATTGCTTGGATTAATTATATCAACTTGACTGTTGCCCGTTCGATGGAACGTGCCAAGGAAGTGGGGGTACGACGGGTAGTGGGGGCTTTTCCGCAACAATTGGTCGGTCAATTCTTGTTCGAGGCGTTGGTGATGAACCTTATTGCCTTTGTGATAGCTGTGGGGCTGGTCGAAATGCTGCTTCCGGCTTTTAATTTGTTGGTAGGGCGGACAGTGAGTTTCTCTGTCTGGCTTACAGGATATTGGGGTTTGTCCGTATTTTTGTTGTTTGTGTGCGGTGTTTATGTTTCGGGTTACTATCCGGCACGTGCATTGCTCCGCAAAAAGCCTATTATGTTATTAAAAGGTAAGTTCCAAAATGGACGTTCGGGAGAACGTACCCGTAAATTGTTGGTGGTTGTGCAGTATACGGCATCTATGATTTTGCTATGCGGCACATTGATTGTATTTGCACAACTTAACTATATGCGCCGTCAGTCGTTAGGAGTAAGGACCGACCGGATTCTGGTTGTGAAGTTTCCCGGTCCGACAGAAGGAATGAAGATAAAGATGGAAGCAATGCGTAAAGCGATAAGAAAGCTTCCGTTGGTGTCGAAAGTCACTTGTTCGGGTTCGGTTCCGGGAGAGGAGGTTGCCATGTTCCTGTCCAATCGGCGAACGCATGATGCCTTGAAACAGAATCGGTTGTACGAGATGCTTAGTTGTGATCCTGATTATATGGATGCTTACGGGTTGGAACTTGTAGCCGGACGTGGCTTTTCGGAAGATTATGGGGATGATGTAAATAAATTAGTTATCAATGAAACGGCAGCACGGACATTGGGTTATACAGATTATGAGAGTGTCATAGGTGAAGAAATATCTGTTGAGACAATAGAGGAGCCAATGCAGGTGATTGGGGTAGTGAAAGATTATCACCAACAGGCATTGAATAGAAATTATACACCTATTATGCTGTTCCATAAAGATAAGATAGATTGGATTCCGCAACGTTATATCTCTATTGTAATGAAGCCGGGTGATTCGTTGGAGCTTGTATCGCAGATATCGGAAATATGGACAACTTATTTTGCTGATTCCAGTTTCGATTATTTTTTTCTCGACCAGTTCTATGATCGTCAGTATCGTCAGGATGAAGCTTTCGGAGTATTGATGGGAGGATTTACAGGGCTGGCCATCTTTATTTCTTGTTTGGGGTTATGGATTTTGGTTATGTTCTCTTGTGCTGTGCGCACAAAGGAGATGGGCATTCGCAAAGTATTAGGTGCTTCACGGTTGAATTTGTTCTATCAGTTAGGTAAGGACTTTTTATTCCTATCCTGATTGCAATTGTGATAGCATTGCCCGTGGCGTGGTTCAGCATGAATGCATGGTTAAGCCATTATGCATTCCGTACAGAACTGAAAGCTTGGTTTTTCTTGCTTCCGGTGGTGTTGATAGTGCTGATTTCGTTTTTAACTGTGGCGGGGCAGACCATTACAGTGATCTACAGTAAGCCGGCGCGCTCGTTGCGATATGAATAACAGATACAGGAGTCTTTTATCTTAATAAATCTATATTGAAAATGGACTAAATGTGCAGATTCGGGTCAGTCCGTTATTTAATGTTTGTGGAATGGTGGAAGCAAGCATCAAGATGAAACAAAAAGCTATTATTGGTTGTTTGATAGTATTCTATTCTTTGATTTAATCGAAAATAGAGCTGAAAAAGTAACAGATTTATATTACCTTTGCCGCCTAAAATTAAAGAAAATGAAATCGGATATTGAAATAGCACGCAGCATTGAGCTGACAAAGATTAAACAGATAGCCCGCGAAACCGGAATTCCTGTTGAACACATTAGTAATTATGGCCGATATATAGCCAAAGTAGATGAAAACCAAATTGATGAAGAAAAGGTACGAAAGAATAATTTGATTCTGGTAACTGCCATCACTCCGACTAAAGCCGGTATCGGGAAAACAACAGTTTCTATCGGATTGGCATTGGGATTGAACAGGATTGGAAAGAAGGCCATCGTTGCTTTGCGCGAACCTTCATTGGGGCCTTGTTTCGGTATGAAAGGCGGAGCAGCCGGAGGAGGATATGCCCAAGTCTTGCCAATGGATAAGATCAACCTTCATTTTACGGGAGACTTTCATGCGATTACCTCTGCTCACAACATGATTTCGGCCTTGCTTGATAATTATCTTTATCAAAACCGGGACAATGGATTCGGTTTGAAGGAAGTGTTGTGGAAAAGAGTATTGGACGTAAACGACCGTTCTTTGCGTTATGTCGTTACCGGATTGGGACCGAAAACAAATGGTATCACACAGGAGTCAGGATTTGATATTACTCCGGCCTCAGAGATAATGGCGATTCTTTGTCTTGCCAATGATGAAGATGATCTTCGCCGTCGTATTGAAAATATTCTGCTTGGCTTTACATACGATAACAAACCTTTTACGGTGAAAGACTTAGGGGTGGCGGGAGCAATCACGGTGCTTTTGAAGGATGCTCTTTTCACCTAATTTGGTGCAGACAACCGAACATACGGCTGCTTTTGTACACGGAGGTCCATTTGCCAATATAGCTCATGGATGCAATTCCATCCTTGCAACCAAGATGGCAATGACTTTCGGTGATTATGCTATTACGGAAGCCGGCTTTGGAGCTGATCTCGGTGCAGAGAAGTTCTATGACATTAAATGCCGCAAAGCCGGAATTACCCCGAAATTGACTGTACTCGTTGTTACGGCGCGCGCCTTAAAGATGCATGGCGGTGTTCCTCAAGACAAGATAAAGGAACCTAATTTGGAAGCTCTGCAAAAAGGTATTGCCAATATGGACAAGCATTTGCGTAATTTGGAGTCTTTCGGACAGACGGTACTTGTTGCCTTCAACCGTTATGGTGACGATACTCAGGAAGAAATAGATTTTCTTCGTACCCATTGTGCAGAGAAAGGTGTTGCTTTTGCTGTCAATAATGCTTTCACTCAAGGAGGAGAGGGTGCAGTGGAACTGGCGGAACTTGTTGTAAAGACTATCGAAGAACAGCCTTCCGAACCATTACACTTTGCTTATGATAATGAAGACAGTGTAGAAACGAAGATTTCAAAGGTGGCGTCTCATCTTTATGGTGCGGATATTATTACTTACAGTGCCGCTGCGCGCAAGAAGTTGAAGCATATTGAAGAATTGGGATATGCTCATTTCCCTATTTGCATTGCGAAAACACAGTATTCATTCTCTACAGATCCTAAACTTTATGGTGCAGTGGAGGGCTTTGAATTCCATGTGCAGGATATTGTGATGAATGCCGGAGCAGAGATGTTGGTTGTTATAGCCGGAGAAATCATGCGTATGCCGGGGTTGCCGAAAGAGCCGCAAGCACTTCATATTGATATTGTAAACGGAGAAATAGAGGGTTTGTCATAATCCCTTTTCTGTGTTTTGGCTTTTATTTGGTTATCAATTTAATCTTCTCTTAGCACAGATTGATACAAAAAACGCTTCTATGCTTTTTGTGCAATCTGTGCTATTCATTAAATAATTTCATCCACAGTTCTTATGCAGGAAAAATTATACTACTTTTCTTTTTTCGTCCCGATATTGCTGGGGAGATACTCCAAGATGAGCTTTCACATATTTACCGAAGAAAGACTGATTGGGGAAATTAAACTCCTCTGCTATTTCCTTGATGGACTTATCTGAATTTCTCAGTTGATATTTAATGTGCTCCATGGTATATTCGTTAATCAATGTCGACGGATTTTTACCGCAAGCATCTTTGATGACTTTAGAAAGATACTTGGGAGTGTAGAACAGGGCATCGGCATAATAGCTCACCGAGCGGTGCATTCCATTGTCTTTCGATAACTTTTCAATGAAACGGCGAAATATGTATTCATGCTGTTTCGTTTCGTTTTTATTCTCTGTTTCATCTTTAGGAACTTCTCTGGTGACAATTGCGATAATTTCACATAAGATAGACGAGAATATATATTTCATGGACTTTCTGTGATAGGGATGAGGTTCACTGTTAATCTTAGTCATTATCAAATCTTCATAGTATCGAAAGATTATATACTTATTTCCCTCTACATGCTTGATTGGATTATTGCGCAGATAAGTGGCTGTGTTCCATTCATTTTTCCCCATCTTGAAGACGCGTTGCAGAAATTGAGTGGAGAAACCGATGATGCTTATTTTGTGTTGAGGACTCAGCATGGTATGGCTGATGATGACGGACGGTAGCCCGAAGATGAGGTCGTCTTTTTGCAACTGATAGGTTTTATCATTCATATCCAACTGAATGCTGCCTTCCAAACAGGAAATCAGAAGAAAGCAATTCAGCCTCACCGTTCCGTTGCTGTAAGGGACATTCTCTAAACTGTTTATCACCATAAAGTCATCGTCTACATAGTTTACAAAGTTCTCGTTTGTTTTAAAGTCCTCTATACTGACATTTTTTATTATTCCTTTTTCCATACTATTCCTTTTTTAGTTGCTACAAAGTTGGTGAATAATAGGATAATCAATGTGTCCCATAATGCGTAAATGCTGTCCGATATTTCCCTGTTATGCAGTGATTTATTATTAAAAAAGATGAATGGAGAAAATAGAACATAATCAGAGGAATATAGGTCACTCGGTCTTTCCCGGCTTTGGTCTACTTTTGTTGTCAGTTTTTTAATAAAGACAATCAATATGATAACAGTAAACAAAAAATGGATGCGACTGATGGGAGTAATCGGTTGCACATTGTGGATGTCCTCCTGTAAACAAGCACCGGAGGCGCAAACTAGTGCTAACTATGCAATAATGAAAGTAACTACTGCCGATAAGGAATTGTCTACTTCCTATTCGGCAACGATTCGCGGGCGGCAGGATATTGATATTTATCCGCAAGTATCGGGCACTATCGAACGACTCTGTGTTTCTGAAGGTGAAAAGGTACGCAAAGGGCAGTTGCTTTTCATTATAGATCAAGTACCTTATAAAGCGGCGCTGACAACAGCCCTTGCCAATGTGGAAGCGGCTAAGGCAGGACTTGCTACTGCAGAATTGGCCTATACCAGCACAAAGGAACTGTATGTCCAAAAAGGTGGTTTCGCAGTATAACCTGAAAACGGCCGAAAACAATTATCTCACTGCCAAGGCACAACTCTCGCAGGCACAGGCACAAGAAGTGAGTGCCCGAAACAACTTGTCGTATACTGAGGTAAAGAGTCCGAGTGACGGAGTGGTGGGCGCATTGCCTTTCCGTGTTGGTGCATTGGTGAGTCCCGGCATACAACAGCCGTTGACAACGGTTTCCGATAATTCAGATATGTATGTTTATTTCTCGATGACCGAGAACCAGCTTCTTTCCCTGACCCGTCAGTACGGTAGCATGGACGAAGCGCTAAAAAATATGCCTGAAGTGGAACTCCGTCTCAATGATAATTCAATATATGATGAGCATGGAATTATTGAATCTATCAGCGGAGTGATTGACCGTCAGACAGGTACGGTAGTGGCGCGTGCCGTTTTTCCGAATGAGTCAAGATTGTTGCATAGTGGCTCATCGGGCAATGTGGTCATTCCCAGTGTCTATAAAGATTGTATCGTTATTCCACAAGGCGCAACAGTGCAGATGCAGGATAAAACAATTGCTTATAAAGTGGTGGATGGCAAGGCTGTCTCTACATTAATATCTGTAGCCGGTATCAATGACGGACGCGAGTATGTCGTGCTCGATGGATTGAAGGCGGGTGATGAGATTATTTCCGAAGGTGCGGGTTTGATACGCGAAGGAACGGTGGTTAAATAAGAAGGAGAATAAGAATCATGAAAGGAAATATATTTATAAAAAGGCCGGTAATGGCCATATCCATTTCTATTCTGATAGTGGTGATTGGATTGATTTCCCTTTTCTCATTGCCCGTAGAGCAATATCCCCGATATCGCTCCTCCCACTGTGCAGGTATCTGCTACCTATACAGGTGCCGATGCCGAAGCTGTGATGAATAGTGTAATCATGCCATTGGAAGAAAGCATCAATGGTGTGGAGGATATGATGTATATCACTTCTACTGCTACGAATGCAGGTACGGCTACCATCGAGGTGTATTTCAAACAGGGGACAGACCCCGATATGGCGGCCGTCAATGTACAGAACCGAGTGTCCAAAGCGCAGGGGTTGCTGCCTGCCGAAGTGACGAAAATCGGTGTGACGACGCAGAAACGCCAGACCAGTTTCTTGCAGATCAATGCATTGGCAAGCACCGACGGACGTTATGACAAGATATTCCTGGGAAATTATATGGATATCAATGTGATTCCTCAAATCAAGCGTGTGGAAGGAGTAGGAGATGTGATGATGCTGGGAGATACGTACAGTATGCGCATTTGGTTGCACCCGGAACGTATGGCACAATATGGTCTTGTGCCTTCGGATGCTGTAACAGCCGTATTGGGCGAACAAAATATAGAGGCACCTACTGGTTCGTTGGGTGAGAATTCAAAGAATGTGTTTCAGTTCACCATGAAGTATCGCGGACGACTGAAAAGCGTGGATGAATTCCGGAATACCGTAGTTCGTGCACAAGCCGACGGTTCTGTGCTCCGTCTGAAAGATGTGGCGGATGTGGAACTGGGCACACAGACCTACAGTTTCAGCAGTGAGATGGATGGCAAGCCGGCTGTAATGTTTATCGTATTTCAGACGGCGGATCAAATGCTACCGCCGTGAACGAATCGATTTCAAAGAAGATGAAGGAAATGGAAAAAGATTTGCCTCAGGGTACTGAGTTTGTCAACATGATGAGTTCCAATGACTTCCTTTTTGCTTCTATACATAATGTGGTGGAAACACTGGTAATCGCCATTATTTTGGTGGTTTTGGTTGTGTATTTCTTTCTTCAGGATTTCAAGAGTACACTTATTCCATCCATTTCCATTATTGTATCGTTGATTGGAACCTTTGCTTGCCTGATGGCTGCGGGCTTCAGTATCAATATCCTGACGCTTTTCGCATTGGTGCTTGCTATCGGTACGGTGGTGGACGATGCCATTGTGGTGGTGGAAGCTGTCCAGTCCAAGTTCGATGTCGGATATAAGTCTTCTTATTTGGCAACAAAGGATGCCATGGGAGATGTGACGATGGCTATTATTTCATGTACCTGTGTCTTTATGGCAGTATTTATTCCTGTTACATTTACAGGGAGGAACTTCCGGGATTTTCTATACCCAGTTTGGTATCACGATGGCAACCTCTGTGGGTATTTCCATGATTTCGGCTCTGACTTTGTGTCCGGCGCTTTGTGCCATTATGATGCGTCCGTCGGACGGAACTAAAAAGTGCGAAGAGTATCAACGGACGAGTGCGTGCTGCCTATAATGCTTCGTTTAATGCCGTATTGGGAAAATATAAGAAAGGAGTTCTTTTCTTTATCCGCCATCGGTGGATGGTATGGGCTTCACTGGCTATCACGACAGTACTGCTGGTTTATTTCATGGGTACTACCAAAACAGGCTTGGTGCCTCAGGAAGATCAGGGCGTTATCATGGTAAACATTGCTACTTCGCCGGGCAGTACCCTCGAAGAAACGAATAAAGTAATGAATAAATTGGAAGATATCTTGAAAAAGACACCTGAAATAGAGCACTATTCACGTGTGGCAGGATATGGATTCCTTTCCGGTCAGGGAACTTCATACGGTCTGATTGTGATTCGTCTGAGAGACTGGAGCGAACGAAAGGGGTAACGAACATACATCAGATGCGGTGGTGGCACGGCTTAATGCGCAGTTCTATCAAATTAAGGATGCGCAGATATTCAGCTTCCAGCCCGGTATGATTCCCGGATATGGTATGGGTAACTCCATCGAACTGAATCTTCAAGACCGAACAGGCGGTGATATGACTACCTTCTATAACTCGGTGATGCAGTTCCTCGGTGCACTCAACCAGCATCCCGAAGTAGCGATGGCTTATACATCGTATGCTATCAACTTCCCGCAGATATCGGTGGAAGTGGATGCAGCCAAATGCAAACGTGCCGGTATTTCTCCCTCGATGGTACTTGATGCATTGGGCAGTTATTGTGGTGGCGCGTATATCTCTAATTATAATCAGTTTGGAAAGGTATATCGTGTTATGATGCAGGCTTCGCCCGAATATCGTCTGGATGAGCATGCCTTAAATAATATGTTTGTACGCAACGGCTCGGAGATGGCACCTGTCAGTCAGTTTGTTACTCTGAAGAAAGTGTTAGGACCTGAAGTAGCCAATCGCTTTAACCTCTATAGTTCTATCACTGCCAACGTGAATCCGGCCGAAGGCTATTCTTCCGGTGAAGTGCAGAAAGTGATTGAAGAGGTGGCGGCGCAGACTCTGCCGACAGGTTATGGTTATGAATATGGCGGTATGGCGCGTGAGGAATCAAATAACGGTGGCGGAAAGACACTGTTCGTTTATGCTGTGTGCGTATTGCTTATTTATCTGATTCTGTCCTGTCTCTATGAAAGCTTTCTTGTTCCATTTGCCGTCATTCTGTCCGTGCCTTTCGGACTGATGGGAAGTTTTCTGTTTGCGAAACTCTTTGGATTGGAGAATAACATCTATTTGCAAACCGGTGTGATTATGTTGATTGGATTATTGGCAAAGACGGCCATCCTGATTACAGAATACGCTATCGAACGCCGCCGCAAAGGTATGGGTATCGTAGAATCTGCTTATTCTGCTGCGCAGGTTCGTTTACGCCCTATTCTGATGACAGTCTTGACTATGATTTTCGGTATGCTTCCGTTGATGTTTTCTACCGGTGCAGGTGCTAATGGAAACAGTTCATTGGGCACCGGTGTTGTGGGTGGTATGGCTGTTGGAACACTGGCATTGCTTTTTGTTGTTCCTGTTTTCTATATCATCTTCGAGTTCTTGCAAGAGAAGATTCGCAAGCCGATGGAAGAGGAACCCGATGCGCAAGTTTTGTTGGAAAAGGAAAGAAGTCATGCGGAACAGAGTACTTTTGGCAATGAAAAAAAGAAATAATGTAAGAAGAATATGAAGAAAATACTATTACTGACTACCGTTACTGCTTTGTTGAGCAGTTGCGGTATATACACCAAATATCAGCCCGAAACGACAGCCCCCGATAATCTTTATGGTGAAGGAACGGCAGTAGTCGACACCGCTAATCTGGGCAATGTGGATTGGCGTGAATTATTCACCGATCCGCGATTGCAGGAACTTATTGAGCAAGGATTACAAAGCAACACCGATTACCTGTCTGCACAGCTTCGTGTAGAAGAGGCGAAAAGCCACGTTGCTTTCTGCTAAATTAGCTTTTCTTCCTTCATTTTCTCTTGCTCCACAAGGTACAGTGAGCAGCTTTGACAAGCAAAAGGCTGTGCAGGCTTATTCTTTTGCCCGTTACCGCCAGTTGGGAACTGGATATTTTCGGTCGTATGCGTAATGCCAAGCGTCAGGCAAAGGCTTTGTATGCTCAGAGCCAGGACTATCAACAAGCGGTTCGTACTCAATTGATAGCAGGAATAGCCAATACTTATTATACCTTGTTGATGTTGGATGAGCAACTCTCGCTGACTCAACAAACCGAACAGGCATGGCAAGAAACTGTTGTCTCTGCACGTGCCTTGATGGAAGCGGGACAATACAATGAAGCGGGAGTTTCACAGATGGAAGCAACTTATTATAGTGTTCAAACTTCTATCCTCGACTTGAAGGAACAAATTAATCAGGTAGAAAACAGTCTTGCGTTACTCCTTGCCGAAACGCCTCGTCATTATGAGCGCGGAACATTGTCTGCACAGCATTTTACGCAAGACCTTTCGGTAGGTATCCCCATGCAGATGCTTGCCAATCGTCCCGATGTCCGTTCGGCAGAACGTTCACTGGAAGCAGCTTTTTACGGAACAAATCAGGCACGTTCTGCGTTTTATCCTTCCATTGTGTTGAGTGGAAGTGCCGGATGGACTAATTCTGCAGGAAGCATGATTGTTAATCCCGGCAAGTTCCTGGCTTCGGCTGTCGGTTCACTTACTCAACCATTGTTTAACAGAGGTCAGGTTATTGCTCAATACCGCATATCAAAAGCACAACAGGAAGAAGCTCGTCTCTTTTTTCGAACAGGCTCTTCTGAATGCCGGCAGTGAGGTAAATGATGCTTTGACTGCTTGTCAGACAAGTCGCGAGAAAACGGTATTATTTGACAAACAGATAGTATCTCTGCAAAAGGCATTGAAAAGTACTTCCTTGCTGATGGAGCATGGGACGACAAACTATCTCGAAGTCTTGACTGCCCGACAGACTTTGCTGAGTGCGCAGCTTTCGCAAACAGCTAACCGTTTCACCGAGATACAAAGTGTGATTAGTCTTTATCAGGCGTTGGGAGGAGGAAGAGAATAGGAAAAATCTACTGTTATCTTCATAGCGATGAAGGCTGAAAGGGCTGTTCGGAAAGTGATTTTAGAACAGCCCGCTTTAAACACCAAGGTCTTTTCAAAAAAGACTTTGGTGTTTTCCTATAAAATAGCGTAGTTCTCTTTAATTTTTTGAGTTTCAAAAGATAAGCGGAGCATAGAAAACAGGCAGGTAACGATTTGGTGACGGAAATCCATCGCTTGCTTGCGTTTTTCTGCATAACCTCAAATAACTCTTCAGCTACAAAAGTAGTTAATTTACTTGACCTTAGCAAGTTTTTATGCGGGATTTTCAAGGGAGATCAGGTCCTGTATCGGGCTTGACCTCCCTTTTTATTTCCATCCGTAAGATATCCTCCTTTTTACCATATTCCCTCTTCCCACGAATGAATCATTTTCGGTAATCAAGTTTTATCCCTTCAAAAAGTATCGGAAATACATCATTGATACATAATGGTTTACTGATAAAATATGGGGCTGGCGGTATCCGTCAACCCTATGTTCGCCTTCTGATTTTCCAAAACTTTGCAGGCGAAGAAAGACAAAAACAGTATCGAACTAAAAACAGCCGGAAAATGGAAGAAGGCAAGAATGAAATCATGGAGCTCAGGCAGATGATCGAAGGATGCTTCGAGCGTCAGAACAAGCTCATCGCCCGTCTGGAAATGGAGCTGGAGGCACTCAGTAACTTCAACGGCAAGCAGATGCTGGACAGCCGCGACATGCGTCTCCAGCTGAAAGTCTGCGACCGGACACTGATACGCTAGCGCATGTCGGGAAAGCTGCCGTCCTTCAAGATCAGCGGCAAGGTGTACTTCTGGGCATTCGACGTGTACAAGTTCCTCCGGGAGGAATACGGCACGGCCGCCCTGCTGGAAGCCTTCGAAGAACAGGAACCAATAACAATTAATAATAGCAGAACGAATGGAAAATCAAAGTAAGTACATCATGATCGAGCGGAACAAGTTCGCCGCCCTTGTCAAGGCACACCGCAAATGCCTGCAGATGCTGAGTATCCTGACCTACGCGCATACCGTCAAGGAAGTGCAGCTGACCTTCACGCTGGAGGAGATCTGCGAGCTTCTGCAGATGACCCGCGAGGAAGTGGAAACGCAACGGCAAAGGGGATACATCCGTTTCAGCGTGCAGAACGGCATGACCGTCTACGAGATCACGGACATCCTGCGGTTGAAGAACATGCTGAGATGGGCAGGATATACCGCAAGATCGACGAGATGGTAATAACCATTCCGGTAAAAAAAGAGACCGGGAATGTAACGGATTCATTAACCGATTAATAGGATTCCAATATGAGACAGTTGGTACATGCCTCGCTTTTCAGCGGGTTTGGCGCGGCGGATCTCGCCGCCGAATGAATGGGATGGCGCAACGCCTTCCATTGCGAGATAGACGAGTTTTGTAACCGGATTTTAAATTATTGGTTCAGCCATGCAGAAAGTTATACGGATATTACAACTACGGATTTTCGGGGATGAAGGGGAAAGGTCGACATCCTCACGGGAGGTTTCCCCTGCCAGCCCTTCTCAGTCGCCGGCCAGCGAAGGGGCGCGGAGGACAGCCGTTACCTCTGGCCTCACATGCTCCGTGCCATTCACGAGATCCGGCCCGGTTGGATCGTTGGTGAGAACGTTGGTGGCATCCTCACGATGGTACAGCCCGGCAAGGCGGCTCACGTGGGATGTCAGCCCTCTCTGTTCGGAGAGGATCAGCCTGTATACCGCAAGCGGGAGGAATACGTCGTCGAGACCATCTGCCGGGATCTTGAGCGTGAAGGATATACCGTCCAGCCGCTGCTTATTCCGGCTTGTGCCGTCGGTGCCCCGCACCGGAGGGACCGGGTATGGTTTGTTGCCCACGCCGATGGCGAGGGATTGCAGTCCGAGAGGAGCGAACAGCCTCCAGAAGGGGCTTCCGGAAATCATCCGCGAGATGCTCCTGCCCACCCCGACAGCGACGGAGATACACCACCGGCAGCGGGTGGAACGCTGGAAAAGTCAGGGACGCACGTCCATGCACGGGGCGGAGGACGGGGAGAAGAATCCCAACGGCCTGACGGACTTCCTGGACTTCCACGGGCTGCTCCCGACTCCGACGGCAAGGGACTGGAAGGGTGCGCCGACCTTGGAACACTTCGCGAGGAAGGGGAAGAACCCGCAGCAGGGCAGCCTTCCCGATTTCTTTGCCCAGGCTGGGAGGAGTTTCCAACTCAATCCCCTGTTTGTGGCCGAGATGATGGGGTTCCCCGTCAATTGGACGGTATTACCTTTTCTTCCTGGCGGCAGCAGTCCGTCAAGGGATACGGGAACGCCATCGTCCCCCAGGTAATCCATGAGATATTCAAAGCGATAGAATCAACCTATAAACAGTAAACGACATGCACACGTTAGTCATAACAGAACATCCCGAGTTCGGCAAGGTCCGGACCGTGGAAGCCGGAGGCAGGGTCTGGTTTTGCGCCAGGGACGTGGCCTCGGCGTTGGGATACGCCAATCCCAAGGATGCCGTCAACCGGCATTGCAGACCGAAGGGGGTACGCGTCCACGACCTCCTTACGGCAGGCGGCCGGCAGAAAGTGAAGTTCATCGACGAGGGGAACCTTTACCGCCTGATGGCCGGCAGCCGCCTGCCCTCGGCCGAGAGTTCAAAGCTGGATCTTTGACGACCTTGTTCCACGGACATTAAAAGAGGGCGGATACCTGCTTGACATAAAGGGAGAAACCGACTCCGAACTGCTTTCACGGGCCTTGTTGCTCGCGGAAAACAAAATAAAGGAACGCGACAGGCATATATCCGTACTGGAAGAGAAAAACGCGCGGAACGCCATTGAATTGAGCCTGCAGGCTCCGAAAGTAAGGTATTTTGACGAGGTCCTGCATTCGGCAAGCACATATACGACCACGCAGATAGCCAAAGAACTTGGAATGAGCGGGAGGGAGCTGAATTACAGGCTGAAATTGCTTGGGGTCCAGTTCCGCCAGTCAGGGACATGGATGCTTACCGCCCGATACCAGAAGGAAGGATATACCCGGACACATACGCATGTATGGCAGAACCGAACGGAGAAACCGGAACGGCCATGCATACCGTATGGACGGAACGCGGCAGGCTTTTTATCCATCATCTGCTGAATTTCAACCTTGGGTATCAGGCATAACGACATACTCCCGCATTATAAAAACGGTTGTTTGTAATGTGGGAAACGTTGAAAACCCTGTATGAATGAAGGGAGAGCACTACAAGATAACGTAGGCTCTCCCTCTTTCTTTATTATCTATTTCTCATAAAGCAGTAAAAATTCCATTTTCCTGCGTCTTTCTATTGATTTGACCTTCCGTCCCCGGTAGTGGCAATAGGAAATGTATTCCCTGTATATGTCACGGTCTCCGGCCTCCAGCTTTCGGAGCAGGCGGCTTTTGGGGCGTTTCCCGTATCCGAGCAATGCCGACGTTCCGACATTGTAGCTTAAAACCATCAGAAGTTCCGCATCCTTGCCGTACCTGCGGAACAACGCGTAGCGTTTCATGAGGTCCTTACGGAGCAGTGCCTCCGCTTCAGCCTCCGTCATGTCGTAGGACAGATTCTCGCCCGGCAATTGGCGGTGTCCATAACCGTAGTACGGAAATTTGTCTTTTCCATGAAGTCCCTCTCACTGTTTTACAAGGCTGACCGCAAGTTCAAACTTTACCGGGTCCGGTCCCTGTCGCATTTTTACCGGCTGTGCCGACAGACCGGCTCTCAACAGTGTCATCACAAGCATGCACAGCATTGCCTTTCCTCTCCAAATTGGCATTCCCTTTACCTTTTTCATTGTTTTTGCTATAATCTTAATCCTCCCTTCCGGGCCTTATCCCGGTTGACCTTTGAGACACGCTCCTCTTCCTGCCTCTCTCGCGGCGTTGCGGTAAGGAAACGGACAAGAAGGTCGTACTCACGGACAAGCTGCTGCGAGCACTCGAGCCGGAGCGTGTGGGCCAGATTGCTCATCGGGCTTGTACTCCTGGCGGAGATGTCCTGTTCCAGCAGTTTATCCAGACAGGCATTCCTCCTTCGCTGTATGTACTCCTGAATCTGCCGCGGCGTTTCAAGTTTCCTGACATGGGAACGCAGGTCGTTTAAACATTTATACATATAATGCTGCCTGTATAGCTCCTCGGCCTTGTCCTCAAAGAAAGAAAGGTAGTCCGCATTTGACTTTACCGTTCCCGTCTGGATTTTCTCGTCCAATACTTCCATTGTTGAATCCAGCCAGTCCATAAACCTTATGACATTGGGGTCCTGTTGTTCCATTCCATTATATTTTTAATCCGTTCGACTTCTTTTTCATCGTTTCCGGCTCCGTTTTTGCTTTCACTTCCTCGCGGGGAGCCTTCATCGAGAGAAGCCGTTCGAAGCCCGTATAATCCTTGACCAGTCTCTGCATGCATTCCAGCCGGTAGGTATGTGCCAGGTTGGAAATATCGTCCGTACTGCGCCTGCGGATACTCCCGCTGACCAGCTCCTTCAGGCATTCCTCCCGTTTATGCCGTATATATCCATGCACCTTTTCGGGAGCTCCCACCTGCCGGATTACCTGGCGGAGTTCCCCGTATTGTTTTACCATGAAATGGGACTTGAACAATTCCTCCCCGGTCCACGCAAAATGATAAAGGTAATCCCGGTCCAGTTTATTTCGGATCTCCTTTATTGTTTCTTCCTCGTACCGTATTCGCATGTCCAGATATTCGGCAAGCTGCTCCATGCCGTATTTATCCTGTTCCGTCATAGCTCCCGCCTTTCGTTAGTCGATTGTATCCGTATTTGCCCTGTCCTCGATGGAGAACGGGATGTCCAGCGTCCGTTCCACTCTGAAGTTGTCCACCGCCACGAAGCGGATCCCGGGATTGTCCTCTCCCGTGTTCCGGTAAAAGAGGGTGAATACCTGGCGGCAGATGTCCGTCGTGTCCAGCCCCGCAATGCCGGAGAGGTCCGTCAGCTCGCGGTTCACCAGCCTGGTTCCGTCCGCGGCGAACACCTCGCCGTCACCCTCCAGTTGTATGTATCCGATGCGGTAACGGGCCTCGCGGTAATCCCCCTCGCGGTCAAGCGTCAGACGGATCTCCACCGTCTCATCCGGTTCAATGCCTTCCTGCAGGTACCAGGACGAGAGCGAGAAATCGTATGCCTGCCGCACCTCCAGACGGTCGTCACAGCCGGCAAGCATGCACGCCGGCAGAGCCAGCGCGCATCCCATGATGAATGTTCCTAATTTCATTGTTTCCTGTTTTTAAAAGATTAATCGATGATATATTTCAGTCCGGCGGCCACGACCGTATGGAAATGCCCTACGGACGATCCGAAAGAAGACGCGTTGCCGGACATTGAAAAGGAAAAAGCCCAGCGGTCGGTCAGGTACGCCTCCATCTCGAATGCCGGGCGAAGCCGTAGATGAAGGCCCCTTGTGCAGCAGGGTCGCCCCCGTCATAAAGGATCCTGCCGTTCCGGTTTACCCTCTCATAGCCTGCCAGCGCGGACAGGCCGGCGGACAGGAACACGTTCCTGCCCCTGTCCGGAGAGGAACGGGAAGAGACAGCCCGCCTCCGCCGTGAACTGCTCCTTGGGTACGGCCGTCTCCTTATAGGCATAGTGTTTCTTCACGTAGTCCGCGCCGAACACCCAGCGCGAGCGGTTACGGTTGTAACGGCTCAGGGCCAGCCCGGCCTGGAAATTCCCCCTCAGGTGTCTTACGTTCCTTCCGAAGCCGTCCACGCCGCCCAGCGTCAGCTGAAGTCCAGTCTGCCCGGGCAGGTAGCGTTGCGCGGAAACCTCGCCCGTCCAAAGGGACAGGAAGGCGCACATGGTTATGAACAGATATTTTTTCATGGGATTACTCCTTTATCAGTCCGTCCACCAGTCTGGCGTCCACCAGGTCGCTGTTCTCGATATGGAACCGCTGGTGGCGTCCGCCGCCCTTCTCGTAAATCTCCACCTCGATGAGCTTGTCATCGGGGATGACCACCTTGTGGAAAGCGTAGACGATGCGTCCTTCCCCTTTGCCCTCTATACGCCTGAGCTCGTTGAGCGCACGTACCGGCTCGATGTAGGTCTCCTGCTGTGCCGTCCGCTTGGCCACTTTCTTGTCCACCACCTTGAAACGCACGAAGTCGATGTCGAATGGCACATGGGAGGAATTGGCCAGCGAGACGTGGAGGAACAGCAGGTCCTTATGCACATAGATGCCCTTGAGCAGGGCCTGCATCCCGAACTGGCGGCAGCCGATATGCTTCACGTCCCTGCGGTCCAGACGGTGTATGGTGTACATCAGGCTGGCGATGACCGAGGGGTCCTCCTCGCCGAGCTCGGTCACACGGACGGCGCTCCCGCCCGCGGAGGGCCCTGCCGGAAACCGGCTGTCCATGTTGATGTTCAACGCTTCCGCTTCCTCCTCGTAGGAAACGAGGAACGAATAGAACGAGCCGTCCCCCGTGATGACCGAGAAGTTCGTCTCGCCGGGGAAATCCCGGACGGCGGCCTTGACGCGCACCACGTTCTCCACGCCGTCCGCCTTGCCCGCGATGATGTCCGTGCTGCCCAGGTCGACATAGCGGACCTCCGAGGGAAAAAGGATATGCACCGTCTTGCTGAACGGCACGCCGATCCTGTAGGGCGTGATATGCTGGCCGGCGGTCAGGATCCTGACCCCGCCCTCCGGCCTGGGCTCCTGCGCCCGGCAGGCCATTCCTGCCAGCGCGGCCATGATTGAAAGAATGAATGTTCTCATCTTGAATGATTGTTTTTAAAAAAGATTACAGTTAAACGTCATTATTGCTTTTTTGTGACCAGCAACACCTTGTACCCGGCCTTCAGCTTTACCTTGACCGCCTTGACGCGTTGCGAGATGAACCGTGTCCCGCCCTGCAGGACACCCCGCGTGAGGTCCATCGCCACCTGTTGCCCGGCGGAACCGGCGAAGGAGATGCTGCCTCCCATGCCCTGGCTCACGTCCCCCAATACTTCCTTGGCGGCCGTCCGGCTTTCCGAACCCGGCACGAAGATGCCCCGCTGCCCGTCGATATCGTATGTCGCCAGTTGTACGGGAATGATATTGCCCGCATACTCGATGCTGCTTACCAGGATGTCCAGGCGTTCCCCACGGATATCGGCCGTTCCGGTCACCAGGCTGTTGGCCGGCACGGTGACGCTTCCGGCCTGCAGGGGAGCGAGCAGGCGCAGCTTCACCCGCCCTCCCTGCTCAAGGGGTCTGGCTCTCGGAGATGCAGGCCGGGATGGTGTTCATCCCCATCCGGTAGCTGCTGCCCACCGCCGTGTTGAAGCCGTAGTTCCTCTCCACGGCCAGTGAGGCGACAAACGCGGAATCCGTCAGCGGCTGCTCCAGGGCGGAGGTCGTTCCGGTCTCCACCCGCTGACGGGGACAGGCTCCGGCTTTTTCCTCCTCCACCTCGTCAGGTGTGGTTTCCGGTTTCGGGTTCAGGTACCTGGCGGCCATCCGGTAGGACTGTTCCATCATCTCCTCGCGGGATCCCGTCCGGCGGTTTTCCGCTTCCGCCTCTTCCAGCCGGCGGGACAGTTCTTCCACCTTTTGTTCCAGAGCGCCGGTTGTCGCTTGCGGAGTTTCGTAAAAGCTCTCCAACTGCCCGGCGATCTGCCCGTAAGTGTCCGCCGACTGCCGTATGCTCCCATCTGGGGAAGGAATGCTGTCCGCGCCCTTTTTCCCTTCCAGCAGCCTTCCGGCAAGGTCGGAAAGCGACTGCATCCGTCTGTCTTTCTCCCGACGGGCCTGCTGTCTTTCATAAACGTCCGTTTTATTCCCTTCCAGTTGGACCGTCGTGGGTTCCGGCACGTTCACGTTGAATCCGGAACCGCCCGCCGCCGTTTCCCCGCTGTCACCGGAAGGGGCGAATATCAGACAGAGGACCGCAAGGAACACCAGCACGAAAGCCGGTATGACGATGTATTTCCTGCGGCGCAGGATTTCCTCCTCGCTGAGCCGTTTTCCCGGTTTTGTCCCTTCGGAGGGAATGACCCCGGCTTCCGCCGGCCGTGCGCCTTCCTGGGCTTCCCGGCCGGCACGTGTTCTTCTTCCATGTTACTCTTCCTGTTTTCCATCTTGCTGGGGTTGTTTAATGGTCCGGTAAATGTCTGTTTCCTGTCCCTTCAGGGGATCGGGCAGCCTGCGCAGGGTATCCGTGAGGCAACCTTCCCCGAAAGGGAGCTCCATGCGCCCTCCTGCCGGTGCCAGCCGGCCGGCGGTACGCACCAGGACGATGCCCGATGCGGTGCAGGTAAGGACCAGCATCGCCACGAGGATGCCCCGTCTCTGTTTCTCGGAAAGGCCGTCCAGATATGCCTCCAGCCTTTCCCTTGCCGTTGATCTTATATCCATTTTCCAGATATTGTTGAATGATTGATTACTGCGGGACACCGTTACCTTTCCACGGTACGCAGGTCCCTGTTTTCCAAAATCTCGAAGTGTTCCGCCAGGAAGCCCTGCGGGTTGTTGTCCGACCGGACCGTGCTCTGCAGGCGGCAGCGTGTCACCAGGGAGCGTTCGGTGATGTTGCTTCCCCGGATGATCATCTGCCGGGCATAGGTGGTGACGCGGTAGGGATAGCTGTCGAAATCGCACCGCATGCTGTCCACCACCACCGTCTGGTTGACGTTCCCGCTGATGAGCCGGTTATAGAAACCTTTCTCGTTCCAGTCGCGGTAATACCCGTACAGGCTCTTGTCGGCCAGGTACATCGCCCGGTTTATGTTCGACTCGATGGCCGCCTTGTCGGGGGCCAGGGTGAAGAACAGCTCGTGCAGGCGGCGCACGTGCTCCCTCGCTTCCACCGGGCGGTTGCGCGCGGCGTCCTGCGAGAGGGCCATGATGAGCGACTTGCCCTCGTCCAGCACGTAGATCTTCTCCCGCTGCGCCTCGGCGAACCGGTAGGACTTCCAGACGGAAAAGCCGGTCAGGAGAGCGCATGCGGCGAGGAAGACGAGGCTGAACAGGCGTATCTGCCTGAACGAGGACTCGATGTTTTTCAGACTCTTGAATTCCATGTCTTACGGTGAATGAATGTTATTATCCGGTTGTCTTTACTTTTTCAGCAGCACTCCGGCCACGTTGCCCGTGGATGCCCCGGCTATGGCCCCGCCCACGTTGGCGGCCTTGCCCGCCGTGTTGTTCATGTTCCGGTTATACGCGCCCATGCCTCCGGCCTGTACTACCCAGTTCGCCACGGTGGGGACACAGAAGTACCCGACCAGCCCTATGAGCATGAACACCAGGTAGACGGCTGTCGACCCGTCCGGGGAGAGGGCGCTCAGGGGGTCCCGGATCATCTCCATCTCGCTTTGCAGCACCAGCGTCTGTATCTTGGCGAGCATCGCCCCCAGCAGGTCGGAGATGGGCAGCCAGAGATATACGCTGATATACCGTGCCAGCCACTGCACGAGCGTGCCCTGGAAACCGTCGAAGACCGATACCGCGAAAGCGAGGGGTCCCAGAACGGAGAGGACGATGAGAAAGAAGGTGCGGATCGTGTCCACCACCAGCGAGGCGGCACGGAAAAGGAACTCCATCACCTTGCGCATGATGGTCTGCACGATGCCTTGCAGGGAGAAGGAGTAGCAGGTGTAGGACATCCGCTGCATCACCGCGTAGTCCTCCCCGCTCCAGCCCATGTCGGCGATCTCCTTTTCCAGCTCCTCGTCCGTGGGGTTGAACTCCCCGGTCACGGCCACCTTCAGGGGCATCTCGGAGAGCAGCCTGTCCTTTTCTTCCTGGAACTTCCTCACGTCGAAGGTCTGGTCATGGAGCATCGCACCCGTTCCCTGCACGACGGGACCCAGGATGCCGTTCAGGCTTCCCAGCACGATCACGTCGAAGAACAGGATGCAGATGCCCAGGCAGAAGGGGCGCAGCATGCCGAACACGTCCACCGGTTCGGCACGCGAGGAGGGACTGCCACACGCGGTAGGCGATGTAAAAGAGCGCGCCCAGGGCGGCGATGGCCGTGGCCAGCGTCATCATCGGCTGGCACAGTTCGGTCATCTCGTCATACAGCTTGCGCAGGATACCGTGCAGGCTGTCGAAGGATAGGGATAACAATACCATGATCTTGTCTTTTTAAGGGTTTACCAATAGCGTTCGTTCTTCCCGTAAAGTTCCAGGACCTGTCCGGTCTCGCCCTTCTCCCTGGCCCGCAGGTAGGAGACGCGCAGGTTCTTGCGGGTGTAGTAGTTCACCAGCGTCTTGTAGTGCCTCATCTCGCGGTACACCCGTTCAATGAGGTCCAGCCGTTCCTTGTCGGTCATGGACATGCCGGTGGGGGTGATGATGTTCTTCAGCTCGGCCACGGACGCGCTGCTTCTCTTCATGATGTTGTTGTAGCCGAAGGCGATGGCCTCCAGTTCCCGCTGCGTATAGTTCTCGTCGGTGAGCATCTTCCCGTAGTTCGTCACGTAGCTCTCCGAGATTTCCGAGAGCATCAGCACGGACTCCTTGACCTTCAGGCTCCCGCTGACCAGCGAGTTCACGCTCTTGAGCATGTCGTAGTATTTCCGGCTCTGCTCGTAGATTTTCGAGGCCTCCTTGAAGGTGGAAAGCGCGTTCTGCGCCGTCTCGGAAGTTTCCACCATCTCGTTGACGCTGTTCACGATGCCCTGTGCCAGGTTGCCGGGTCGGTCACCACCCATTGCGCATGCACTGGCGGTACAGTCAGTAAAAAGGCGCATGCCGCCCATAGTAATTTTCTTTTCATTGAATCGTTCTTTTAATCGTTCTGTAAAACTTATTTCCTGCCGCCTCTTTTTTCCGCGGCCAGTATCCGTATGGCCTGCTCCATGCTGCCGGTCCTTGCCGCCATCCGTTCCACTTCCAGCTTCTCGCTCTCCTCCGTCGTATAGGTAAGGTACTCTGCCGTGGAGGTCTCCGTGGCATAGACGGCAGACTGCACACCTCCCAGTCCTATTCATACTTCCTTGTACCGGCGTGAGGGGTCGTTGGCGCGGTTGATGGAAAGGATCTGCGAGCATTCCTTGTCGGTCAGTCCCAGAAGGGTCTGTATCCGCTCGAACTTGTTGAGGTACTTCCTCTGGTCCAGCAGGATCTTGCAGTCCGAGTTGTTGATAATGGCCTCCTTCACGATCGGGGACGAGATGATGTCGTCCACCTCCTGCGTGACCACCACGGCCTCCCCGAAATACTTCCTGACCGTCTTGAACAGATACAAAACATAGGTGGCCATATTGGGGGACATCAGTGATTTCCAGGCCTCTTCCAGCAGGATGACCTTGCGGACACCTTTCAAGCGGCGCATCTTGGAGATGAACGTCTCCATGATGATGAGCGTCACCACCGGGAGCAGCACATTGTTCGATGATATGTTGTCCAGCTCGAAGACGATGAACCGCTTGCGGGTCAGGTCTATCCCCTTGTCCGAGTTCAGGAGGAAGTCATAGTCCCCTCCCTTTGTAGAACGGCTCCAGCACGTTCAGGAACCCGTCGATGTCGAAGTCCTTCTCGCGTACCCTCTTTTCCTCCATCATCCGCCGGTAGTCATCCCGGACGAACTCGTAGAACCCGTTGAAATCCGGTTTGGACTCCGGGGTTTCCGTGATTCTGCGGATATAGGCGTTCACCGCGCCGGAGAGGGCGACCTCCTCGGAGCGTTTCGGCACCTCGTCCTCCCGCTTCCAGAGCGTCAGGATCAGCGTCTTGATGCTCTCCCTCTTTTCCACGTCGAACTGCCGGTCCTCGCTGTAGAACGGATTGAACGTGATCGGGCGGTCCTCCTCATACGTGATGTAGATCCCGTCCTCCCCGCGGGTGCGCTCATGGATGAGCCGGCACAGCCCCTTGTAGCTGTTTCCCGTGTCCACCAGCAGGATGTGCGCGCCCTGTTCGTAATAGTTGCGCACGAGATGGTTGGTGAAGAAGGACTTGCCGCTGCCCGAAGGCCCCAGGATAAACTTGTTGCGGTTGGTCGTGATTCCCCGCCTCATCGGTTCGTCCGAGATATCCAGGTGGATGGGCCTGCCGCCGAGACGGTCCGCCATCTTGATGCCAAAGGGAGAGAGGGAGGAGGCGTAGTTCGTCTCCCCGATGAAAAGGCACGCGGCCTGTTCGATGAACGTGGAAGGACTCCTCGGCGGGGGAAGTCGCCCTCCCCGCCGGGATGGCCGCCCAGTAAAGGGTAGGCGCGTCCACCGTGTTGTGGCGGGGCTTGCAACCCATCTGCGCCAGGGCCGAGCCGGTGTCGTTCCGGATATTCCTCAGCCTCTCCCTGTCCTCCGACCAGGCCATGACGTTGCAGTGGCAGCGCACGGGGACCAGCCCGAAGGAATGCGCCTCGTTCAGGTACTCCTCCGCCCACTGCCGGTTGATCTCGTTGGCGCGGCTGTAACGTGAGAGGGAGCGCATGTTCCTGACCGTTTTCTCGAAATGCTGGAGGGTTTCTGCCGGATCATCTATAAACACGTATTGGTTATAGATGTGATTGTAAGGAAGCAGCAATCCGACAGGAGCGGCAAAGGAGAGGCGGCAGTCGCTGCGGTCCGTGGAGAATTTCTCGTAGCGTCCGTCGGTCCGTACCGCAGCGGGCAGGTCGTCCGCGTCGGAGAGCGTATGCACCGAGAGCCGCTTGTCGCCGACACGCATTTCCGACCCCCCGAGCCGGATGTCCTCCAGCGTGGTGGTGTCCTCCTGCGAGAGGGAGAAGTATTTCTCCACCAGGCCGGCCTCCTTTCCCTTTCCGGTAATTTCCTCCGTCGTGAGCCGTTCCAGACGGACCAGCCCGGAATCAGCGATGATGCGCTCGAACTGCTCCACGGCTTCCAGGAAGCGGAGGACACCGTCCTTGTCCCGGACCTCCCTGGGGAGGATATGCCCCCTGCAGAGGACGGAGAAGTTGCTCTGCTGCCGCATGCGCTCCTTCGTGGTACGGGTGATGAACAGGTACGGGAAATGGTTCAGGAAAGGCCGCTCGTTGAAATGGAGCTCGAAGCTGCGGTCCAGGAATCCCGGCTCCTCCTTGCCGGTACGCGCCCTGTACCTCTCCTCCAGGAACCAGTCCTGGCGGTGGACGATGGTATGGCAGGGCAATACCCTGATCGCCTTCCCTCATGCGCCGTGCATGGCCTCGTAATCGGCGGAGGTGAGGGTGAAGACTTCCGGCAGGCGGATCTTGAACCCGACGGTCACGTCCGCGTCCTTGGAGAGGATGCACCCGTCCTCGACGGCGAGAAGGGGGAACTTACTTTCCAGGGTGGCCGCTTTGAGTATGTTTCGCATATTTTCTTCGTTTAAAAAGTGAGGTGATACGTTTTCTGTTGATGATGTAATAGGGTCGGTATCCTGCCGCCGCCAGCTTCATCAGCCCGTGGGGGCCGTATTTCCTGTTCAGGCGGAACACTCCGAGGATGATCCCCGAGGCCGATGCGACGCAGAGGGCGATGCAGAACCAGCGGTTCACGCCCGCCATGTAGAGGATGACGAACACGAGGAAGACGGCGAGCAGGCCGCCGGCAAAGAGATAGAGGTACTGCGCCTTGAGGCCGAAGAGCTCCACGTCCTGCCCGACGCCCTTGTTCAGCTTGTATTCCATACGGCATGGGGGTTACAGGAAGAACGACCTCAGCACCGTGGCCGCCACGATCAGGAACACGCAGGCACCGAACCAGCTGCCGGCGGTCTTGCCCGTGTCCGGATCGCCCGACGAGAACTTGGAATACACGCGGATGGCCCCGATCAGCCCGCAGAGCGCCCCGGCCGCGTAAATCAGTTTCGTGGCGGATCAAAAATATCCGGTGACCATCTGCGTGGCCTGCACCAGCCCGGCGGACCCGTCACCGACGGCGGACGCGGGGACTGTCCATGTGGCCAGCCATGCCAGTAGGAAGGCCGTTCTTGTCGGTATGCGCCCGATAAGGGATGCCAATGCGTCCGTCACTTTGCCCATAGGGGAGAATCGTAAAAATGAATAAGATTTCGTATGTCTCATTGTTTTTATACCTATATTATAAATGTTCGTTGGACTTTCTTTTTGAACAGGCCGCGGGCCGGATGCCCGCGGCTGTCCTTGCAACCACATGTTTACTGCTGGCATCAGCCGGAATCATGATAACCGTACATCGTTACCTCCTTCTTTAATTGTTTGCTACTCGTGTTGCTGTCTCTTCGGGATGGGATGTCCGTCGGGTCATCCCGAGTCTTGATATCCTTTCATATCCGTATTCATATTATGTCGGATTTTTTTTTTAGCGGTCCGCGGACGATGTCCGCGGCTTGTCCTCCTGCAACCATGTTTTTATTGCCGGCATCAGCGGAATCATGATAACCGTACATCGTTACCTCGCTTCTTTTAATTCGTCCGTCACTCATGTTACTTTCCCGCTTCGAACAGGATGTCCGCCAGGTCATCCCGAGTCATAATATCCGTTTGCCATTTTTTTTACCTGTTTGACTGCCTGTCTGTTTGCCGAGGGGATGGAATCTTTGGATCATCCTGAATCGTAGTATCCGGTCATCGTTACCTCCTTACTTTTTGCCTCGACCTTGCCGCCCGGCGGCTTTTGCTTTTGAAAGATGTCCGCAAAGCGGATCAGCTTGAATCATAATACTTCGCCATATACACTATATTATTGGTTACCGGGTATGAAACTGTAATGTCAAAAATCCCTGATGATGCTCGTCCTTTCCCCGCCAGCAGGGGCGGTTCCCTGTCGCTGTCCACGTAGAGTCTCATGTAACGTTTCAGCCTCGTCGTCGCAGATGCGCCTGGAGGATTCACCCACATGGTCCTCCACGTTCCCAGTGCCTGATGGCATGGGATCTTTTGTTCCCGGAAAGCCGGTTGTCCGTGGTCATGAACCTGGAGAGCAGGTCCATGTCGTCGAAGGTCACGCCCCTGGCGGTGATCGGGACGTTCCACATAACCGGGTGATCTCGTGGCGTTCCTCGCACTTCCCCGTCCTCCAACCTCCTCCCGAAAGGATCGGGGAATCCGGCACGGCGTTTTCCTGTTTTCATGGCCGTATCCGTCCGGTTTTCGCCTGTCGTGTCTTTCCTCGTCCATAGGCGGAATTGCCAACCGTACCGCTCCCCGCCGATGACAGCTTCCTCAGACGTTTCTCCCCCGGCTCTGCCGGTTCTTCCTTCACCGAGAATCGCAGGACGCTGTCCCTCCTGCCATTTAAGGACGCTGCCCGTGTGGGACGTAATACTTCTCTACGCTCAGGTAGGAGGCATACAGCCCAGAAGAATGAAATGCGGTACTCCATACCGTCAAAGCATTGTCGTTTCTGACCCTGTTCCTTCATTATCCGGATCATGCGTGTCTTTCCAGAGACTGGATATCACCCGCTGACAAAAGCTGCCCGTCGTGGCCATCCTCGCGTCCGATTGCCTCGTGCCATCCCATATTGCCGCTTAAACCACCTCGTCGATATCCAGACCACGCCTCTGACGACAGGGACGCGCTGGATTCGATGAGCCGCCGACCTTCTTCCGCCGCCTTAGATGTCCCTCACGGTGCAAGCTCTCGTGCAGGAGACCGCGTCCTCATTTTCCTGCTTTTTCCCCTTTGCTGTTCGATGCCCTCTTCTCATTTAATATCCATTTAGCCGCCAATTGTCGTTTATAGAATTCCTTTATTTTCGATCAGGCCGGCATTCCTCCCCAGCCGGTCCCCATGATAATCCGCTGGCTACTTCCTGCTATCGTGGTCCTTGCGGCGGACAATCAGACCAGGTCGAAAGCAAAGCCCTGTACGCTTCCTTTGTCGATATGCAGGACAGCGTCCGGATGGCGAAATCCGCCCAGTGGGGAAGCCGATGGATATTCCCTGACCCTGTTCGCGGATGTTCCCCCGCCGTAGCAGGGGTGTACCCTCCTTACGGCGGGCATCGCTTTGGACGAGCTGGAACTGTATCCCTTTTTGCCCAGGGCGGCCACCTTCTCCAAAGGATAGCCTTCTCGTCAATCTGCCGGGGATCGATCCTCTTTCTTCCGGAACTTTCCATGTTATGTCGGTGAGGGTGAATCTTGTCCAGTCCGGTAATACTGCATATCTCGTCTACCAGCCCGTAAGCCCTGATCCTTTTATCCTGGCGGTTGTCGGCCGGCAGCAGGGTGGACAGGAAGACTCCCCTGCAGGCGCTCAGTTCCCTTTTTGTAACGTTTGGTATCCGGGATACGCGTCTCAAGCAGAGTGCAGCTCGAGCCCACATGACCTTGTTCCATGACTCATAGGTTTCCTTTGCGCTCACGCTTGTCGATCATGTTCCAAAACAGGTTGGATTCCTCTCAAATCACAATTCCGGCGGGCAACCAGCTCTTCCTCGATCACGGCGGCGAACTGCAAGGAGCTCTGCATCACGATATTGTCCGCCCTTTAAAGGAATGAAAATATGGTGCATGGAGGCCGCGTCTGGATCACGCCTACGCTGCGGAGCGTGCCGGAAGGTCGAACAGCACGATGTCGAACTCATGCCCCGAATTCTTCCCGGTAGCGGTTGAAGTCGGCCACCGCATTCTCCGGATCGCTCTCTATAATCGGATAAGCGGTTTCCGGAGCTGTTCGTGCTGGCGGTAAAGGGCTACTTTCAGGAATCGTTCTCCCCGACGCGTTCCATGTCACGGCCTCTCATCTGGGTGATGCTGTGCTGGGCATCGCAGTCCACCACGGCCACATTGTGGTCCCCCGCTGGTAGTGCAGGATGCCGCCGTGAGTACGGTGAAGGCGGTCTTGCCTACTCCTCCCTTCTGGCTGGCAAATGCGATAAATAAAGGTTCTTTTTTTCCATTGCGTCTTTTTTTTAACGGTTATACTTGCAGGATTCCTGCCGTTTCATGTCACAAAGGAAATAACAGGCTGAACACCCTCAAATACCCTGTCATGCATTGATGGATAGTCAGTTTTGTCATGCGTGAAGGGACGGTGAAAAAAGAAAAAAGGCTTTCCGGGAGGGAGGTCGTGAAGCCAGCCCCC